>ERZ780218.999-NODE-999-length-20911-cov-4.079833_pt1 | contig 20911 bp, 16 predicted proteins | sample MGYA00510975_ERZ780218 | MGnify/ENA primary metagenome ERZ780218 (study PRJEB29588, sample SAMEA2152063) | human gut metagenome | biome: human gut; feature: human-associated habitat; material: faeces | place: Denmark | collected 2008/2010 ... | reverse complement strand
GCCAGGAGCTTGGAGGGCGCGGAGATCGTGACCGCCCCGGACAACTGGGTCGCCCGGGTTCGGGTCAAGCGCCTCTGCCCCGAGCTGTACGACCTGCGCAGCCCCGGCGGCTTCTTTCTGGAATACGCCGCGCCCACGCTGGACGCGCTGCGGGATTTCGTTACGCCCCGGGTGCAGACGCTGAGCTATCTGGGCCTTTCACCGGAGGAGCTGAGCCGCTTCGTGCTGGAAAACGGCCTGACCGGCGTTGACCGCATCGCGCCTGTAGGCCGCACCATGGATTTCGCCCTGACCTGGGACGGCTACGACCTGATCCGTACCCTTTCCCGGAAGATCAGCGCTCTGTAAGCAACGCAAGAAACGAGGGATCCTACCGATGAACAAGCCCATGCTTTCCTTCGTCATTCCCTGCTACCGCTCCGAGCATACCATCGGCGCGGTGGTGAAGGAGCTGACGGACACCCTTTCCACCCGGCCGGAATATGAATACGAGATCGTGCTGGTCAACGACGGCAGCCCGGACAACACCGCGGGCGCGCTGGAAGCGCTGGCCCGGCAGACGCCCCGGGTGGTATTTGTGGATCTGAGCCGCAATTTCGGCCAGCACAGCGCGCTGATGGCAGGCTTTCACCAGGTGAAGGGCGATATCGTCATTTGTCTGGACGACGACGGCCAGACCCCGGCGGACGAGGTCGGCAAGCTGCTGGCAAAAATTGACGAGGGCTATGACGTCGTCTACGCCAGCTACGACACGAAGCGTCAGGCCGGCTGGCGCAACCTGGGCAGCTGGGTCAACAGCAAAATGACCGAGATCATGCTGGGCAAGCCGCCGGAGCTTGTCGTCAACAGCTACTTTGCGGCGCGCCGCTTCATTGTGGACGAGATGCTGCGCTATGAGCACTGCTACCCCTACGTCATCGGGCTGGTGCTGCGCTCCACCAAGCGCATCTGCAACGTGCCGGTGCACCACCGCGCCCGTGAGGAGGGTCGCAGCGGCTACACGCTGAGCAAGCTGCTGAATCTCTGGATGAACGGCTTTACGTCGTTTTCTGTCAAGCCGCTGCGCATTGCGACCTACATCGGCACGTTGTTTGCCGTGGCGGGCTTTCTCTACTTTATCTATATCATCATCGACCACTTTACCCGCGCGGCGGCCCCCATCGGGTGGGCGTCCACCACGGCGCTGCTGCTGCTGCTCGGCGGCATGATCCTGGTCGTACTGGGCATTATGGGCGAGTACGTGGGCCGCATCTACATGTGCGCCAACGCCGCGCCCCAGTACGTCGAGCGCGAAGTCATCCGGCATGAGGAGAACGACGCATGAAGCAGGCGAAATGGTTCCTGCTGCTGCATGTGATCCTAGGCATCTATGCGGGCAGCAGCGTGTGCAGCAAGCTGGCCGCGCAGCAGCCGTTTTTGAGCGCGGCGTTTATCGTGCTGTACGGCCTGATGCTGTTGGCGCTTGTCACCTATGCGGTGGGCTGGCAGCAGGTCATCAAGCATCTGCCGCTGACGACGGCCTACGCGAACAAGGCCGTCACCGTGGTGTGGGGCATTCTGCTGGGTCTGGCCGTTTTTGGTGAGGCCGTCACGCCGCGCCGGGTCATCGGTGCGGTCATCATTATATGCGGCATCGTGCTTTTTGTACGGGCCGACAATGAGGGGGAGGGCGGCAAATGAGTCAGGCACAGCTGCCCTATGTGTTGCTGTATCTGTGCAGCACGTTCCTCTCCGCGGTCTCGCAGGTGCTTTTGAAGAAGGCCGCGCTGCGGGAGCACAAGTCGGTCTTGGCGGAGTACACCGACTGGCGGGTGATTTTAGGCTATGCCCTCTTTGTGGGCTGCACGCTCTTAACGATGCTGGCCTACAAGGGCGTACCGCTCAACGTCGGGCCTGTACTGGAAGCAACAGGCTATATTTACGTCACGATTTTCGGCGTTACGATCTTCCACGAGAAGATGAGCCCCAAAAAGCTCGCCGCACTGGCGATGATTTTGGTCGGCATCCTTGTATATGCGCTGTAACGAAAAACGTCCTGCCTGCAACGTTGCGCAGACAGGACGTTTTTTATTTTGGCATTTGGAACTTTTTTGGTTCTTTCTTTGCAAAGAAAGAACACCCGTACTCTTGTTTACAGCCTCTCCGGCACGCGGCGCTCGCGGCGCTGCACCGGGCTTCTCTGCAAAACGGTGGCGGCATAATCCAGCAACAGCGCCAGCAGCAGACCAAACACCACGTCAATGACACTGTGCTGCTTGAGCAGTATCGTGGACAGCGAGATCGACACACACAGCACCATGGCGGCGGAGCGCATCCAGCGGCGGCGCGGGGCATCAAAGATTGCACTGCGGTAGTACGCCAGCATCAACGTGACCGAATTGAACACATGGATGGACGGGCAGACGTTCATCGGCGTGTCGCTGCGGTAGATCATCCGCACAAGCTGCGCAAAAATGTCGGTGCCCGGCACGTATTTCGGGCGCAGGGCCAGGCCGTTAGGCACAATGGCATAGAACAGAAGCGTCATCGTCATGCCGGTGAACAGCGGAATGCACAGCCGCCAGAAATCCTCCCGCGGGGCCTTATACAGCAGATAAAACAGCGTGAACGGAATCCACGGAAACCACAAAATATACGGTACAATGGCATATTTGCAGAACGGGATCAAATCGTCCAGCCGGCAGTGTACCCACAGATCCGGTGTCTGGATCGTGCGCTCCAGCAGCGCAAAAAACGATAAATAAAACAAAGCATAGAGCGCCATGAACCAGACAGGATGGCGCGAACACCAGTTACGCATACATTTACACCCTTTCGATGATGTACTATTATACGCCGCACGCGGCGCACAAAACAAGCGACAATCCGCACAATTCGCAGCTGCGTTTTCGACAGGATATTGTGGAGATTTTGTCCCTGCCGCCTTCTGTATACTAATACGAATAGCCGCGCGGGAATAATGCGTTACAGATGTGAAAGAGTTGTAAACAAACAAATGGCGGAACGGTAGGGGCAGCAAAAAGGAGCCCGTCACGAAGGGACGAGCTCCTCGGCTTATACTGTATTTTACTCTCCCAGTATCGCGGGATGGCCGGTCGGGGTGTGCTCGCTCTGGAACTTCAGCGCGGCGGCGATGAAGCCCTTGAACAGGGGGTGCGCACGGTTCGGGCGGCTCTTGAACTCGGGGTGGAACTGCGCGCCCAGATGGAAATCGCGGCCCGGGATCTCCACAGCCTCCACAAGGCGTCCGTCCGGGCTGGTACCGGCGATGACCAGACCCTTCTCCTCGAACTCGGCGCGGAACTCGTTGTTGAACTCATAGCGGTGGCGGTGGCGCTCGTCGATCTCCGTCGTGCCGTAGCAGTCGGCCATCTTCGTGCCCGGCGTGATGACGCAGGGGTACTTGCCCAGACGCATCGTGCCGCCCTTCGTCTCAACGCCCTGCTGGTCCGGCATCAGGTCAATGACGTTGTGCTGGCCCTCGGGCGTAAATTCGCTGGAATTGGCGTCGGCGTAGCCCAGCACGTTGCGGGCGTACTCCATGACCATGATCTGCATGCCCAGGCAGATGCCGAAATAGGGCACGTGGTTCTCACGCGCGTACTGCGCAGCCTGGATCATGCCCTCAATGCCGCGGTCACCAAAGCCGCCCGGCACAATGATGCCGTCCACGTCGCCCAGCTCGTCGGCGCAGCAGTCCTGGTCGACGAGATGCTCACTGTCGACCCACTTGATCTCGACCTTGCTCTCGTTCTCAAAGCCCGCGTGGTACAGGCTCTCCATGACGCTCAAATAAGCGTCGTGCAGCTTGACATACTTACCGACCAGCGCAATCTTGCAGGTCTTGCTGCGGGTCGCAATGCGGCTGATGAGCGCCTTCCACTCGGTCAGATCGCTCGGCGGGGTCTGCAGGTGCAGCTGGCGGGCCACGACGTTCGTCAGACCGGCGGATTCCAGCATCAGCGGGCACTCGTACAGGCTCGGCATCGTCAGGTTTTCAATGACGCAGTCGGGGCGCACGTTGCAGAACATGCTGATCTTGCGCTTGATGTCGTTGCCTACAGGGCCGTCGGCGCGCAGGACGATGATGTTCGGCGCAATGCCCATGCCCTGCAGCTCCTTGCAGGAGTGCTGCGCGGGCTTGGACTTGTATTCGTCGGAGCCGGAGATGTAGGGCACCAGTACGACATGGATATAGCAGCAGTTCTCGGGACCCTGCTCCAGACCGACCTGACGGATGGCCTCCAGGAAGGGCTGGCTCTCAATGTCGCCGGTGGTGCCGCCGATCTCGGTGATGACGACGTCCGCCTCGGTGCTCTTGGCCAGATTATAGATGTAGCTCTTGATCTCGTTGGTGATGTGGGGGATGATCTGCACGGTCTGGCCCAGATAAGCGCCCTGACGCTCCTTGTTCAGGACGTTCCAGTAGACCTTGCCGGTGGTCAGGTTCGAGTATTTGTTCAGATTTTCGTCGATGAAGCGCTCATAATGGCCGAGGTCGAGGTCTGTCTCGGTGCCGTCGTCGGTCACGAACACCTCGCCGTGCTGCAGCGGGCTCATCGTGCCCGGGTCAACGTTGATGTAGGGGTCCAGCTTCTGAGCGGCCACCTTCAGCCCTCTTGTCTTTAAAAGGCGGCCCAGAGACGCCGCGGTAATGCCCTTACCCAACCCGGATACCACGCCGCCGGTCACAAAAATGTATTTCGTCATACGTCCTCCTCCGAAAATTTCACGTTCTGTCTACGCAGTCCCGCTTTGGCAGTTTTTATTTATAAGTCGACAAGATCTGCTCCGCCACGGCCCGCTTCGTCACGCAGCGGTCCATCGCCTGCTTTTCGATGTATCGGTGGGCCTCCTGCTCCGTCATATTCAGTTCCCCGATCAGCAGCCACTTGGCCCGGTTCACAAGGCGGATCTCCTCCATTTTTTCCTCAATGGTGGCATTCTTCTTTTCCAGCCCCCGCAAACGCTCCCGGGTACCGCACAGCAGCCGCAGGGATTGGGTAAACAGCTGCAACACGGCGTTTTCGTAGTTGGATTCGGTGAAGGGCATGGCACTTTCCTCCTGCTAAAAAGCATTATGAAGAACAGTAACTGAATCTTTTTTCATGGAAGGATGCCAGTAGTTTTTGCGACAGTTACCCTGTGCTTTAGGTCATTTATCAATTTCCTTTTAACTTCATTCCAAGTCACAGTTGGATCAATCGCGGCGCTATTCTTGCATAGATACAAACATTTCTTTAACACGTCACGCACATATTGTTCAAGATTATACAGCTCTTCTTTTGATATGTTTGTTCTAATGCCTTCATGGAGCGATTCTGAACGATAGCTATAGTACTTAAGCATATTTGTGTAAATTTGTATTATTTCAGACGTAGTTGTTCCAATTAAAACAGCAACTCTATTCGCTAGCATTTTCTTTTTATACTGAGCATCTTTCTCAAGTAATGTCATTTCTAATACGGTAATGTATTTCTCAGGGCCTGTAACAGCATCATACTGCTCTAGTCCCCTTGTAAACTTATTAATTCTTGGCTTGAGAAGATTAAAGGGAGTTCCCATATAGTTAGAAAGAAATTGATTACATTCAATTACTGTTGGCGTAAATAAAAAATATTTTCTATCATCGAAAATATTCTTGCCATAACTATGACTCACAAATTGTACATTATTATTTATTATTTCAAACATCTTGTAGTTATAATCAAAAAAAATATCACAATATCCAATATTGCCACTTTGGAAAATGCGAAGCAAAGAAAACATCTGATATAAATATGATATTTCGCGATCTTCATACGGCTCTAATTGTTTACGGCTTGTCGGATCATTGATTTGACAGCATGTATTTGGTGTAATTTCTGGCCCACTAATTTGAAAAATGTTATGCTTTTTTAGACATATAAAGAATTTCCCATTTTTATCCGTGAGGCATGAATTTATATATTCAATATTCGGTATTTCATGGTTATTTGTTAATCTATCCTTGTGAGGCAATACATCCAAATATACTTTTTCAAATGAATAACCATTTCCAATTTCTACTCCAAGTATACTTTCATCACAAGGAATAACAATCGCAAAAATATCAGCAGAAACATCCAGCATCATTATCACTCCATTTGCATTCTAAATATGCATTAAGAAAAGTTAACTATCAAACACATCACTTTTATTTGACATCAACCTTGGAAGCAACGTATCTCTCAAATGTTCCAATTTCACATTTTCAACACAATTGTTATGGATTGCATTAAGTAATGATATGCCAACAACATTAAAATTTGATAAGATTTCATCATTTGGCAAAATAACAGCGAGAGGTTCAAGCAATGATATATATAAGTTTTTTTGAACGCTTCCCACAGCCATATTCAAAAACTCTCTCTGTTTGTTTTTCAGAAAGCAGTATATAAATGCAAGCATATTTTTATCACGAGGCACAATATTTATAACCGCCCTGTTCCCGCACATATAGTCTGCAATAATTCCAAGTCTTCCGATTGTGCCTGATTTACTGATGGCTATTGTGTTCGGATTAAAAAGAACTGCACTTTTCTTTGCACTTTCAAAACCAGTTTTGGTTAAAGTACGGCTTGTTTCGATAATAAAGGATTCATTAATATCTACTGCACGAAGCCACTTTATTTCACCATCAAAATATTCTGGACAAGTTTGAGCTGGATTAACATAACCCTCTTGAAGATCACAAAGAGTTGAAAGGGATGTTTCCCTAGCATAAGGTAGTGATACAACGTTCTTATATAATGCAAACATTTGTTTCCACATATTCTCGTTGATCTTGTTGTTCAGTTCGATTTTGTCATCCAATGCACCAAGGATAGCTACAATTCTTTTCTGCTCATCTAAAGACGGCAAATCGATTTCTAATTGTTCAAGCATCCCCTTTGTCAAAGCGTTTCGTGTAGCACCAGCAGACGCGAGTTGTAGTAAATACCCTTTTTGCCACTGCAAAAAATAAAGCAAATAACGATTCAAGACATGGCTTTTTTTCCCTCGGACAATTGCAACATGTTGATTAACTCTGGCGGGCAAAAATGCGGAATCCATAATGCAGGCGCGTGCCACAGAATCCCCAGTGATATTTAAAAGTACGTCTCCATCAAAAACTTCTACATTACTAAGTTTTGCGGCTTGCTCGTTGTTAATAAATGCAAGTCCATCATGTGAAAACGAAAAATCAAGGACATTTTGGCTTCTTACAAGCGAAATTCCCTTTTCGCAGTATGCTTCTTTTCCTCCCCGAGGAGTTGCACCGCTTCCTATTTTTGAGCATATATCAGCAAGTTTACACCTCATACCCAATCCCCCTCAGCCGCTCCCGGATCTGCGCCTCCAGCTCATGGGACTGCCGGAACATCTCCGACAGCTCCTTTGTCAGCCGGGTCATCTTTTCCTCGAAGGGCTCGCCGTCGTCCTGCTGCTCCTCGATGCCCACATAGCGTCCTGGCGTGAGGATATAGTCCTGCTTGGCCATGTCCTGGGTGGTGACCACTGCGCAGAATCCCTTGACATCCTCCAAGGTGCCGTCCACAAAGACGTCATAGGTGTAAGCGATCTTCTGAATATCCTCGTCAGTCAGCTCCCGCAGCTTGCGGGTCACCATAGTCCCCATTTTGCGGGCGTCAATAAAGAGCGTCTTACCCTTCTGCTTCTTGTTTCTGGCCAGGAACCAAAGGGATACCGGAATCGGCGTAGTGTAGAAAAGCTGGGACGGCATGGCCACGATGCAGTCCACCAAGTCGTCCTCGATGATGTTTTTGCGGATCTCGCCCTCGCCGCCGGACTGGGAGGACAGAGAGCCGTTGGCCAGCACCATACCGATGCGGCCGTTGGGGGCAAGATGCCAGATCATGTGCTGGAGCCAAGCAAAGTTGGCGTTTCCAGCGGGCGGCGTGCCGTACTTCCAGCGCACATCGTCCAGCAGCTTCTCCTGCCCCCAGCCGGAGAGGTTGAAGGGCGGATTGGCCATGATGTAGTCGGCTTTGAGCTGGGGGTGGCAGTCGTTGAAGAAGGTGTCGGCGTTGAATTTGCCCAAGTCTGCCTCAATCCCCCGGATGGCCAGGTTCATCTGGGCCATCTTCCAGGTGGTAGGGTTGGAGTCCTGACCGAACACGGAAATCTTGTTAATGTTGCCGCCGTGGTTCTCAATGAACTTCGCGGACTGGACAAACATCCCGCCCGAACCGCAGCAGGGGTCATAGACACGGCCATTGAACGGCTGCAACACCTCTACCAGCGTGCGGACCACGCAGGAGGGCGTGTAAAATTCGCCAGCGTTTTTCCCTTCCTGCTCCGCGAATTTAGCAAGGCAGTATTCGTAGGTGCGGCCCAGAATATCCTTGCTCTCGCCGTGCTCAATCATCTGAATATTGGTAAATAAATCGACCACTTCGCCCAGCCGGCGCTTATCCAGTTCCGGCCGAGCAAAGTTTTTGGGCAAAATATCCTTGAGCCGCTTGTTCTCTTTCTCAATGCTGCGCATGGCGTTGTCGATCACGGTGCCGATTTCCGGCGTGTGGGCGGCAGCGGCAATTACCTCCCACCGAGCGTTCTCTGGCACGAAAAAGATGTTTTCGGCGGTGTATTCGTCCTTGTCCTCCTCGAAGCCGTCGCCTTCCTCAACCAACTCCTTGTACTTGGCCTCAAAACGGTCGGAAATGTACTTTAAAAAGATCAGGCCCAGAACAACAGATTTATATTCCGAGGCATCCATATTACCCCGCAGAACACAGGCAGCATCCCAAATTTGCTTTTCAAAGCCGATGCTACTGGAATTGGTCTCGCTCATAGATACTTCCCCCGTTATGTTAAAATGTGAAACTCGTCTTCCATTTATTATAGCAAATACAGTATCAATATCAACGTAGGCAAACAACAACATAAAGACTTGATGTTTCAAAAGCGGCCTTACAAACTTTGATAATACCGTTTCATCATATCCGCCATCAACTTCCGCCGCTCCGCCAAAAATGCGTCATAGCACGAGGCGTCCATCTCCACAATCGTCGGAGGAATACAGTTCTCCTCCAAATTTTTCTTTAAAGCAGTGGTATCTGTGATATTTCCGAAAGAGGGCACCTTGGATTCACATTGCTGGAACGCCCTTTTAAAGTAATCACAGGGTGCCGAATCACTGATTGCCTTATTGACCTGTGTATCCAAGTAAATGTAATTGGCAACCTGATTATATTTCGTCTTACTGTCCACGCCATTCTTTTTCAAATAGGCGCGTGGAAAGATGTGGTGAATATCCCCGGAAATCGCAATCAAGTCACTCACCTTTGTCCCGTTCATCAGGAACGAGTTTGCATTTAAACGGATTTGTGCGGCCAGAAATACATTGAAGGCTGGGCTGTTGACAGCGGACGTCTCCAGATTCTGCGGTAGCGTAACGGACCAGAAATTATCCGAGAGCGCAGAGGCCTCCACTTCCTCCAGGAAGGCGAGAAACCCCTTTTCTTCCATGCTGCGCATGTCGCGGTCCATCTGGGATTCCGGTGAGCCAATGTAGCGGGAAGTAAGGGTGGACAGGACGAACCACTTCTGAACATACCGCTTGATCTGGTCGTTGGGGATCGCAGGATCATTCAGGAGGAGCAAATAGAGCGTGTACGCGAAATCCATTGTCATGGCCGAGTTCAATAGTTTGCTGGAACAGAAACCCGCGCCTTTGATCGCCAAAACAAATTGATCAAAGTTGTACTGGTTTATGAAATTCAAAATGCCCTGATCCAATTTCTGATAGGAGTCTGCGACAATATCCTCCCGGAATTCCTTTGTCTTAAAGTCTCTGCCCGAGAGCAGGCTCACCAGGTCCGCCAGTTTCCCTCGATGAAATTGATGCATGAAGGACACCCGCAACATATCGCCGTAGTCTGGATCGTAGATATCTTCATAATCCTTGGACAGCCACTGGATTTTTGAAGCATACTTTGATTGCTGGAATTCTGAATCATGGGCCAGCTGGGTATAAAATTCGGGCTTTACAGCCAGATGGCAGAAATAGTCCACTGCTTTCCGCATAAGGTTTCCGCTATGCTCGGTGTCTGCCGCCATTTTTGACATGACGAAGTCAGACTGGCTCAGCGCCGTACCCTTGGAGTTGATACGGATGAAGATTTCCGTCACTTCATCAATATCCAACGTATGGTTTAGTTCAATAACACCGATCTGGCGGTTGGCAATGCCTTTCAAATCATTGAGTGCACGATTTACCTCGTTGGGCGTAATGCTGTCATTGCTCTCACAGTAGCGAATGGAGAAATCAAACGGATCAAATTCCGGTTGGAAAACCACAGAAATGTCCGGAATCCACCTCTTGTCCTTCAAGTGAGAGGCATCTTGCACAGCAAAGCGTTTGCTGTCATCTGAGGCCAGAGGATTGAACGCAATCTTAATGCGGTCGCGGTTAAAATCCTCATCCAGAACCTCCTGCCCGGCAATGGCTGCCATCAATGCGGTGATCCGCTGCTGGCCGTCAATCAGCACTTTCTTTCCGTTCGACCGGCCGCCGTCTTTTGTCCGGACATCTGGATTTTTCCAAGTGATAATGTAGCCTGTGGGATAGCCCTGATACAGAGAATCAATCAGATCTCTCACCTGGCTGCGCTTCCAGACAAACGGACGTTGAATTTCAGGAATGACAAAATCCTCAGCCGCAATCAGGCCCAGAATTGCACTTACCGGGTACTGCATCAATGTAAATTTCTCTCCCGTCATCGCAAACGCTCCTTCCCTACCCATGTCGCAGTATCGAAAAAGTCATCTTACCCTCTGCCTGGTTTCGAATGATATTTTCTTCAGTATAATTGGAATTCCAGGATTCGACAAGCCTTTCTTGGTAATTATCCACGAGGACGGTTTCGAGAATAAACAATTTTACCGTGTGATATGTACGATAAACGGGACGATCCTGTGCGGCGTGGTGATCTTGTGAAAAACGCCTTAGTTCGCTACAATAGAAAAATAGAAAGTAATGTGAACCAGAAATTTGTTCAGGCAGGGGAGCGGGTGACGTCATGTGTACATTCTCAGTAGGCGGTAAAACGGTCTCTGTGTTTCTTGCTAATGAGCCCGCTTCTCCCGTAATTTACCTCAATACCGTCTCCAATGAGGGACAACAAGTATTTGAGGCGGCACAGGCCGCCAGCCGTTCCCCGTTTACTTTAGTGTCCATCAGCAACTTGGACTGGAACCACGACATGGCCCCGTGGGACAGCCCAGCGGCGTTCAAGAACGGGGAGCCTTTTACCGGCGGGGCGGATAACTACATGAGGCTGCTGGTGGAGGAGATTATACCCAGGGCAGAAAAAGACTTGGCCAGTCCTCCGGCATGGCGAGGAATCGCTGGGTATTCGCTGGCGGGGTTATTTGCCCTGTACGCCATCTACCAGACGGATGTGTTCTCACGGGTGGGGTACATGTCCGGCTCCTTGTGGTTTCCAGGTTTCAAGGAATACGTCTTTTCCCATGAGCCGAAGCGCTGGCCAGACTGCATCTATTTCTCACTGGGGGACAGGGAGGCCAAGACCCGCAATCCAGTTCTGAAAACAGTTCAAGAAAATACAGAGGCGATCCATGCTTTTTACCAGAGCAAAGATATCGACACCGCATTCCAACTAAATCCCGGAAATCACTTCGTCCAAAGGATTGAACGGACAGCGGCAGGCATCCAGTGGCTGCTGAACAGATAGACTGAGGTCTGCAGGCTTTTATTCTTTGTTTAGGCGTGTGAAAAACTGATACTCCCGCCGCACAGAAAAGACTTGCTTAACGGCCCAGGCAGAGGTACAATAGCCCAAACAACAGAAAGGGTTGAAATAATGGGTTATCACCGTTTTTCTTCTTGGCAGATAGGTTGCCTGTAAGAGAGCATGTTTCCTTGACGACTCTTGCAGGCGGCCCGAACTGTCAAGGAGTGAGCACAATTGAACAGAGACCACAGTTACTATCGCAAACAGCGCATGCGTGCGATCCATCGCAAGGAAACGATCCTCCGCCAGCTTGGGGGCGAAGAGTTTGTCTCCGCATGGGCACGCGGCGCCGCCGGACGGCTGTCCAAAGGGAAGATCCACTGCTCCTGCTGGATGTGCCGCAGGAAGTCGTATGACGATCCACAGATTCGGGATAAGCGGGCGGCTATGGATGCAGCCCAGCAACTGCCGGAAATCGAGTAACTTCTCTCACGAAAAAAACGCTTCCGGGCCGGGGCTGGCAGACACTGCCGCCCTTGGTCAGGAAGCGTTTTTGACCCCATATTTGACCACAGTCAGGACCGGAACACCCGGAAACAGTGGATTTAAGAGCGCCAAAAAATATCTGATACCGAGCGTAAAACACCGAAAAGCACTACAAATCACCATAAAAAATTTGGTTCAAGCGTTTGGGACTTTCATGCAGCAGAAACGAACAAATTGCAAAAAGATCGCTAATATCCAGCTAAAGCGCAGAAAAAACCTCCAATAGCCTCATAAAAATCACAGTCTTTTATAGACGGCATCCGTTTTGACCACATGCGATTCCATAAAATTTGATTATTCCGAACATAAACGCTTAGAAACTGGCACTATTTTTGCACAATCCGTTGTTTTTGGAACATAAAAGTTGTGGTCAAAAATTCGCAGTCGAATTTTTCCCCCTTATTGATATTATAAACTTATTTTCTGTTCTGTGCTGCAATCATGCACTTTGCATCGAAGATTTTATAGTGCCTATTCTTTGTATATGGCGTGTTAAAAATTGATACGCCTGTTGCACGAATTTTCAATTCCTTGGTTATATGTTGGGCGGATCGTTTTCAAAGCACCGGTTTCAATCTCATCTCTCGACTACAAGCGTACACACTGGCTCCCCACTGGCTGCCTCTACATATACACATCTTCCATGACAAACTGTTCGCTTCCTGCATGACCGGACAGAGACAGGAGCTCACCTGCAATATCCGGGTTTTTGAACCGAAGTACATCTGCATCTTTTCTGCCAAAAGCAAGAAAATCCACACCGCCATACCACACAACGCTTTCATCAACAACGGCATACCGCTGATTTAGTTCTTTGTGCGTATGGACCACTATGCCTGTCTGCTCCAACATCTTAATCGCCTCACACACACTTTCTTGATTTGAGAGTTCTCTGCTATCTGCCGTTCTGGTATGGACCGCAATTTTGACACCGGAAGCAACCGCCTTCTGCAAAGTGGGAAGAAGCTTCAAGAATCTTCCTTTTTGCAGATAGGGACTGACAATAACCACGCTGCAGGCAGCGTCATCCAAGTCCTGCTCAAAGGGAAGCATAGATGAGTGGCCATCATAAATCACACTGATAGACTGATCCGCTGCACCGAATTTGACCTGATATCCCAGTTCCGCATAACCCTTCAGGCGTTTATGATACATCCGCTCCAATGTAGGAACATGGATATCCACATAATCGTAGATGCGAACTTCCTGCTTTCCTTCATAATTTCTATGGAGACGACCGGCATACTGTGCCAATGTGCCCTTCCACGATATGGGCATCGCAAGAAGCAAGGTGTCCAGCCGTGGGGCGTCAAAGCCCTCTCCAATGTACTTTCCGGTGGCAACGACCACCACATCCTCATCGTCAGGCATATTCTGCAGCGCAGTCAATTTTTCACGCTTATCCTTTTGCTTGTCACTGCCAATGAGCAAGAAAACGTGTTTCACCTGATCCGACATCTGATTGGCAAGCAATACAGCGTGTTCCTTCCGCTCCGTCAGAAGAATCGGTGTGCGCCCCTCCTGAACCAGCTTCAAAGTGTCTGACACCAACAGTTCGTTCCTGTTGTGATTTTCAATCACACCGGCGTACATATCCTGAATCCTGTTGGCATCCGGCAACCTCATGCGAGTAAATCTGGGGATTACGATATGAGAGAAGCTTCGCTTCTCCGCCTGGCTTTTTGCGTCCACCAAATACCGGACAGGACCGCACTGCATAAAGATGATGGGATGATGGCCGTCCTTGCGGACAGGTGTGGCAGACAAACCGTAAACATATTTGGCTTCCACGGCTTTCAGCACGGTTTCAAAGGTGAATGCGGCCACATGATGGCACTCATCTACAATGACCATTCCGTACTCTGCCACAAAAGACTTTACCGTCTTTTCTTCTCCTTTAAGCAGGGACTGCATGGTGGCAATATCGACAATCCCGCTGCGGGTATTCTTTCCACTGCCGATTTGGCCAATGAGATGCCGCTTTTTCTTCCTGCCACGCTTTTTAGGAAGTTCCGGCAGAACCTCATGAATATTCAGAAATTGTTCCAGCGAGGATTTCCACTGTTCCAGCAATGCGCTGGACTGTACCAATACCAGGGTATTGACTTTACGCTGTGCAATCAGATATGCACCGATCACAGTTTTCCCAAATGCAGTAGTTGCGGACAGAACACCTATGTCTGCGGCAAGCAGCGCCCGGGCAGCGGGTTCCTGCTCTGGACGTAGCATTCCGTTGAATTCCACATCAATGGAATGTCCCAGTGATCTGTGATCCTCCAGGATGGCAGGGACTTCATATTGATCGAATAACCCCAGAAGCACCTCTATACAGCCACGGGGAATGCCAATGTAATTCTCATCCTCATATCCGCAATCCAGCACACGGGGAATGCCATATACGGAAATGCGCATGGCTTGCTTGGAGCGAAATTCCGGATTTGGAAACGCCGCAAGCCGTTTGAGCGTATTCAATGCCGCTTGAGAGAAGTCTTTTTTCTCAATGTAGATCAGATTGGAAATATACAGGCTTACCTGCAACGGAAAATCTCTACGTGTCAGTTTTGTCTGGGTTCGCTTGCGTTTCCAGGGCACTTGCTTCTCCTCGGCATCTGCCAATTCTCCCACGTCGCCATGATGACATAGTTTCCTTAAGGCTTCTTCCAACTGTTCCGGTGTGATTCTTGGCAGAGAGGAGAGAAACGCCCATTGATCGGGATAAGGCTCAAAGCGGTCATCCACAAACAGAGAATTTCCGTCTTTCTGTGCCTGTCCTTGAAATGGCAGGGCAATCAAATTCCCGAAACCGCCCTTCGGCACAAGATCCTGAGACGGGAACAACCGGTCATAGGACGAAAAGGATAGCTCATGCCGGCACGACATGGTTCGGGTCAGCAAACCGGTCCCCAAGCGCCTGGCATCGGCGGCGGAAACAGGCTCCGAAAAGAAAAACCAGACATGGGCTCCGTTTCCGGAGCGGGAGCGTTCCACTGCCGGTACAAGTCCCGCATCTTTGCATGATTTACAAAATGCAGTCACATCAAGCTTCCAGTTTTCTTCATCAAAATCCGCAGCCAACAGCCAGGTTCTGTTGTCCGCCAGCATTGGATAGATCGCCGCCACATCTCTGCACAAAGAATCACGGCCAATCAAATGCGCCTTGACCACATCGGCTGTAAGCGGCCGAAACTCACGGTTGGGACACTCTGCGCACCTGTATTTCTTTTTATCGCACAGGCCATGCACCCATTCATTTTTGCAGACAGGGGTGTAACCGGTTTTCCCGGTGGTCGTGCTGTGATACCGGCGTGCATATACATCTTCCCGCCCTTTGAAAACAGAGAGGAAATACTCGATTTTCTCCTGTGAGGAGCTATGTGCATGGACAGGGGCAGACTGCACATCCGTTAGAGTACAGCTGCACCACAACGACTCAGAGCATGTAGCCTTTTTGCCGTTTTCGTCTTCACAAAGGAGCAGCGCCTGCCCTCCATCCAGAGACGGGACGATTTCAAGAAGCGTATATTCCCGACCATTGATGTTCGCTTTTCGATTCATACACAGCCCCCTCCACACCAGCAGTTACTTCCGTCTATACTTTGTTTTCCTGCCGTTTCCGTCCTGATAAATCAGGCCCTCGGCGACCATGCGTTTCAGAATTCGGTTGGCTGTGGCCTGGCTTACCTCCAGCAGCCGATCCACATCACTGCGCACGATATGACCATGGGAATCAATGAAATCTAAAATCAATTTCTCGTTGCTTTTGGGCGTACTGGTGAGTGTCACTGCTTTATTTGCGCCGGTATTCCTGTTTGGCAGTGTGATTTTGAACGCATTGCTTGATACTTCGATTTTGGGTTTCAATTCCGTGTCCGCGTAGGCGTTCATGATTTTAGGCATACCTGTTCCGTATGCTTCAATCAGCTGCAGACGATAAAATATGGCTGCCAGCTTGGGGTTTCGGCAAACCGAGAGTCCCAGCATGATGTCGTCCAGTTCAATGCCGGAGGGCAGTCCACCCACAGAGACAAATTCAATCCTGTCCGCATATACGCTGACAAGGGTACTTGCACGGAAAGAATAGTCTCTGTGAACCAGTGAGTTCAACAGCGCTTCCCGCAGGGCATCTTCCGGATAATCCCGTGTGTCGATTCGGTATAGCCCATCAAAAGTTGCCTTTGTCTGGTTACGCATATCCAGATAGCTGTACAACTCCTCCATTTGCTGAAACAGCGAACCGCCAAATTCTCTCCTGTCCTGAAAGCTTCCTTTATCTTCCCCAGAGAAGGTCGCCGCCTTGATGGTGCTGGGACACTGATCGGACAGGAGGAGCGCCACATTGGAGTAGATACCATCCGCGGAAATCATTCCAAGGGTCTGCATTTTTGCGGTATCAAATGGGATGTTCTGCTTTTCAAATTGCTTCTTTGCCGCTTCAAAGCTGAGGTTCTGTTCCAGCGAACGCATGGATTCAAAGCTGTCCCCATCAGTTTCCTTAATCATTCTTCGGATCGCAGTATCCGTAGCCGGGTCAGAAGAAGTGCCGTTCCTGACATAGACCCCACTGGGTTTCAACCCCTTACTGCCCAGATAATAGGGCCGGTCTGTCCCTTTTTGAATGGTCACAGCAATGATATCCTTGTCGCCGACATGTTGGGTTTTGTATCCCACAAACATTGTCACATCAGGCTTGATGGAATCTCGAATCATATTGTTCAGCTGCAAAATGACTTGATCGGCGTTTTTGACTCCCTCCACACTTCCATCGTTGCTGACGCCAATATACAGCGTACCGCCTTTTGTGTTGGCAAAGGCAATGACTTCTTTGCAGATATCGCCCACGACCTCCGCTTTCAGTTCAACAACTTCACTCTCAACAAATGCCATACATAACGCCTCCTTTTCTTAGTTGTCATTATAATCATTCTTGTCATTTTTGTCAATTTGTATTCATCTGAAAAGAAACTAATTCTGACCTGTCACACCCTGACTCGAAAATATTTCTTTGATTAGGCGTGTTAAAAATTGATATGCCTGACTCGAAAAACCTCTTGCTTCTCTGCCACGGCAGAGGTACAATACCCCAAACCTGAACATGAAAGAGAGCCCTTCTAACCAGGCAACAGCAGTTTTACTGCACCTGGTCAAGAAGGGCTCTCTGACCACATGTAAGACCACAGACAGCGGCGGAATACACGGAAACAGCGGAAACAAGAGCGTTAAAAAGTAATTGTTTTGGAGCGAAAAGGACTATAAATTGCTATAAACAACTATAAAAAATGCCGAAAATCTCTTTGGGAGTTCCAGGAATCAGAAACGAATAATCGCAAAAAGATGACCATAAACCTTTTAAAATACGGATAACTCTCTCAAAGATCGGAAAGTACTTATATATTTGTAGATAAAATGGCCATCACAAGCAGGGCTGAAAACTCCATTGAAAAAGGAGCAAAAGTGCGAAAAACTCGAAAAATCAGCGTTTAAGATTCTTGTTTTCTTTGTAATAATCGAATTTTTCGAGTGTTAGGATTTGTTTGCGTCCCTTATCTTTTGGTTTGCTGGCGTAAAGGCCTTTTTTGAATATGCTTTATAGCGCCTGTTTTTTGTTGATTGCGTGCCCCTAATTGGTACGACCGTTGTCAGCCATCATCTATGTATTTCCCTGACAGAGAGCGGCTTCTGGAATTTCATTGATGCAAGTTTTAGTTGATAATTTCCAGAAAGCCACACCAATCTGGATATTTTAAGTGGAACGCTTAGAGTATCAGAGGGTGTGGCTTTTTTACTTTCCTGAAATCTGAGTTCTGAAAAAAGGATATTTTCGCGGTATTTCGGGGCATTGGAAGGGTCTGCCCCTGGATTTCCCCAGTTTCCGAGCTCCGGCAGGGTTTAGCGCCCTATTTGAACACAGCCAGGGCACAGAAATTCGAAAAAAAGATACACAAAATGCAATGCGTCGGTTTGTTGGTTTCGTCAACCACCAGGCCGACGCTTTTTTGCTGCCCGGTAAATTCAAATAGGGCGTTTTCAGTTTGTACCCTGAGAAGCATAGCAGGGTACAACGGCATTACAGGTACTGCCAAAAAGGGCACACGGTCTCTCGTCCGCTTTGCTGAGCATACGGCAGGATGGAAATCCGGACGAGGGCCACAAAAACAGTGATAAAGAGGCACTTTGGGGAGGGATTGAAATTGGACAGAAACATGTTTTGGGGTATCATCGACAGCGTCAACGCAGGAGGGCCTTATTCAGACCAGGAGACACAGCGGTGCAGGTTGACTGCCGCCCTGGAAAAACACACCATGGAGGAGATCCTGGACTGGCAGTTGATCCTGGAAGAATACATGCAGGCCGCCTGCCGGCAGGATCTCCTGGCCGCTGCCACCGCTCGGGGCATCCCCTGCCTGGGGGACGGATTCAGCCAGTTCCGGGCCTGGCTCATCGCCGGAGGGGAGGAGGTGTACCGGAACATCCTGCGGGAGCCGGACTGCCTGGCGGGCCTCCCCGGGGGCGGGGATACATTCCAGTTCAAAGGGCTTCCGCTGGCGGCGTATCACGCCTACGAGGTACAGCTCTTCCAGACCTGTCCGGGGGAACTGCGGGATTTATACAGCGATCTGCGCGGCCGGACTCTGGATGCCGGAATCCTGGAGGACATCCGCTCTGAGCTGCCGCGGAGGAGGGACATTGCAGACGGCTGGGGTGAGCGGGATCTGCCCGCCCTGTTTCCACGCATCTGTGCCGGAGGCCGCACCCTGCCCGGCAGGGAACTGGTCAGGCGGATCAAGCTGAACGAGCTGTTCCAGAGCCGGGATCAGGTGCATGCCTTTGTGGATCAGGCCGGGCGCCGGACAAGCTGCCTGCTGCACGGCACGCCTGAAAACATTGCCGGCTTTCTGGCAGGCCATGCCCTTGCAGATAGGGTTACCCTGACGGACACCTCCTACGAGCTGATTCTGAGCACCTCCGGCTCTGTGATTGACCAGTGTCCGGACAAGGCCCTGCTGGACGAAGTTACGCGCGCCCTGCTCCCGATCCAGCGGGGCGAGACAGCCCCTGCCCCCATATTCAGCCCTGCCATGGCGGAGATGGCATTGTGGCTCCAGTCGGAGCAGGGACAAGGACAGGGGCGGATGGTGCAGATGATGTAATTTGAAATTATCACATGAAAGGCTGGCGATGGTATCATGATCCTCACGATTACGGACTGGGCGGGTGACCGGGTTTCCCTGGAGCCCAAGGTGGAGCTTTACTCTGTCAGAGATTTTATGGGGAAGGAGCTGCCCGGCCTGGCCATTGTGCTGGACAAGGTGGGCAGCACACCGGATGAGGCAGAAGAATATGCCGTGCTCACGGTGTCCTTCGGGGATTTTCTCAGCCTGAAAAACGGGGCATATATCGACACCAACAACTGTTATTTTGCCGACCAGCTGCTCCGGCAGGGCATTGCAGAAGACACAGGATTCAGCCGGCACAGCGGCTTCTGCCGGTATCCCCTCTGGCGGTTCAAGGAGGAGTTCCTGAAGGAAATCGGCGGGGAGAACTATCAGGAATACCTGCGGCGCTATGACGAGTATATGGGCATCGGCAGAGCGGACAGGACGCTGGGCCAGGAGGGGATGTCCATGCAGTGATTTCCCGCCGGGTTTGCCGTATATTTGTGCGTGAGTGAGGAGTGGTTTCAGGTGGCATACAGAAAGGTTTATATCCGAATTGCCAGCAGCTATCGATATGATACTGGCTGGCCGGACGAGGGCGCCGAGGATGCGTTTCTGGCGGAAAGCCGCAGGCTGTTCCAAGGGGCAGGCTGGGAGCTCCATCCCGGCAGGCCGGGAAGCGGGACCTGCGATACCGTTACAAAGGGCCTGCAGGAATTGTACCTGCACCCCATGGAGTTTAGCGGGGTAATCCGGGAAGAGGAGATCCCCGCAGTACGGGAGGTTCTGTCCCCAGCGGAGTGCTTCCACTGCCAGGGCGTGGACTGTTATGAGAAGTATATGGAGCTCTCAGACGAGGAATATCTGACTCTGCTGGGCTCCAGGCAGGCTGAAATCGAGGCGGAAATCCTGAAGCACTATCAGACCAGGCGCCAGAACCTCTATTTGACCGGGCCCAGCGTGGAAAATATCGCCCGACTGTTTTCTGTGCGCCGGGTCAACGATAGGGATGGCAAACACGATTTTGCCGGTCAGTTCATCGAAAACCTGATTCAGCAGATGCTCCGGGATGGGCGGTTGGTCGCGGCAGAGACGCGGCATGGCATCGGTATCCGCACTGCAACCAGTGAAGAACTGAATGCCCACGGCCTTGACCGAAGCCCGCAGCAGACGATGCTGTGGTGAGGAGCTGGCCCAACCGGGATCCAGGTTTCAGCCCGGGTACTTTTCATTTGTGCCTGGAGAAGTATGGTAGAGTGCCGGCTTTATCGCCGCTGCCAAAAAGGGCACACACTTTTTCGTCCCATTTGCTGAATCGATTTTCCGTGGATAAGATGGCTTGATGGGAGTCCCAAGCGGGTGACAAAAACGATAATTGAAATAGGGCGCTAAGCCCAAGGAGGAAAGGAACATGACCAAAGAAGCCTATTTTGAGGAGCTGTCCTATGCCCTGCGGCGGCGGGAGCTGCTGCCCCGGTCGCTGGAGGAGGA
>ERZ780218.991-NODE-991-length-21053-cov-3.863939_pt1 | contig 21053 bp, 20 predicted proteins | sample MGYA00510975_ERZ780218 | MGnify/ENA primary metagenome ERZ780218 (study PRJEB29588, sample SAMEA2152063) | human gut metagenome | biome: human gut; feature: human-associated habitat; material: faeces | place: Denmark | collected 2008/2010 ... | reverse complement strand
GTTGAAAGCATTTTCAAGTGCGAGCTTGTAAAGCTTAAGCTGAGCGGAATATTTTTCAATTAAATAATTTTCGTTGTCAGAGTTTGAATATTTGTAATCTACCAAAGTTATTTTGTCATCTTTGACCACAAACAAATCGACAACGCCCTGAACCAAAATTTCATCTTGCACATTTGAAGTGGAAATCAAATTGCAAATTTTGTCTTTCAAAAGAAATTCTTTTTCTTTGAAAGTCGTGCCACCAGAGACAACATCTTTTAATATTAAAATATCTTTTAAAAGCAAATCTTTATTTATATATTTTTCAATGTCTTGCAAAAGAGCTTTGTTTTCGTCAAACTGATTTTGCAAATCGGTCAGGTTTGTCACTTTTTGAAAATCAATCGTCTTCAAAGCCAAGTGATAAGCGTTTCCGACCACAACGGAAGCTCCGCCAAAAGAAAAATCGTCGTTTGAAAACTTTTCAATCATGTCCTCTTTTTGACTCAAGCTCGTCACCGTTTCTTTCAACTTGAAATTGGCACGTTCATTTAGTGGATATTTAAAATCAAGATAATCTTTGATTTGTTTTAAAACATTCTCATCACTTTCCGCAAAATCAAAGTTCTGCACGTTTTCTTCAGGCTTTAAAAGCTCGATGTTTTCGACAAGATTTATCTGCAAACGGTCGTCCTCAAAGGTTTTGTCTTTCAGAAATTTCAGCTTTTTGTCTTTAAGTGCATAAAAAATGAAGTCAAAATAACTGTCGCAAGCCTGCAACGTGAATTTTTCAAAAATGCTGTCTTTAAATTCTCCAAAAAGATAAAGCCTGTTTTTCGCTCTTGTCAAAGCCACATAAAAAATCATCATCTCTTCAGCAAAATCTTTTTGAGCTTCTTTTTCTTGAATGGCTCTCATTCTGACAGAAACCACTTCGCTGTTGTTTTCTTTGTCATAAAACTTCAGAGCCAAGCCAAAATCTTCGTTGATTTCAACATCTGGTTTCGGCATTGTCTTTTTCAAACTTTGGTCGCACTCAATCAAAAACACTATCGGATATTCCAAGCCCTTGCTGTTGTGAATCGTCGTCAGAAGCACCGCATTGTCTGCGATTGACGGTTCGGTCGTCACTGTGATGTTGACCGTTTCAAAATAGTTGATAAGTCCTGGCAAATCAAACTCAAAGCCGCTTGAAACTATTTCCGCCAAAAACTTGTCAACATAGACATTGATTTTTTGAAAGTTAGGCTTCAAATTTATGTAAGCGCGATAATTGGTTTTGTTAAAAAGCTCCAAAAAGGCTTTTTTTGCGCCCAAAACAACAAAATTTTCTCTAAAATCATTCAAATTTTTGTTAAAAGCAGAAAAAAGTCCATTAGGGTCGGAATTCACAAGCTCAGTCAGCGGCATTGAACTTGATTGAATTTCAGCAAAAACATTTTCAGCTTCCAAATTTCCCAGTCCAGAAAGCAAAACACTCAGCAGTGCAATTTCGTCGTCGTTGTTGAACGCAACTTTCAAATAGTTTATCAAAACCTTCACTTCCACTTCATCAGAGAGCATCGTTCTGGAAGTGGAAACAACTGGAATGCCGTCTTTTGTCAAAAAGTTTTCAAGTTGCTCAAAAAAGTCGTCTCTTTTTCTTGACAGAATGGCAATGTCGCTGTAACGCCCCTGTCTAAACTGCCCGTTTTCATAAATTTTGCTTGACAAAACATCTTGAATGCGTTTTTTTATCGTCAAAAATTGGTTGACATATTTTTCTTCTTTAAAAATCTCCGCTTTTTGAACGCTGTAAACTTCTGGCATTTGCGTTTCTGTTTTTTCTTTTTCACAAACAAGGTCAATGTTGATTGCCTTCGCGTCTTCATCCAAAAATTCGCTTCGCCCATTTAGCATAGAACTTTTTTCATAGTCGACACCAGTCAACTCTTCGGTCATACAAACCTTGAACACGTCATTGATAAAATCCAAAACCTTTTGACTGCTTCTGAAATTGGATTGCAAAAAATTCACCGCAGAATTTTCGTCATTTTGAAAATCTTCCAAATCTTTCAAAAAAATTTCGGAACTTGCCAGTCTAAAGCCATAAATCCCCTGTTTAACATCTCCAACAGCAACAAAATTGCAATTTTTTGCGATATTTTTTATGATTTTTTCTTGAATTTTGTTTGTATCTTGATATTCATCCACAAAAACATATTGAAGCCCTGAAAATAAGTTCTCATTTGCAGATAAAATCTTCATATATTTTTCCAAATCATAAAAATCCAAATAATTTTGCGATTTTTTTATGATTTTTTGTGAATTTTCATACATTTTAAACAAATTTAACAAAATCTTTTCCAAACGACCACTTTTTTGTTTTGCCAAATTTTCTTCATTTTTCAAATTTAAGGCTTTTATTTTTGCAAAAGTTTTGTTGATGTCTTGTTTCAATTTTAAGAGTTTCTCAACAGTTTCATCGCCCACTTCACTTCTTTTTGGAAGATATGGAAAAGCAAAAAACTCCATTTGATTTGCCATTTCAACCAAATTTTTCGTTTGCAAAATCAAATCAAATCTTTGCCTTAACTCATTTTCAAATTCTTCCAAATGCATTTTGGAAACTTCATTCAAAAATTGCTCAATTTTGTTTTTTGTGTCATCAAACAAAAATTTCCCTGCTTTTTCAAACAAATTTTCAGAAAAATTCAAGTTTTCTTCCAAAAATTTTTCTTTGTCGGCGACTGCGTTGACCAATTTTTCAATTTCAAAAACAATTTGTTTGATTTTTTTCTTGTCATTTTTGAAAGACGACATAAGCTCCAAAAAATCTTTTGAGTTATTGTTTTGAAAATCTTTCAAAGTCTGGTCAAAGGCGCTGTTTCTTATCTTTTGCGAGATGTTTTCATCTGCAATTTGAAAATTTTCGCTTAAATCAAGCAAATTTGCGTATTTTTTTATGCATTTTTCACAAAAAGAATGAATTGTTGAGATGTTTGCTGTGGAAAGTGCGTCAAGTTGGTCAATGATAAATTCATCTTCGGGTTGTTCTTTCAAAGCTTTTTGAAGACGCTCTTTCATTTCTGTTGCTGCTGCTTTTGTGAAAGTCAAAACCAAAAAGTCTTTCACAGGAATTCTTTTTTCGCAGATAAGTTTGGCGATATATTTTATCATAATGTAAGTTTTTCCGCTGCCAGCCGAAGCACTTATCATCATGTTTTTCTTGTCGTTCGCCAAAACTCTTTCTTGTTCTTCAATTATCATTTTCTTCATCCTTTTTCTTCAAAGAAGCCAAAACGCGGGAGCCGTCGCCATCAATATGCCTGCAAATCGAAAGGTAAGGGCAATTTTCACACTCGCTTTTGGCAGGTTTTGCCGCCGAGTAACCTGCAGAGATTTCATCGGCTGCCTGGCTCGAAACATTTTGCGCATATTCAAAAAGCCTGTCAAACTTTAAAACAACATTGCCGTTTTTGAATTCAAATTCGCCGTCCTTAACGCTTTTTTTCCTTGACATGCCAACAAAATCGCTCTTAAAGTTCTCGTCTTGAAGCCTTGTGTCCGTCGCCAAAACTACATCGTTGTCTCTTTTTGTCAACCCGTTGAACAATTTTTCACTTTCATTGGTTTTTGAATATTTCGTTTGGCAATTGAAATAATAAACTCCGGCACAATCCAGCTCAAGTCGATTTTTTATCGCATTGGCATACAAAAACAGCTGCAATTTTTTGCCATAAAACAAATCTTTCTTGATGCTGTCAGTCTTGCCAGTTTTGTAGTCAATGATTCTAAAATAATCCTGCCAGACATCAATCCGATCGACATAGCCAACCAAATTTTTATCCTTAAAAAGCGACTCAAAAATTTTCTCTTCCAACAAAATCGGTCTAAAATCGCTGTATTTTTGCTCTTTTATGACGTTTTTTAAGATAATTTTGCTTTCATTTAAAAGAAAGCTTGAAAAGCTTGCCCTTTCCAAAACTTTTTTGTCATAAACATTTTCTGCCAGTCTGGCCAAATTCTTTTCCAAAAATTTGTCGACGTCGTTTTCGTCAAGAGTGGCAAGTCTGTCTTTAAATTTCCCCACAAACTCTTTCAAAAGTGCGTGTTGAAAAATTCCAAACAACTTTCTGTTTGGCTCAATGTTTTCTTTTTGTTTCAATTTCAAATCGTAAGTCAAAAACCTTTTAAACGGACAAGCAAAATAAGTTTCAAGTTCGGATGCTGAAACGTAATTTTTTGAATTCTTTGTCACATTTAAATTTGAAAAATCATTTGACTTTGGAAGGTCGCCTCTTATGTCTCTCAACTCTCCGACAAATCTTTTTGAAAGTTTCCCTTGCGATTTCAAAGCAGTGTAAGAGCGCAAGAAATTGTTTTCAGTTCCAAGATAAAACAACAGCTTTTCCAAGCTCTCGTTCTTGTTTAAAACGCCCACTTCAAAATCGCTCAAGCTTTCAGTGCGAAGAATGTTGTTTCCAAACATTGTTAAAAGGTCGCCCACAAATCCAGCTTTTTGCGCCTGTTTGCCATCAAGACTGGCTGGAGTGCAAACAAACAAGTGACGTTCTGCGTGTTGAAGCATCTCAAAAAGTTTCAGCCTGCTTCTGCGATTTAAAACTTTAATTTCAGGCTCAATCAAAAAGTTTATCTTAAGTTTTCTTATGTCGTCATCGTCAATAATGCCCGTGTCGGCTTGATTGTAAGGCAGATTGTCAGCCGTCGCGCCCAAAACAAAGAGCGTGTCAACATCTTCAAAATAACTTTTTGTGGCGTCGCCGACAAAGACCGCATCAACATAATTTGGAATGGTTTCCACCTTCACGCTTTTAAGTGCCAACTTTAGCAGCAAATCAAAATCAAAGATGTCAACGTTTTCTTCACCGCCCAAAAGCGACAATTTTTCCAAAACTTGTTGCAAAAGCCTGAATGATTGCTCGTTTTCACTTTTTTCTTTAAATTTTCCGTCATCGTCAAGCTTTGACAAGATTTCAGAAAATTCAATGTCAGTTTTGTCCAAAATTTCGTTTAAAATCAAAACAAATTGAGAAATTTTTGTTGTTTTCCTCAAAATTTTGATTTTTTCAACTATTTTTTCAAATTCTGGATAGCGCTTCAAAAATTCTTTTTCATCTTCAATGTTGAAATAAAAAACTTCTTCCAAAATTTTGCTTCGATTTTCAGTCACAAAAAGCGGACAAGAAACAAGATATTCCAAACTCGCTTTTGAAAAGCCCATTTTTGCAATTTCAAGAATTTTAAGCAAAAAACGCCCCAAAATTGTTTGAGACAAATCTGCCGCTTTGTCACTATAAAAGCAAATGTCATATTGTGAAAAAATTTGGTTTACAATTTCATAATAGCTTTCGTCCGACACTGCAACTGCAAAATTTCTGAAGTTTTTGCCGCTATACACTTGATTTTTTACGTATTTTGCCACAAACTCAACTTCGTCGGTCCGGTTTTTTGCCACCACATTGACAAAAAAATCATCCTTTCCACTTTCAACTTTAAACGCAAAAAGATTTTGAACCATTTTCAATTTTTGTGCTTGCAAAGCTGTTGGTTTGTTTTCGACCTGAACGCTAACGCCAAAATCTTTCGCCATTTTGGTTGTTTTTTTGAAAATGTCATCTTCATAAATAAATGCATTGGCAGGCGAAATAGGCTTTGCCATTCCTATGAAAGTCTTGTTGACAAAAGAAGCAAGTTTGCAAACAAAAGAATTGATTTCCACCGAAAAACTGTCAAAATTTATGAAAAAAAGGTTGATTTTTGATAAATTTAGGTCATTTTCTGCATTTTCAATGAAAAATTCCAACAATTTTGACAGGTCAAATTTTTCGTCCAGAAAATTTTCATATGAAGAATAAATCAACTTCAAGTCGTTTATCTTTCTGTCAAGCAAGTCATCTCCAACAGATTTGATTTGTTCTGGCTTGATTTGGCAAGCTTTAAACTGCTTTATGATTTGCAAAATTTTTACACAAAAATCCACGCCACACTTGTGAAAATAAGAAAACTTTTCTTCATTTTCTTTCACCGCTTTGAAAATTGAAAAAACTTCTTCCAATGCACTTATTCTTTGAAAAGGTATGTTGTTGTTTCTCAAAATTTTGCTTGCCAGTCTTGAAATACCGACAACTTCGATGTTGAAAGTGGACTTGATTTTTAAAACGTCAAAAATCAACTTTTCTGCTTGCATAGAAAAACTGTCTGGAACCACAACCAAATTTTGTTGTTCCAGATTTGATATGTCAATTTTTTTGATTGTGTTGATTGCCGCTTCATAAGTTGTTGCGCCAGTTATCAAGTTGATTTCCATGACAAAATTTTATCACATTTCCCAAGAGAAATCAAACCTTTTTATTCTCCAAAAAGTTCTCGCCCTTGTTTTTGAGCAAATGTCGTTTCAAGGCATCATTTTTGCTTGCTGATTTTTCAAGTTGTGTCAAAAGAGTTTTGTTTTCTTCTTTCAACTTTTCAAAGTCGGCGCGAAGGTCGGCAATCTGTTTGTCTTTTTTGTTTAAATCTAAAAAAGCCTTTTTAAGCAAAAACGAAGATGATTGTTTTTCAAGTTTGGTTTTTTCCATAAAATCTTCAATGGCGGTCTTCTTGATGAGTTTCACAAGCCCCATAAACAAACTGTTGATGTCATTTTCAGTCAAAAGTTTTTGTTTCTGTCTGAACGGAATGACATTGCTTTCTTTCTTTTTGGAATTCTGATATTTGTTTTGAAGACGCGTCATAAGCGAAAGATTGCCACCACTCAAAATCTGACAAGCGGCTCTGACAGATTTCCCACTCGCAACCATTTCTGAAACATCTTTCAAAAGCTTTTCTTCCTCTTTTTCGTCAAAAGCAACAAAATGCGTTTTTTGATGTTTTTCAAGTGCAATGCCGAGTCTTTTGCAACGCTGTTCGTTTGATGCCAAATTGTCGACTTCTTTATAATAATAATTTCTCACGCTGTTTGGCTTTCTTTTAAATTTCTTTGCGTGCAAAACAAACGCCATTCTGAGCGCTTGCTGATTGTTTTTGCAATATTCAACTTCATTAAAAAGTGATTTAACTTCATCATCATTCCAAAGTTTCATGTTTACCTCCAAAATTTATGAAGGAATTTTTTCCATAAAATTAATTAATAATCAAAAAATTGTGAAAAATTAGGCAAAAATCGCAAAAAAAATGTCAAAAAAATGTATTTTTTATATTTTTTTGATTTTTGTTTTAAGATATTTTTTATTGTCATATATTATATCATGAAATATTTCCTTAAAAGCAGTTATCCATGTTTGATAAAAACGCAAAACGAATGTCTAGAAATAAACGAAAATGACATGATAGAAATTGAAAATGAAGATGTCATTTTTATCTATCCGCAAAGCCAAAAAATTCCGTTTTACATCAACTTGAAAGCGCCGATTGAAAACGAAAATTTTTCCATTTTGAAACATCAAGACAGAACAATAATTTTATTGGAAAAGACGCCACATTTCAATCTTACTGTCAAAGAACGCCTGAACATCTCTGGCAAAACTTGCGAAGTTTCGTTATGCGGTCATGTTTTAAGCTTTGAAACAGATGACAGGAAATTGTCTTACATTTGCCCACATCCATGCAAAAACTATAAAATTTTTAAGCAAAAAAACTTTGCCTTTGTGCAATTTGAAAACGATTTATATATTTATTCAGCAAACAAGCACAAGCTTACGCACATTTCTGGCGATGAATTTGAGCTGGGAAACAACCAATTGACAGTGAAAAAAAATATTAATGACAGCCTGTCAAGACAAAAAAATGCCATCTATCGTTTCGACAGTGACATTGTTTTGGAAAAGGAGAATTTTATGTATCAACAAGCACAAAACAAAAAAGAGCTTCTGCCTTACCGCGTTATGGAAAGCATAAAAGCAAAAGACTATGGCTTTGTTATAAATTCTTTGACTGAAAAACTTAAAGAAGAGATTTCTGTCGACCAACTTAAAAGCTTTTTTGGAAACGTGACAAGTTTTTTGCCACTTACCACAACAGAATATATAACATTATCTCAAAATCAAAAAAATTATGTGTCGTTTTCGCTTCTCGGTGACAAAATCGACGATATTTCCATTGACAGCCTATGACAAAATGCCCATCATTTTGAGATTTTTGTCAAATCGCGCTTCAAAATTTTTGGTTAAAACTTTCAAAAGCCCAAATTCTGTTTCGCTGGCAAGCTTGAGCGAAGAAAGCTTTTCAAACGGAGTTTGAGAAAGAAGCCGCATGGCTGAAATAATTCCTTTTGAAAGCTCCACGCTGCCAAAACTTTTGCAAGCAATGCATTGAAGTTCGCCCACAGAATAATCTATAAACAATCGCTCAAAGTTTTTATCTCCGCAGTCAGAACACTTTTCAGGATTGAGTGGGAAACCTTCCAAATCAAAAATTTCGAGCAAAAACTTGTCCAAAACATAAAGCGGATGAATTTTTCCAAAGCACAAAGATTTTAAAACTTTGACAAGCAAAACAAAAACTTTTGCCCTTTCGTTTTGCCCAGAAAATTCCATTACATCGACAATTTCAAGCGCAGCAAAGGCTTCAAAATATTTGTCAATATCTTCAGAAAGTTCGTGAAAAGTTTCAATCGGCTCAAAGCCAGTGACAATATATCCCGTTTTGCCTTCTTCTACGACAAATTCTCCAAAACAGAACGGATTTTTTGCCAATTTCATCTTGGCTTTGTCGCCTTTGACACCTTTTAATGTCGCCCAAAACTTGCCTTTTTCAATAGAAAAAAGAAGAATATTCACATCCTTCTCTTTTCGGTCATTTGATTTTAAAACGATTGCATTCAATTTGTCTGACATTATTTTTCTTTACCCTTTTCTTTTTCTCTCTCTTTGTTGCGTTTCTTTACAAACTGCGAAGCTGCCTCAAAATTGCCGTCAGACATATAAAATGCCGTCCAGTTCAATTCGTCGATTATGTCATAAAAATCCGTTCTTTTCGCCATCGCGCACCTCCAAAGATAGTTTGTGTAGAAACCGCAAGATTATCTAGAAAAACATTCTCTTTCAAAAATATTTTATCACAGCAATCAAAAAAATCAAACTTTTTTTAGAAAAATATGTAATGTGCCAAAAAAATTTGGCACTTTTTTGTCAAAGTCTTTTGATTGACATGCTTGCGTAAGAATATGTTGTGGTGTTTGCAGAATTGTTTACTAGCGCTAGTGTGCTGGTTTGTGGAACTGTCAAAATCATCGTTTGAGTAAGACTGGCAACATTTCCGGCTGTCTGCGTCGTCGTCAAAGTTGAACCAGAAACATCAAAGCCGTTCAATCTCAATTTGATGCTCATGCTGCCACCGGCAGGAACCGTTCCGTTTGCCAGATAGCTGATCTCGTAAGTTCCTGCGAGCAAATTTACGGCACCAGCTGTTGTGTTGCTTTGAGTTATGCTCGGACCACGATTTACAACCAATCCAACAGGGATGATGCTTTGTGTGGAAATTGCACCAACAGCCAAATTGTTAAAAAATCCAAAATCGTTTTGCAAAATTGGATTTATGATGTCATTTGTGCATGACAAATTAACAAAAGGGCACCAGATTGGGCAAGGATGATTAAATACGCAACAATTAAATCTTCTGAACATATTTTTCTCCTTAAGATAACAAAACGTTATCTATATTCAGTTTATTAAAAAGGCACAGGATTTGTCACTTTGCCAGCATCTCTTGAGATTTCTCGACAAGCTCGAAATGACAATGTGGTGGCACCAACAATTAAAACCCACTTATACAAAAAAAGACTGAAAGTTACAGTCTTTTTTAATTACAATTTTGTTGAGATTGACTTTAGCCTATGATTGAACCAACTGTTCTTGGGAAGAGTTCCACGTCGCGTATGTTTGAAATCCCAGTCAGATACATTATAAATCTTTCAAAGCCAAGCCCATAGCCAGAATGCACATTCGTGCCATATCTTCTTGTGTCGATATACCAAGAATATTCTTTTTCGTTGAGCCCAAGCTCTTTTATTCGACTTAAAAGTTTATCCAAACGTTCTTCTCTTTGGCTTCCGCCGCAGAGTTCTCCAATGCCCGGAACAAGCATATCCACCGCAGCAACAGTCTTTCCGTCGTCATTTTGACGCATATAAAAAGCCTTAATGTCCTTTGGATAGTTTTTCAAGAAAACTGGTTTTTTGAAAACTTCTTCGGTCAGATATCTTTCGTGTTCTGCCTGAAGATTTATCCCCCATTTCACAGGAAATACAAATTTTTTGTCAGCCTTAAGCAAAATGTCAATTGCTTCAGTGTATTCCAATCTTACAAATTTGTTGTTGATTATGTTGTCAAGCCTTTCCAACAGACCTGTGTCAACAAACTTGTTTAAAAATTCAAATTCATCATGGCACTCTTTCAATGTATAAGAAATGACATATTTTATCATCTCTTCTTCGTTGTCCATAAGTTCTTCAAGGTCGCAGAAACAGATTTCTGGTTCCATCATCCAAAATTCTGCAGCGTGACGAGTGGTGTTGGAATTTTCTGCCCTGAAAGTTGGTCCAAATGTGTAGGTCTTTCCAAAAGCGTGTGTGATGGTTTCTTCATGGATTTGCCCCGAAACAGTGAGCGCCACTTTTTGACCGAAAAAGTCTTTGGAATAATCCACTTTTCCGTCTTTCATTGGCAATTTGTTTAAATCAAGCGTTGTCACCTGAAACATTTCGCCAGCACCTTCACAATCGTTTGCTGTGATAATTGGTGTGTGAACGTAAACAAAATTTCTTTCATTAAAATATTTATGAATGGCAAACGCTGCAACAGAACGAATTCTAAAAACTGCATTGAAAAGATTTCCGCGCGCCCTGATTGTCGGAATTGTTCGCAAAAATTCCACCGTGTGTCTCTTTTTTTGAAGTGGATAATCTGCATCGCTCTCGCCCAAAACTTCAATTTTTTCAGCATTGATTTCAAAAGGTTGTTGAGCGTTTGGCGTCAAAATCACCTTTCCTTTGACTTCAAACGAAGCTCCAACATTTTGTCTTGCCACCTGGTCGTAATTTTGAATTTTTCCTTTTTCCACAACAATTTGCACGCTTTTGAAAGCACCGTCGTTCAGCTCAACAAAAGCAATGTTTTTGCTGTCTCTGACCGTTCTTGCCCAACCACAAACCGTTATGGTTTTGCCCGAAAAATCTTTATATTTTTTGTTTAAATCTCTAAGTTCAACTCTTTTCATAACTTCTCCTTTTAAGGCTCCAACCTGTCTGGACCTCTGAACACAAACTCAGTCTCTTTCAGCGATGGCAAATTTAAAAGCAACATCGTCAGTCTGTCGACGCCAATCGCAAAACCGCCGTGTGGTGGAATGCCATATTTGAAAAATTGAAGATAAAATTTGACATCTTCGCCCAAACCCTTTTCTTCGACGTTCTTTTTGAGTTCTTCATATCTATGTTCTCTCTGAGCGCCCGAAGTGATTTCAATGCCCTTCCAAATCAAATCATAACCTTGCAAAATGCCATCTTTTCTCATGTGATAGAACGCTCTTTTTTGTGGCGGATAATCTGTCACAAACAAAAATTCGTGACCAAATTTGTCTTTTGCAAGTCTTTCACACAATCTTTCAGCTTCGGTTGTCAAATCAGTCTTCTCTTCTTCAGGAACGGTAAATCCATATCTTTCTTCAAGTTCTTTATAGACATCTTGAAGTTTCATCTGTGGAAATGGCAATGTCGGAACAACCAATTCCACGCCAAAAATTTCTTTGATTTTTTCGCCAAATTTTTCTTTTGTCTTTTCAAGCCCATATTTAATCATTTCCGCTTCCAAATTCATGACATCTTGAAAAGAATTGATGTAAGAAAACTCAACATCAAAGCTGGTAAACTCGGTTGCATGCTTTTTTGTGTGAGATTTTTCTGCTCTGAAGCATGGCGCAACTTCAAAAATTCTCTCTAAGCCACCTGCCATGGCCATTTGTTTGTAAAATTGTGGGCTTTGCGCAAGATAGGCTTTTCTGTCAAAATATTTCACTTCAAAAACATCTGCACCACTTTCAGAAGCGGTTGCAATAAATTTTGGCGTGTGAATTTCAATAAAATCATTGTTCAAAAGATATTCTCTCATTGCGTTGACCAAATAACTTTGAAAACGATAAATCATTTGGTTTCTTTCTGTTCTTAAATCAATCCAACGATAGTCAAGCCTTTGGTCGATTGAGCTTTCTGGGCCGATTGGAAGCGCTTCTGCATGGCTTGTGAGCTCCACACTTTCAGGCAAGATTTCAATTCCGCCAAGTTTGACATATTCATTTGCGACTGCCTTGCCTTTGATTTTAACTGTGCTTTCAAGAGTTGCATGAGAAAAGATTTCCGCGATTTCTGGCTGTTCTTCTTTGACGACCGTCACTTGAATTTTGCCTGACAGGTCGCGAATGACAACAAATTGCATACTCTTTTTGTCTCTTAAATTTTCTATCCAACCTTGAAACTCAACTTCTCCTGGTTTTATCTCTGAAATTTTCATAATCTCTCCTTTTAAACAAAAAATCCTAATGCTTTTCTTGCATTAGGACGAAATAACATTCCGCGGTGCCACCTAATTTGTCAAATGACCACTCTTTCTTTGAAAAAACTCAAAAGTGTTCTTCATTTTGATGCTTTCAAAGTGCACTTTCACCCCAACACACTCTCTCTTTGTGAAAACAATGTTCAAAATTACTGCTCTTTCTCAACGTTTTTCTTATTATAATATTGTGAACTTTTTTTGTCAATAAAATTTGTCGCTTTTTCGCAAAATTTAAGTTTTCCACGCCGAAGGACAATCTCTGTTCTGTTTAAACCAATCTGTGTCTTTTAAAAACGTGTTGTTGTTTGAACACCTTATATCCAACTCTTCATCTTTGACAAAACAAACGATATCGCCATTGAACGAAGTGAAAATGTTGTTTTCATAGTCGACCGCCAAACTTGTCACGAAAACAGCCGTGGTGTATGGTGCAATGCGATTGATGAAATCTTGAGACGGAAATTGATTGGCTGAATTGTCTGTATATTCAGAGCCACCAGCGCAACAACAAACGCAGACAACTTTTGGCTTGATGACACTCAAAAGTGTTTCAGTTGAAGACGTGTAAGAGCCATGATGCCCTGCTTTAAACAAATCCACATTTGGCAAATTGTTGAGTTTGACAAGTTCTGCTTCGCCGTCACTTTCCAAATCGCCAGTAAAAAGAAAATTTTTGCTTTCTCCGCTTTCAAAAGTCTGTGTTATCAATGTGCAGACAGAATAATCATTTTCGGTGCTTGCATTGTTTCTATAATAAAAACTATCCAAAATGTTCAAAGTTATTCCGTCGCCAATTTCATACGAACTTTTGGCGCCATCACTTTCTTCAACACACTGCAAGGCTGTGTAATGCAAAGCACCAGCGTCAATTTCGTCTTGCAATTCTCTTTTATAGTTTGAATATGTTGCAGCATTTTCTTTTTGATTTGTTCTGGCGAAATCTATGATGACTTCACAATCATACAAATCAAAAATGCTGTCCACTTTTTCACTCGTTGCAAATCCAGCATAGTGGTCTTGATGTGCGTGTGTGACGATGACATACTCCAGCGTGCCATCAGTGACATATTTGTCTAAATAACTTGAAACCGTCGAAATGCTGTTGGTCTTTGAGCCGCAATCTATCAAAATGTCCGCTTCCTTGGTCTTTATGTAAGTGCAGTCGCCAGAAAATTTGTTTCCAAGTTCCAAAAAGTGAATGGAAATGTCTGCGTCAAAAACATCAGTCACCACTTCGCCATTTGCTGGGTCATTTGAAAAATAAATCTCTTCTGAAAGCGCCAATTCGTCAGTCAAAGGCAATGTGAAATATGTAAGTCCAAAAAATCCACCAGCGGCGCCAATAAAAAGAGCAAACAGACACAAAATCCAATTTGTTTTTCTTTTCTTTGCCATCAAATTTCCCCTTCACTCACTTCAACAAAAGTGACCAACCTTATCTTCTCAATCTTAAAAAGCGTGCCATATTTGAAACATGAAGATTTGTATTTTATGTAATAAGTTCCAACTTCTTCGGCATAAAACCGCCCCAAATCATCTTGCTTTAAATCAGTTTCGATGACAACGCTTGATTGTTCATTTTTCCCAAATGCAACAATTTTTACGCCGTCATCTTCATAAGTTTCTTCCAAAGTCAACGTTATTTGGTCAGAGCCATTTATTTCAAAACAGTCATTTCTGCAAACGAGCCACCAAGCGCCAGCTCCTAAGATTAACCCCAAAACAAAAACAAGCACAACAACAAAACCTGCACTTTTAAACGTTTTCTTTTTTGAACTTGTTTCAACTGCATTCAACTCAACTTTTTTGCTGGTTTTCTCAGCTTTTCTTCTTGTTGCCATTTCTTTTTCCTTTAACAAAATTTATTTTAACATATAGTTTCTAAAATTCAAAACATATAAAATTTAAGATATGATTTATTTCGACATTAAGCTACAAAATGGGAGATATTATTCTTTGCCGAATGATGTTCTTTATTCTATAATTTTCTCAGTAAAAGGAGAAAAATTATGAACAATGACATTTTAAAAACATTTGCCCAAAAGGCAAAACGCAGATTGGTAGGCAAAGAAAAAGCTCCAACTGCAAAAATCAAAATCATCTCAAATGAAGACATCGACTTCAAAAACAAGGTGGAATTTTTGCTCTCTCAAGAAGATGTGATAACAAATCCTGTCCATTATCTTATGGACGACAAAATTTTGAAATCGCTTGACAGCGAAGCCAAAGAAAGATATCTGCTTTCAACACTTGACAAATATAACCGCTTTAAAAATCAAATTGAAAACATTTCTTCAACATCAAGATTTTGCATGTAACATTTGTCTTTGTTTTTGCATAAATAAGCCCATGAAAAGCAAAAATGTTTTTGTGGATAAAGACGTCATCATTGGCAGAAATGTCAAAATTGAAGACAATGTAAAACTTGTCGGGAACTGCAAAATTGGGGACGATGTCGTCATCAAATCCAATTCCTGTCTGACAGATGTTGTGGTAGAAAATGGTTGCGAAATTGACAGTTCTGTGATTTCAAAAGCCAACATTGGAAAAGGATGCAAAATTGGACCGTTTTCAAACATACGTCCAAACTGCATCATTTCTGACAATGTCAAAATTGGAGCTTTTGTCGAGCTTAAAAACGCCTATGTTGGCAAAAACACAAAAATTCCGCATTTGGCATATGTTGGCGACGCCGAAATTGGCGAAAATGTCAACATCGGTTGTGGAGTTGTCTTTGCAAACTATGACGGCAAAATAAAAACAAAGTCAGTCATTGGAAGCAATGTTTTTATCGGTTGCAACGTCAACATCGTGTCGCCCGTAAAAATTGCTGACAACACTTACATTTGCGCTGGAACAACTGTCACAAAAGACACATCTCCAGGCGATTTCGTCATTGGAAGGGTAAACCAAGAAAACAAAAAAAGAAAAGAAGATGTCTAAACATCTTTTTTTGTTGATTTTGTTTGAAAATTTATAATTTTATGCTATGATAAAAATATAATAAATCATAAAGGGCTTGATTATGAAAAATGTAGATGTTGAAACAACAAAACAACCTAAATTTTGGCTTGCGCTTTTGAGCGTTATTGGCATAACAATTGTCGGCAGCGTCATTTGGGGATTTTTATATTACGCTGGTTTTCTTGCATGGATAGTTTCTTATTTGATGTTTGTCTTCTCGGCATGGGTTTACACAAAATTGAATTTGAAAATGGATGTAAAAGGTTATATAATCATAACCGTTCTGACCATTGTCGGCATCACTCTTGCCATTCTCATAACTTTGCAAATTGTGGCATATGTGGCAGCTCTCGATGCCGGAATGTCCATCACTTTTATGGAAGCATTCAGACTTATGTTTGACCTGTTGCAGTCAGTCGAAGGCGGAGTTGCAAGCCTTATCATCGACATTGTGCTCAGTTTGATCATGGTTGTAGCCGGTGTTTTAACTTACTTTGTTTATGAAAAACAGCTCAGCAAAAGAAAAGCTCAATCAGAAGGCAGCGAAAACAACCTTTCAAACACCATAATCATTGAAAATTCTGACAAAACAACCGAGCCAACTGAAACAAACACTACCACAGATGATGCAAAGCTTTCCGAAGACAAACCAAACACGGAAAACACTGAAAATGAGAATAAATAATTCTCATTTTTTTTATAAAATTTAGCGCAAACGCTTGACAGTTTAAAAAATTCTAGTTATAATGAAACAGCATTCTTCAAAATACTAGGCTTATCCCCGCCAGTATTTGGAATGTTCATGATGGCTTGTAGCTCAGTCGGTTAGAGCACCACCCTGATAAGGTGGGGGTCGGTGGTTCGAGTCCACTCAAGCCAACCAGTTGAGTGGCAGTTTTGCCACTCTTTTTTTATTTTTTTCCCGCCTTACACGAACGAATGTGAGTATAAGTCCTATTGTCGGTCACCACTCAAGCCAACCACACTGAAAGTCCTTAAAATAGAGACTTTTTTTATTTTAAAATAACTTTTCAAAATCGCCCAAAACATCAAAAGGATGTAAAAATTTTCAAAAAGGATGTAGTAAATTTGCCACTTTTTATCAAAATTTTTACACTTTCAAAAAAGGTCAATTTCCTAACATAAACTAACTAAAACTTACTAAAAACTAACAAAAAGGATGTAAAAGGATGTAGTAAATTTTGCAATAAAAAAGAGCCAGAATTTCTTCTGTCTCTCTTATATTATTCAAACAAACTTGTCTGTTTTGGTGGAGTGTATCGCACAATATATTCATCTGGATTTTTCTCTTGTGGCAGAAGTTCCACATTTGGTGCAAGTTTGCGAAGGCAAAATTTGTAATACACCTGTTTGCCAGTTGGACGAAGAAGTTTCACGCAATCTTCAAGATATTTCGCCCAGTCTTGCCATTTATCTGCCGAACGATAATTGTTGATTTTACCAATTTTATAGTGGTCAACCGAGTTGTCTTCCAATGTTTTGCGAATTAGCGCCAAACTTTCTTCAGGCTCAATGGTAGGTTCAAAGGAAGCAAAGGTTTTTATGCCATTATCGTGCAAAATTTTCAGCGTTTCAAGTCTTTCGCTTGGAGTGGAAGCGTAAGGCTCCCATTCCTTAGACTTTTTCTCGTCTAAAAAAGTGAGCGTGGCACCAACTGTAATTCTATCTCCGAACTCTTTGAAAATATCCAAATCTCGGAGCATTTTCTTCCCACCTTTTGAAAGAACTGCAACAGGAACTTTATAGGCGTTCAACATTTTCAAAACAGCTCTCGTTGTTTCGCCATTATCGGCAGAATCACAATAACAATCGCCGACAAAAGACAAAAGCACCTGCTCGGTGTAAACATTTTTCTTTAAATCTTTTTCAAGTTCGGTCAAAATGTTTTTTCTCGGCTCAGGCTTTCCAAAATAATCCTCACCACGCCTTTGCAATGTGTGTGGTGCATAACAATATTTGCACCTATGACTGCAACCTATGTAAATATTTAGTGCATACGGGCTATATTCTCTCGCCATTCCTTTCGGTCTATATATTACACTCATATTTTTATGATAGCACAAAGAGTTCAAATTTTCCTACTAATTTATAACAAAATATCCGTAATGTTTGTCAATCGGATCGTGAACTGAATAATACACGACTTCTTTCACGCCTAAATTTGCTAAATATTCATAAAAAAATTCAATACCTTTTTCATTAAAAAGTGTTGGTGCTTTGTGATAAAAGTTTTTAAAACCTATGTAATCTTTAATTTCTTCTTGAAGTCCAGTAAATTGATAGGATATTGCTGTGTAGAACACTATTGTTCCTTTATTTACATCTTGTCTTGTTAAAATCTTTTTCATTAAGTCAAAAGGCAAACCATAACTATCACAATCAATCACATTGAAAGCACTTAAATCTAAATTGTCAAAAACTTTTCTAACATCAACATTTAAATTTTTTCCTTTATTCTTTTCAATTTCAATTCCAAAATATTTATCAGTTTTGATATTATTCCATAAAACATTCCGACCAGCAAACAAATCCAAAACTTTAACTTCTTTCAAGTTTTTTATTGCTTCTTTACGAATAAATATTTTGTTTGCAATTGATTTATTATCTGTTTTAGTTGATTGTCGACTCAATTTCAACTCCTTCTATATTTTTTAATTTATTAATAACTTTTAAAACTTCATCATTTTTGTTTATATCTAAACTTATCAAATAATGCACACTTTTAAGTGGCTTTAATATTCTTTTTTGAACTTTTACACAAGTTTTAAGATATTTATCAACATCAATTCCATATTGCGTAAAATCAAAGTTTTGTAGTTTCTTCAATTCTTGAAATAAAACTCCGTCATCAAAACCAGTCTCAAGATTTGTTGCATTGTGTGCTATTACATACGCTTCTTGTTCTTCTTTGGAAAGATGGTCAAGTCTAACACAAGGCAAAGTTTTTAAACCCAATTTTTTGGCTGCTTCAACTCTACCATTTCCTTCCAAAACAATATTATCTTCTCCAGCAATGCCGAGTGGATCGTTAAAGCCAAATTCTTGAATAGAGTTTGCAATATGTTCTATTTGCTCTTTTGTGTGAATTTTTGAATTGTTTGCATAATGATTTAATTTTTCAATTTCAACATATTCAATTTTTAAGTTTTCCATTATCTTTTTCTCCTTGCTTCTGGCGTAAGTCTTAAATCTTTTAAAATCTTTTCAAGTTGTTTATTGCAATCAATCAAAGTTTTGTAGTGTTCATTTTCTTTGACCATAACCTTTGGAGTTTTCCCATCACTGCAAATTCCAGTCACAATTCTTATATACCTTTCTGGATTTTTGTTGTATTCTCTCCACGCTCTATCTCTCATAATTTTGACTTGACAATATTGCCAAATTAATTCAGTATCTGAATGAGAAAGCCTATACTTTATACTTTCTTTTAAAGAATTTACAATTTCTTCGTAAGCTTTCTTTTCATCATCGGTTAAATAATCAGGAATTTTTAATATTTCATTGTTATTTTCATCAATTTCCTTTGTTAATCTTTTATTGTTTTCAATCATTTCTTTTTGCCAATCTTCCATATTCACCTCTTTTATTAAAATTATCACTTAAAATACTGATTTTCAAGTGTATATGACATAAAATAAATAAAAAGAGCCAGAATTTCTTCTGGCTCTTAATTTATTTTTATTGTTTTTGCTCTAAATTTTGAAAAACTACATCTAAATGTGTTTTAAGTGAAAGTGCTTTTTGTGATCAAAAGTGTCAGATCATATAGTTGTTCTGACTTCGGATTATGCAATAATTGACGACATTCTATTTAATGAAACAACTAAAAGTATTATGCACTTAGACTTAGATTTTGATTATCATACAACTTGGGACTATGGAACAGATTTATGAAACAGGATATTGGACAAGTTTTTCTGGGAAATTTAACGAGCTTACTGGCGAAAGTTCCTATGTAAATATTAGGAACTCAACTGATGACTATCATCTTCGTTATGATTTTATTGAACAAAAATTAGATGAAATTAATAACGATATGGTTGTCGGTTTTTAAAAAATTTAATTAAAAAGGAGATTTTATGAGTAAAAAATTGATTATTGACTTGGCAAGTTTAGGTATTGGACTTGCTGTTGCTGGTGGCGTTGGTGGCTATTTTGTTGCTGGCGCTTTAAACGAAAATAAAATACCAACAAATCAAAATGGAGAGATTACAAGTCAAGTTGAACTTACAGACTATAATCTTCCAGAAGAATTCAACTATGTTTCTTACACAATTTATGAAATAAATGATAAATTTGCTATGTTCTCTTCTTCAAGTGTTGGCAGTTATATTTTGAATAAAGAAACAAAAGATTTTATATTTTTCAACTCATCATCTATTTCCGAACATTCGGAAATTATTAATGAAAATATGTATTTCTGGCTATCTAACTATAATCTTTTCAAATTTAATGTCATCACAGGAGCATATGAAACAGTTTCTTTAAATTCAGGAGTTGCTTTCACAAACCTAAGTTTTATCGGTTATAGTGGCGACAATATTTTTTAAAAGGTTCAAGCAATGCAACAAGTTCGTTGGAATATTATTTTGCTATCTACAACACAATGAGTGGAGATTGTGAAGTGATTGGAATTTCAAGTTCACAATATAACTAATGTGTATGTCATCATCCCAATGCGAACCTTTATTGTTGACAAGATTTTCAAAATCACTGAAAATCCCTGACATCTAAATATGCAAGCATAGTTTCATATTTATAATCGTCATCAAGAACTTCTGATTCTTTTAATATTTCAAATAATGTTTTGGGATTTGTATAATCCCATTCACAAGCATTTGATGGCAGTCCTTCAATGTCTTGAATAAATAACTCTTCATCAATTCCATCAAGTTCAAAGCCTTCTTCTTTAAGTTCCTTTTCAACATCTTCCCAATCTTCATAATCGTCAAGATTTAACCATTTTGAGTCCAATGCTCTCTCATTACATTCGTTATATGAACCCCAAGATCCTATAACAATTTGAATTTTATTTTCCATAGTTTTCTCCTTTTAATTTAAAATTCTGAACCAAAGGCTATAACAGTTTTCAACTTCAAGATTTACAATTTGCCCTTTTTCGTTCTCAAATTCAATTTCTTCAAATTGAGTAAAACTGCCTTTGAATTCGTTTGTACTGTTTAGCATTTTATGGCAATATCGAATGCAATCTTCATAAGTTTTAGATTTTGTGTAGAGATTTTCATTGTCAATTTCACCATAGCCAACAAATCTAAATGAACCTTTTTTAGTGAACTTTGTTAAGCTAAACTTTACTTTTTTCTTTTCTTCATTCATCTTTTTTACCTCCTATTTAAATTTTGCCTTTCGGCACCCAACAGAACTTGCATAATTCGGTTTGAATCTTTCATTTTGTTTTCTTTTGTTGGTGTCAACAGGCGATAAAAAATATTGATTCAAAATAAAAAAAATCAGACTTACATAAGTTGCAAATCTGAAAATAAAGTGCTTCGGCGATATTTTTTAGCGACAGTTTACACCAAC
>ERZ780218.983-NODE-983-length-21194-cov-3.963622_pt1 | contig 21194 bp, 22 predicted proteins | sample MGYA00510975_ERZ780218 | MGnify/ENA primary metagenome ERZ780218 (study PRJEB29588, sample SAMEA2152063) | human gut metagenome | biome: human gut; feature: human-associated habitat; material: faeces | place: Denmark | collected 2008/2010 ... | reverse complement strand
TATTTTTATTATTTATCTTGATTTAATATAAAAAACAGCCTTTCCTGCTGAAAAGACTGTTAAGTGGCGTGCCACAGGGAATCGAACCCAGAGAAACGGCCTAGAAAGCTAAGCCTATATCCTATACGTATTACATTAAAAGCTATCTTGCTTAAATCTTGCCCAATATCTTACTTGAAATACCGTTGATTCTTACTTTTGGGTTTGTCGGGCAAAGTCATTCTTATAAGTCCGTTTTCAATAGCCGGGTTTAGATAACTGTTTCTCAAGGTTTCTTTAGACTTTATTCCCAGTCGCGCCATAATTTCATTGGCGGATAGCGGAATATCAGGCTCCATAACGTCCAACAATCTATTGACTTGTTCGGAAATATTTTCTGATTCTTGTTTTACTCCGGCAATCACTTCATCAAGAACTTCGTCTATCATCTTGAGCATAAATTCAACAAAAGCGTTCGAGTTTCCTTCCTGATGGCATCTCGCTATTGTTTCATAATACTCAGTCTGGTATTTTTGAATCTGTGATTCAATCGGAATATATTCAAACAACGGATTCCATTTTGTAAGTAGCACGTTTTGCCAAAGTCTGACAGTTCTGCCGTTTCCGTCGCCGAAGGGATGAATGAAAACAAATTCATAATGGAATGCGCAAGACTTTATCAATATGTGGGTATCACTATCATTTTTGAGCCAGTCAAACAAATCGTGCATAAGCGACGGCACAAGATTTTCCGGCGGGGCAACAAAGATGACTTTTTCTCCGTCGAATACTCCTTCGCCATGGTTTCTGTACTTGCCGGCATCATTCTCAATAAGGTATGTCAAAATCGAGTGTGCTTTAAGCAAGTCCGATTCACGATATCCATCGAACTCGTTTATCATATTATAGGCTTTATAAGCATTCTTGACCTCTTGTATCTCTTTTTGAGGTCCTATAACCGGCTTACCTGCAATAACGTCTCTTACTTGATTGAGAGACAATGAATTAGCCTCGATAACCAATGATGAATGAATGGATCTAATTTTATTATTCCGCCTTAGTGTTGGCATACGTTTTAAGGAATTAAACGTAGTAATCTGACCTAATTTCTCTGTAATGGAAATGGTTTTAGAAAGCATAGAGTTAGAAATTGAAAAAGGCGGTTTGTACATAATTGATTCTCCTTTCAAATCTGAAATTATTATACCATAATTACCGATGAAAATCAATCATCTTGCTTAAATCTTGCTTAAAATGTTGCACGAAAGGTTATTAACTCGATTCCTCCATTTGTCTTTTCAAATACGACATCTCAACAAGTCTCTAAGTTTTCTAAAGTTTACTTTAAGTTCGGCAATAAGTGGATTGTAAACTACGATCAATTCTTTGAGTAAGAACGAAACATAATAGTCCTTTCTATAATTCCAGACTCAATTCCACTCCTTTGGACAACTTGAAATATCGTTTGTTCAAATAGATTTTTATCTTTATGCAAAAGCATTTTGCACCTCGCTAATCATAAAATTCTTTATAGCTCTCGCAGGAACAAACTTGGCGTATTTCATAATACCTTGAACTGATATATTGTTCTGTTTCATATAATCAACGATTTTTTGTGTCGCCCGTGCGTCAATAGAACGAATATCCGCAAGATTGAACAATTCCAAAAGCATCATCTCTTTGTAGTTCGAGTTATTTATTGTAGTACGCGCTCTTTTGACTATAATCGTTTGATTGTTTATTGTCACACGTCTTGATTTTGTGGCTTCATTGTTTGTAAAAACTTCAATAACATTCGGCATTTGAGTCGTTATGCCGAAACTATTAAGCAATACCAACCCCGTATAAAAGCCATATACTTCATCATTGTTCGAGATATACTTTTTCTCAATCACCTTTCGGGGATTCAGCAAAGACTTGCCAAACGGAGTTGTTGTGGGAATATAGTAGCAATCATATCCCGCCTTAGCCAAAAGGCCGCTATTCATAGCGGCATCGATAAGTTGATATACACGTCCTCTTGTATATCCGGAGCAAACATTGGCTATATCTTCAAAAAAGATAGGCGTGTTTTCTCCATATTGAGTTTTTAAGCATTTAACCAGGTCCATATTTCCTCGCTATATTATATTCCATTTGCTCTTAGATTATACAGTTTTATACCTTATTTATCAACAATTGTTCAGCGATTTTTTGATATTATGTGGTGTCAGATTCAAAAAAACTAAGTTATGGATAGTGATTTTTGTTTTTTTGCAAAAACAGTGTCGATAAAATAAGTTTTTTGTCGATTTCTTTACATTTTTATAGCACAGTAAGAACAAAAGTAAAGATAAATAAGACGGCAAGTAAAGATTTCATATTTTATTGCCTTTCGTCCGGTGTTTGTAGCACAAGTCAGCGGCGATAGCAACCGCCGTGAAAAATAGCACTTAAAACTTGAATATAAACTTACAAGGTCAAGCTCGAAAGGGTTTGGCTTTTTTATTTTACAGCACTATTTTTCACTAAAAAGGATTTGTGGTTGCTATTGCCCATTGCAACCATATTCGCATAAAGAATGAGTTTCGACTTGTACTACCACTCCCTTGCCGAACGGCAATCTCAAATAAAAAGGAGTTAGAAAAATGATTGAACTCAACAAAATTGCATTCTTCGATGAAGATGGTTTCGATTTCAATGACGGTGAAAGCCTTATCAGATTTGATACCGTTGCTTATTTCCCTGACAGAAACGAAATCATCTATGCAATTACCAACAACGGAAAGATTTCCGTTATCACCTATGACGTGTTTGAAGATGACAAAGGTCATTATATCGAATACGGGAACACGCTTATCAAGATTTACATATCGGAGGATTGACAATGGGAAACATCAGTATTGTTATCGGATCTTGGGGATCTTACAACGAATGCAACGAAAGAGCCTTAGGCTCTAATTGGCTTGATTTATCGGACTACAACGATTGGGAAGAAATCGTTGAAGAACTCAAACGAGAAGGCTTTGAACTCGACGGTATAGACGAAGAATTGTTTATTCAAGACATCGAAGGTATATATGACCGTTCTGTCAATTGGGATTATATGAATCCCGAAAACCTATTCAACACGCTTTACGAATCTGGCGTCCTTACCAACGATTATAAATACAAAGAACTTTGCGCCTTCCTTGAAGTTAAAAACTATGACGATTTTGAAGAACTTGTAAAAAACCGCGGTGAGAATTGGGACGATAACGTCAACCTTTGGAGCGGTTTTACTTGGGAAGATTACGGTAAAGAAATGCTGGACTGTTGCGGATATAACATCCCTGAACATTTATTGGACTTTTTTGACCTTGAACGCTACGGCAGATACTGTGGCGATTACAACGTTTACGAATGTGAAAACGGCTTAATTGAAATTTATTAAAAGGAGTTATTACAATGAACATTACAATTGAAGAAAAGAAACAAAAAGCACTTGAACTGATGAAGAAATTGAACATTTACAAGCCGTATATAAAAGGCTTTGAAAAAGACAACGAGGTTTGCTTTTTTGAAGGCTTTGGCGGATTTTGGGCTTATCAAGAGCCGGAACTTATGGAAAAGATAAAGGCATTCGAGAAGGAACATAACTGCCTCATATATGCGGTAACCCACGAATACTTGGAATTTGGCGAATGCTACGACTTTCTCTATATCCCCGACTACAAAGAAGATTGGGACGAAATGCTATATAGACAAGGCAGAACATTCTATGCTTATGCCTATGTCTGGAACAAAACCGACGATTACTGCTCGGAGTTTGGCACGATAGGTATCTGCTCGTTCGGCGGTGGAATTAAAAGAGTTGCGTAAGGTGAAAATATGAAAATTACTATTGAATACGAAAACAAAACTTACCATTTTGAAAATGGTTATGAAGCATTTATTTTCAATGCTGCTATCAATAACGATTTTAACAAAACACACCCGGACGAACTAAAAGATTTCGTTTTCCTCGTAAGTGAATGTTATTTGAAAGACTCTAATCAAACGCCGCTTGGTGCGTTAGCAGATTTTATGGCTGAAAGTTGGGATAAAATTAAAAATTTATCTCGTTACGATATACTTGAAAAATTTTACGATCAATTATAAGGAGAAAACAAAATGTATAAGGCAATGGCACATATTCACTCGCTTAACGGCGAAATGGCGGAAATAACCGTACTCGAAGAAGTTGGCAACAACGATTACATTGTGGACTACAAGGGCGTGAAATGTCACGCCCTTTTTAACTGGTTTGTATGTCAGTTTTATGCAGATGACGTTTACAGGAGAGTTGAAAAATGAGATATATATTCTACCATTACAACGAATACGGAACGCTCGTATTTGACTACTACGACGAAGAAACTCACGTTTCGCAATCTTATATGTTTTATACGTTAAAACAGGCTGTAACCAAATTCAGACGTGACAACGGCTTGCAACATAAGAAAATCATTATTTCAAAACTTTTCTAAGGAGAACACATATGAAAAAGACAAAAGAAATCGTGCTTTACGACGATACCGAAAATTACAAAAGGTTTGATGAAACAAGAGATTTTCTCTTTGAAGTCTACGCAGACGAAAATGGTTGGGCTTGCAAAGAAAACATTCCCGATGAAACAGTCTACAAAGAGATTGACTTCCAAAACGCAGAAACATGGAGAGATTTGAAAGACGCTCTCGAAAACAGTTTCAAAACCTGTTATTACCTTATGACGGGAACTTGCGGAAGATGGAACGGCAATTTCGATGGCGGAACATTCATCACCTGCTACCGAGATTTTCAATCCATGATTCAACACCTTGACAATATAAAAGTGATAGACCGAAACGGGCATCTGATTATCGAAGGACACCACCACGACGGCAGCGATCGTTACGAATTGAAACGGCTGACAAGTCAAGGTTGCGAATACGCCGGTAGAAACTATTTTGCTCACGATAGGAAGTTGCACTCAACAATTATGAACTGCAATTTCTTTTCGGCATTGCCGAGAATCGCTCAAAGGGTTTACGGCTTATGACGAAAAACGAATACGGCTATAAAGTTTGTTATCAACAAAAAGGCAAACGAAAACTGAAAATCTACCTCGTAACAAATTCTCGCGATTTGGCTTTCTGGGAAGTAAGGTGGTATGAAACTCATTCACCGCCGGATAGAAAAACCCGAAAGCCTATAACCAATGCCGTATGGGTTGTAATCCCGGTAAAAACATATCTCGAATATAAAAAACTTTGGAGAGGTTGTCCGTTTTAAGACAATCTCTCTTTTATTAAAAAATCAAAGGAGCATAAAAAATGAAAATTTCAACAGAAACCCTATATCGCCTTTGTAACAAATATCAATGGTTTACAAGCGGCGATTGCACTCAATACGAAAAATTGTTTGAGAAAAATAAACAAGGTGCGAGCCTTGAAACGCTTGCAACGATTATCTGGCTTTGCTCGGTCGGATACGAAGAAAAACAAATATTAGAAATACTCGATAAGGAGTGTAAAAACGATGATTAAGTTAAATCTTACACCGCAAAATAAGCAAGAAGAATTGATACTCAATTACTTGCAAAACAACGCGAGCGAAACTCTTGCAGACAAGATAAACAACGGCACGCCGTTTGAGAAAGACGGTAATCCCTTGCTCAACAAAAAGACGCTTTCGGGCTTTATGAAATACGCTTGCGACGAGGCGAGAAATCTTGCCGAAAAAGGTGCTAATTCCGCCTGCATTGACGACGCTACCGTTTACGGTTGGGCGATTCATTATTTTGAAGAAGAAAGCATTGAAGGAACGCTTTACACAATAGACGGTGCGGAATATAAACCTGCTCCGAAAAAGAGCGTAAACACAAAGCCTGTAACGCCAAAACCGCAACCGCAAAAGCAACAAAGCCTGCAATTCTCATTGTTCGATAAATTCGACGAAAACGAAGTTAAGGATACCAAAAACGACGCTTTAACCGCCGATACCGACACAAACGACGAAGAATCGTATATGCCGAACGAAGAAGAAATGCAAGAAATTCTCGCCCAAGTTCACGAAGAAGAACAACGCGAAAAAGGCAACGCTATGTATCAAAAATATATGACGTATCAGGCGGAACACAAGACCGCAATCGTGGCGTATCGTTTGGGCGATTTTTACGAGGTTTTCGGCGATAATGCGGTAACTCTCGGCAATGAGTTAAGCCTTACGATTACAAGCCGTGACGTCGGCTTGAAAGACCATATTCCTATGGTCGGTTTTCCGTATCACGCCGCTGAAAATTACTTTGCAAAGATAGTCAAAAATCACGACTTATATATCGTCGAAAACGACGGCGAAAAACAATTTATTGAGCGTATCGAAACTGCCGTTAATCGACATATAGACGTAGATACGGGCGAAATTCTTACCGAAGAAGAAATGCGAGAGTTTGACGGGGATATCGAAGAACCCGACGATTTATTCTTAGGCGAAACAACCGTCCCGGACGTCGTGCAAAAACTTAAAAGCCTGCTCGGCGACGTGTTTATCGTGAGGTGACAATATGAAAATCGAAAAGATAAAACCTATTCCGAAATACATACAGAAAAAAATCAGAGATTACGATAACGTATTGAAAACCGCGCCGTTCGGAAGAACCCGCTTTTATGCCTACTTTACGAAAAACGACGGCGAACTTGTCAAAGTTACGGTAGCCGGTCGAGAATATAAAAAGCAATGGTATTGTAAGCCGGTTGTCGTTCACGGCGTCCATTCCGACAGATGCTTTGGCAAAGACATTAAATTTACATACATTGCCGGATATACTGTCGGTTGGCACGACCGCGGGCTTTCAAAATATCCCGACTGGTATGAAAGCAACGACTGGGGCTGGTCGTCTGACGATTCGTTTGATCCCTACGCCCCGATAGTCAACCGCGATTATATCTTGCAGCATTTTCCCGAATACAAATACAGCGCAGTTGACAGATATACGGGCATACACGTTTTCAAATACTTACGGCTTTACGAACAGTATCCGCAAATCGAATATCTGACTAAACTCGGATTGCACAATATCGCAATGTCAACGCAAATTTTGCGGTTATGCGGTAAAGACAAAAAGTTCCGTAAATGGCTTGCAGCAAATAGGTTAGAAATAAGGCATTCCAGTTATTACGTTTCTTCAATCATTTCTGCTTACAAAACTTCAAAGCCCATATATGAAATTAATAATTTCGCGAAACGAAAAATACAATTCGACCATTCGGAACGCATCGATAACGTTAAAGCACTTGTAAAAAACGAACTTGACAAGTTTTTAGATTATATCGAAAAGCAGAAAACTAACTTTTATTCATATCGAGATTATCTCGACGCTTGCCAATATCTCGGATTGGATATGAACGAAGAAAAGAACCGCTATCCTCACGATTTCAAACGTTGGCACGATATACGAATTGACGAATATCATTCCGCAAAAGCATTAAAAGACGAACAGGAACGCAAAGAGTTTTACGACAAATTCGCTGCCGTAGCAAGCAAGTATTTAGGGCTCGAATACGATAAAAAGTCCGTCTATATAGCGATTATCGCACAAAAACCGTCCGACTTGATACGCGAAGGCGAATTGCTTCATCACTGTGTCGGACGTATGGGTTACGACCAAAAGTTTGCTCGCGAAGAATCGCTTATTTTCTTTATCCGAATGAAAGACGAACCCGAAAAACCGCTTGTAACGGTTGAATACTCTTTGAAAGATAAAAAGGTGCTTCAATGTTACGGCGACCACGACAGCAAACCTAATGACAACGTAATGGAGTTTGTTAATAAGAAATGGCTGCCTTACGCAAATAGAAAACTTAAACAAATAGCGGCATAACCGCAAAGGAGAAACAATTATGACAAATTACTTTAGAATTACCGCATACGAACCAAACTACGACTTTTCCATCATTATGGACACATACGGAATGTTTGATAAGCTCTGGCAGTTTTCCGCTGATTTAATCAAACGCGGACTGAAAATACTCGAAGTATCGAGCGATGAACAGTTTATCGACGTGAACATCGACAAATTGACCGAAGAAGAACCCGATAAGTTTATCTTACGTGCTTTTGCACAGGGTAAACCGGAATACCTTCAACAAAACATCAATGGTGTAGCTTATAAAGCGGTCAAAGTCGGAGAAAAAATCTATATTCCTAACAACTAAAAATCACCTTAAAGCAAACGAAAGCCGGGAGCAAAAACTCTCGGCTTTTTTTGTGATTTATCCTATTTATTCATAATATCCATTAGTTGTCGATAACTATTTACGACATCGTAATGAACTTTTCCATCGTTGAGTTTTGCAAATAATTTTTTTGCACACAAGTTCTTTGCAATTTCGATTTCATCTCTGTGCTGTTCGCTTCCTTTCGTTTCGGCAATAAAATATATGTATTTGACGCTATTTTCATAAAAAGCTATTGCCCAGTCCGGAGAATAATTACCAACGGGAGTAGGTATTCTAAACGCTTTTGGCAGTTTTGCATAAACACATACTTTGTCCTCATCGCGTTCCAAATCAATAGCAAAATTCTTTTCTATATCGCTGTCAACTACAACATACGGCGTAATATGTTTGTCAACTTTTACTGCTTTTTCAAAGTTTACAACACCTCCGAGATTGAAAATATCCGAAGTGTACGGTTCTTCGTCGGTAATGTCGTACTTTATTTCATCGATAACAAGCGATGCTTTTTGCTCGTTAATATACCTAACGACTTTGCTTATAAATTCTTCCGGATTATTTTTGAACATTGCAAACTTGAATTTCTCAATGCCTTGCAGAATTTTAACTACAGTTTTTCTTGTAAGCGTAGTTCCTTGGGCGACTTTGCCGATAAGGTCATAAACCGCATTCGAGCCACCAGTATTTTTGAGCGTGGTAGTTTTTGTTTTGCCCTCCGTAAAATCTAAATTATCTTTTCCCTGCGAACCAACAGTTCTGACATACGTAAGTTCTGTGACATATAACCCGTCGTTAATTGCTTTAATCGCGCGGGCAATCAATTCATCACTATTAAAATTTACGGTATAGGCGTATTTGTGGTTTATATAATTCCACAGTTTTTTGAACTCTGCTTTGTAAAAGTTATCGTTGAGCGGGTTTTCGGTAATCTTAGGCTTACTTGCCGAACCGACCAATTCGGCAAATACTTTTTCATCAAATACGCCTTGAACAAGTTTATGAATGCCGTCAGACATTTTTTCAAGCTCAACGGGTAGCGGCGCAAACGTGCCGTTTTCTTGCGCTGTTCTATATTCGTCAGTGATATTGCCATCGTAGTCGATATATCTGTTATATCCAAGGTAGCGTTCGATTTTAACAGCTTGTTCTTTGGTTATCTCAATTCTATCGCCGTCGACGACAATAACCTTGCCGGCGAAATATTCTTTTGTGGCTTTTGTAGGTCTTTCATAAAGCGCGTCTTTAATATCCTTTTGCAAATCCGCTACGAATGTTCTGTAACTATCGCTGGCGATAACGGTAAGGACGTTTATGTCGTGTACTTTAAGTCCTTGGATACTTCCGTCTATTCTATCGCCCGCACGGTTAACGCAAAGACGCATACCACGACCGACTTCTTGACGTTTATTAACCTCGCTGTTGCTTTGCTTTAAGGTGCAGATCTGGAATACGTTTGGGTTATCCCAACCTTCTCTCAAAGCGGAATGGGAGAAAATAAACCTAGTAGGTTCTTCGAACGACAGCAACCTTTCTTTATTTTTCAATATCAAATCGTACGCTGAAATATCGTCGCAAATGCCTTTCTTTTCAACGGAATTTATCACTCGATTTGTCTTTTTGTCTATGGAAAAATATCCTTTATGAGTATCGTGTACGTCAATACTTCTCAAATAATTTACGTATGGGCTTTCATAGATGGTAATGTAGTCATTGAGTACATTTATATACTCTTGCTCGAACATAACCCCGTAATCGCCTAAAAGTTCGTTTCCTTCATCGTCATATTGACGATAGTGTGCAACCTCGTCAATAAAGAACAATGAAAGACACTTAATCCCCAAGTTAAACAGCTTTTCTTCTTTTTCAAAGTGGGAAAGAATAGTTTCTCTTATTTGAATACGGCGCATATCGCGTTCGGAAATATCTCCGCGAACCTCGTCGACGGCTATAACTAAACCGTTAAGGAAAGTTATGGTATTGTCGATAGGATTTATGTCCTTGATTACAAAACCGTTTTTATACTGCTCCAGAGGCGGCATTTTGCCGTTGTTTCCGGCAGAAAGTTCATATAAATTATCTCCGACACCTAAAATTCTGGTTTCACGGTTGATACTCTTTGTATAATTAACTTCAAACGTAACTCTTGCCATCGGCGGCTTTTTCGGATCAAGCAATATCTTAGAAAGATAAACAAAACCGTCCGTGCCGCGTAAATTGCGAAGTTCGAAACCTTTAACTTCTATCTTCTTTACGAGTTTCTTTTGATAAGCGTCTAATGCGTCAAGAACATACACAGGGTTATGAACGTTCTTATGCGTTGCCGAGTAGTTCAAAGAAAACAACGGATTAAAGCGTTTTATGCTTGTTTGAGTTGCGTCTCCGCCGAGTTTTTGCGGTTCGTCAAGAATAACAATAGGACGATTCGCCGCAATAACGTCGATCGGACGGCGACTGCCAAAACTGTCTTGTTTGCTGTAAATAATACGCGCTGCTTCGTTTTTCGCCCCTTCTTTAAGTGACGATGCAAATGCCTGACTGTTGATTATCATCACGTAAATATCTTTGCTCGATGAAAAATTGTCAAGTTGGTTAAGATTTTTGCTGTTGTATACGAAGTAGCGAGCCTTTTTGCCGTAATACTCAAAGAAGTGGTCTTCCATTACTTCAAAAGACTTCTTTACACCTTCGCGTATAGCAATAGAAGGTACGACCACAATAAACTTACTCCAACCATATTGCTTGTTGAGTTCAAACATGGTTTTTATGTAACAATAAGTTTTGCCGGTACCCGTTTCCATTTCAATATCAAGTGCGCAGCGACAATTAGGTCCGAACGGTTTAGACAATTCGCTCGATTGCTTTATATTGTTTGAAAGCTGTAAAGCGCGTATGTTATCTAGAATTTGGGCATCCGAAAGTTCAATTTGAGCATTCTCAAATCCGCTTCCGTCGGAATCTATATAGTTCACATCTTCTTCAAACATAGCAGTTTGAACGGCTCTGCCTTGTTTTCCTAAATCACGCAAATAGGATACTTTGTCATTGAATGTTTGTCCTTCAAAGACTTTTACAACAGCATCTACCGCTTCTGTTTGGTAATCTTGTATCTTAAATTTAAATTTCATCATTAGACCTCTTTAAGGTTTCTTTTTGAAGCTCATAGCTGTCCCATAAAAAATTGACAAGAGTTAGTGCGCTTCCTATTGCTAAATTCGCATGTCTTTCTTGCAAACCTTTATATGAAGCTGATTTTCCATGCCCGCTTCCATAAGGGTTTCTCAATGACGCAACACCAGTTGCAATAGCACGTAAATTTCCTAATATTTGTTTTAGAGTATTAGATGCCTTTTGCGTATCCTTTATATCATTTGGCGAAAGATGAAGTATTTTAATTACTTTATCAATCAAAACAGATATCTCATCTTTTGGTGTATATTCAATTTTTAACTCGTCAAGTATTGTTTTACAACAAGCCTCTATCAGTTCTTTTGCTTTCCCAATTGCTTCGGTTGGATTGCTTTTTTGCATAGATAACATCAACTCTTGCATTTGATTAATGTATTCAGAATTGACTTTATCTGAAAAGCCATTTATTTGCGAAAAACTCGTAGTAGATATTGTTTTTAGAATTTGTTTGCACTTGTTATATAAACACTCATCATCTTTCCTTACGGAATCGCTTATTTTTGCCAACTGATAGTAATCAATCAAGTCTTTCAATAGCCTTACGACTTTGCATGTTTCTCCGTTTAAAATAAACGCTTCTAAGGATGCACCTTTTGATAATCCATACTCCTCCTGAATATTGACACCTATGCTGTTTATGCAAAAAGCACCAAAAGAACTGTTACTGAAATCTAAAACATAACCGCTTTTGTTAAACAGTTTTATGAAGTATTGTTTTTCTATCGATGAAAGATAGTTTGCCATTACAGCACCTTCCTTGTCGTGTTCGGAGAATATGTCGCAAAGATTTGTTCAAAGTTTGCGGCAACAGTATCACTTGAGAAGGAATTATCACGGAATACTGCATAGAGAGGTTTCTTTTGTGCAATGGCTTTTACAACATCTTCTGTAATATTCTCGTCAAAGCAAGCAATAAGGTCATTATCATCAACAACAAACACTTTTTTATTTGCAATTTCGTTTTCTTCAATTTTTGCAGACAACGGCTTTCCAAGCTCAAGCATAACTTGGAATAACAAATCAAGCGGTGTTCTGTCTTCCTTAATATTGCTTTCAAGGCTTGAGAGTAAGTCCTGAGCATAGTCGGACGATTTGTAATAAACGTCTTTCATGTTGGAAGAATCAAGCTTAAGCACACGGAAACCGACGTCGAGATTAGCGGCGGAAGGATTTTCTTCTTTGATTTTTTTGCCGGCACGGCGAATACGTTCTTTACCAATTTCGCAAATGGTTTTATATCCTGCCTTGTAGGCTTCGCTCTTTTCGTCACATTTTTCAGGCAGTTGAACCATAATAAATTTACGATTCCCGCCATCTTCTGCATTAAGTTGCATAACGGCGTGCGCCGTTGAAGCTGAACCCGAAAAGAAATCTAAACAGATAAAGTCATCGTCATTTATCATATTTATAAAATTTTTTAACATTTTAACTGGCTTTTTACCACCATTGAATGCGATTCCACCCTCATGCCTAATATTACCAAAATCTGGGCTGTAGTCATACAAATTAATTATTGGTTTACTGCGTTTATATGTCCCTGCCTTTAAACCTGCTAATTTATCTAAAGGAATTTTATTATACATTTTACCAAATTTTGAAGTTGATTGTTTAGGCCCTGTCATATATCTATAACCCAAGCCATCTTCACCTAACCCATAAATTTTATATAAAACCCCATAACCATCATCATTTGCTCTAGGCTCAACAACTTGTTGATATACTAGACCGTGTCCAGTTCCTGAATAAATACTTCCTGTAACCCACGTTTCTTTAAAGTATGTCATTTCATTAGTTTTCTCATTAGGTACTGTAATTATTGAATAACTATCTGGTAGGAATACATCAACCTGTCTTCCTTTGATAACAACACGTTTATCTGGTTCTTTAAGTTCGCGTATATCTAAATTAAATTTTGTTAAATCATAATCTTCAGTTTCTTTTTTAGGAATAAAAGAATATCTGTTTTTAGCATAAATAAGAACATATTCTATAAGTTTTTGGAAATCATCTTTTTCATTAAGCGATTTATTACTATATCTAACTTGAATATGAAAAGTTTCCAAATGATTTTCTGCTCCAAAAATTTCATCACATATTTTAGACATGTTAATATATTCATTGTCATCTATTGATATGAAAATCACACCATCGTCCGCCAATAAATCCTTAGCAACCTTAAGTCTAGGCAAAATCATATTACACCAATCAGTATGAAACCTACCATTTGTTTCGTCATTATGACGAATATCAAATAAAAGCATCCCCTCTTCATCCCTTTGACCACTAGATAAAGAAAATTCATCTATTTTTGTAGAAAAATCATCATTGTAAACAAAACTATCTTTTCCCGTATTATATGGAGGGTCTATATAAATCATTTTAATTTTGCCAAGATAGGTTTCTTGCAAAAGTTTAAGAACGTCAAGATTGTCGCCTTCAATATAAAGGTTTTCGGTATTATCAAAATCAACGCTTTCTTCCCTGCTGGGGCGGAGCGTTGCAGATATCGGAGAATTAGCAAGAAGGATAGATTTTTTCTTATCTGGCCAAGTGAATTGATAGCGTTCTTCCTTATCGTCAATAAGAATGCTACTCATTTCTTGTTTAAGAACGTCAAAATCAACGGCAAGCGTTGGCTTACCGTCGCGCAGTACTTCCGTCACGGCATTAGGGAACAGTGCACGTATTTTTTCTATATTTTCCTGCACTTTATCTTTCGACATCATTGTCAATTTATCCATAGTTAAACTCCTTTAGTTTTCCAAAATTGCAAGTTGTTCTTTTAACTTTTTCAGTTCATCGTTAATTTCAAAGCGTTTTTTAGACTGCCTTTCGTTATCTACCTGCCGTTGTTTTTTATCTATTTCAGCTTTAAGTTTCCTTATCAAATCGTAACGGGCTACAAAGTCGCTTGTTGTTTCATTCTGCTTCGCGGCGATAGGAATTAGCTCATCAATAATAGCGGTGTAAATATCGTCCATAGAGAAAACGTTCAGCGGAAGTGAAATTGGCGTTTGTGCTTTTGTCCAATCGGTAGAATAGTATTTACCGAGTTTTACGCCCTTTTCGGTCTTTTCTTTGTAACAGCCATAAAGCATGCGTTCGTCACTAAACCTTAGAACAAACAACGTATGCAAATTTATTGCTTTGTCCAAAGACGAGATAAACAAAGCGGGTATTGCTTTTGAAGATAGTTCTATATCGAAGATATAGATTTCTTTCACTTTGTCACCGGCGGGAACATTCATTGTGTCTTGCGACAGCACGTTCATAAGCACAACAGACGATATGCCTTTTGCATCTGCTTTTACGTCTTTATCCGCCGCCATCAATTTATACAACTCCGCAAGGCGAAATCGTCTATTAACCTTTGTTTTGCTGCTTAAGTCAAACATGTTTCACCTACCTGATAACAACAAATGAAATCAGCTCGAAGTCATCAAGCCCGTCTATGCCTTGCTGGAACAATACCTTGCTTCCGACCTTAAAGAGTGATTCAAGGTCGTTTTCTTCTTTTACTTCCATGATGCTCAGCACTGCGTCTTGCAAAAGTTCGTTGTATTTAGCCATTTTTGCGCCGTCTTTTGTTTCTTTATTAAACGAACGGCAAAGCTCTGCAAGCGGTTCGGTTCTTCCTTTAGAAGTCGCACGCAATGCGTCCAAAGTAGACTTAACGTTCAAGTGGTTATAAACAACTTCGCCGTTATTTTTTAAGTAAACAAGGTAGAACGGATGGAGTCTGTTTTGTTTGTTGATATTTACGCCGTTATTGCGGTTACATAAAACGAATATAACGCCCTGTTCGATACCTTTGCTTTCGTCCGCTGCAACAACAGAATGCAATCCCTTTGTTACGCCCGTAGGATCTCCGTTTGCTTTTCTGTATGCAACCAAATCCATCACAAAATCGTTGAGGCCCAAATCGGTAATAGATATATTGCCGTCGACGTCTTCGAGGTCTTGCAAAGTGCCTTCTTGCAACTTTTTAAGTTGCTCTTTGCGATAATCCATTTCTTCATTTTCTTCGGAAATGATATTATCGTCGGCTGTCGCTGTCTGATTGACTATCGTCATTCTTGCGGAAACGCGTTTGTTAAGGTTTATATACTCATCTAGCGATAGGTCGGGCCAGAAGTTGACCAGCTGAATACATTCGTTTTTGCTCCCGATACGGTCAATTCTCCCGAAACGCTGAACTATACGAACCGGATTCCAATGGATATCGTAGTTGATACAAATATCGCAATCCTGCAGGTTTTGACCTTCCGATATGCAGTCGGTACCGATAACGATATCTATTTCGTGTGTTTCGTTAGGATAAATGACGTTTTTCTGCTTAGAAAGCGGCGAAAATAACGTCAAAAGCCTATCTGTTTGCGGACTTCCGCCTTCGTTGGTTTTGTTGTTATTACCACCGGCGATTTTTGCCGTATACATGCCGTATTTTTTAAGCACATATTGCGATACGTTTTGATACAGGTAATCTGCAGTATCTGCAAATGCGGAAAAAATAAGGAATTTTCTATTGTTCGTGTTGATTGGGTTTGTAATCTTATCGTCAATCAATGAAAAAAGTTCGTTGAGCTTTTTATCTTCCTCGGGAGTAACTTTTTTCATTTCAACGTATATACTCGTAAGGATTTCTATATCCTGCTCAATATCGCGTTTCCAAGAAACTACGTCTAAGTCCGCAAGGTCGATATGTATCTTTTTGCCGGATGATATCTTTGTCAATGCAAAAGAATCGTCATCGTCGGGATCGACAGCGGCATAATTAAACAATTCCTTATCGATACCGGCACTCTTATTGCCCGCAAGAAAAGAATTTATCAAGCGCAAAGTTGTTTGATTAGTTTCAAGCAAAGATTCAAGCGTAAGACGGAAGGAGTACACGCTGCTTTCAAGACGTTTAAGGAGGCTTATCGTCATCAATTTCTTTATGCCGTTTTCACGGTTCATTTGACGTGTTAATCCTTGTCCGAGAGAATTGGCGTTTTTATCTTCGCTTTGCAAATCGATTTGATATTTTTCTTCGTATTTCTCAAGACGTGACGGGAAAAGCATTGCTAGCGGTGCATATACGTTCATCGTCATAGACAATAATTTGTCGTATATTTCCTTATACTTCATAACCGCCATGTTGTCGGTAAGCCTTGGATAGTATGATTTTGTCGGTAAACGGCGCGGGAACTTGCCGATATCGTTAATATCGTAAAACTTTTGTATATGTTTACGGCTTCGGGCAATCGTTACGCTATCCAAGATAATGGAAAAGTCGATGTCGAGCTTGTCCATCAAGTCTTTTGCTTTACGCTTTTCAATCGGCAATTTGCTCCATGCATTAAATACTTTCTGTGCATTGCGGAAAACAGATTGAACATCTTTAGATGTTCCGAGAGTGGCGTTCATCTCAGAATAATCTCCGCAATATGCCAAAAGGAGTTGGTTTTTCAAGTCGTTATACCGATTGTTTACAGGCGTTGCAGACAGCATAAGGACTTTTGTTTTAACGCCTTCATGCATGATACGCTTCATTAAGAAGTCGTATCTTGTGTCCTTATCTTTATGTACCGCATTGTTGTTTCTGAAATTATGGCTTTCGTCTATGACAACCAAATCATAGTTGCCCCAGTTTACGGTAGCCAAATCCATATTTCCGCTTTTGCCGGAAGTGCGGCCTAAATCCGTATGGAACAACACATCAAAGCGGATTCGGTCTTTATAAAAAATATTTGTCGTTTTGTTTCCCTGATACTGCGTCCAGTTCTGTTCAAGACGCTTCGGACAAAGTACCAATATCGACTTATTGCGAAGCGAGTAGTATTGCATTACCGCAAGCGCGGTGAATGTTTTACCCAAACCTACGCTATCGGCAAGGATGCAGCCGTTATAACGTTCAAGTTTGTTAATAATACCGATCGCTCCGTCTTTTTGGAAGTTGTAAAGCTTATTCCAGATAAGACTGTTTTTGAATCCCGTTGCCTCATTAGGCATATAATCTTCGTCCAAATCGCAAAGGAATTCTCTGAAAATGTTGTAAAGAATGATGTAGTAAATGAATTCCGGAGAATTTTCTTTATAGCAAGAAGATATGTAATCGACTATGGCATTTGTAATATCTTCCAAATGGTTATCGCTGTTCCACAAACGATCAAATTCGGATATGAAAAACTTGCTTTGTTCGGGTATATCGGTTTTCATAATGCCGATAAGTTTGCTGTCATTTCTTTCATAGCCAAGGTCTGCCGTGGTAAATCCGTCCACGGGAGTATAGTGGACGTAAGAACCTTGCGAAGAAATGTTTATCATCGATTGAGTAGTGACAGATTCTTTTAGCGTTTTGACTTTTACTTTATTTCTTATCCAATCGGCACATTCGCGCGCAATGGCTTTTTGCGTCATTTGATTTTTAAGACGAATTTCAAAATCCGTTCCGCAAATGCCGCTTTCAGAAAACTTAGGAATGTAAAATTCACGTTTCTCTTTTTTAATATTGTCACTGACTTGTTCGGAAAGAAAAGTAGGGGTAGTAAACAAAAATTCAAGTTCTTCGATTTTTTCCAGTTCTTCTTTTAATGCGGCATACGCATAAATTGAAAAACAAGAAGCGGCGATACGCAATCTGCTTCCGGATTTGATTTCTTCTTTTAAGTCGTCGCCCAACAACTTGCTTTTGTTGTTTATAATGTCAATCATATTTCTCCCGCTATTTTAGATGCATTTTTCGAGCAGATTTTGTACATTAAATGTTCGGATAGATGCACATTTTATTTTGTATATTATATCAATTATTAATACTTTCGTCAATTCGTAAAAGTGCCAACTGTGATTTATTTCGATTTTTAATGCACAATCTTATTCCCCCAAATATCTTGTGTATATCTATCCGAACAATAGATGCACATTTTTCTTTCGTTTTTTCATAACATTTTAGAAAGTTTATTCATCATATCTGCCTTATGTTCCCATAAAGAATGAGCATAACGGTTAAGTGTAATAGTTGCGTTTTTGTGCCCTAAAATTTCAGACAAAGATTTGACATCCATTCCACATTCCAAAGCGCGGGTAGCAAATGTGTGCCGCAACGAATGGAATCCCTTGTGCTGTAAACCGATTTTTTTTAGCAGTAATTCGAAAGTCCTTTGATAACTTCGTACAAAAACAGGATTTTCGCCGTCAGCAATCACAAATTCACATTTACTGTTCTTCTTGATTTCTTTTAGAATCCTTACAAGTGCCTTCGAAAGCGGAATTTGTCGTCTTGAATTTTCCGTTTTCGGCGTATCCATAATTCTAATATGTCCACCGTTTCTATTCCCGTCGTGACAAGTTTTTGTGACTGATAATATGCCTTTTTCGAAGTTTATATCATCCCAAGTCAATGCAAGCAACTCTCCAATGCGAAGACCTGTATAAAGGCATATCACTATTCCACGATACTTATCTTTTTTTGCGGATAACGCGGCTTCTTCAATTTTCTTTTGTTCTTGAATCGTAAAACAATCAACTTGTTTTTCAACGATTTTAGGACGTTTAATTTTATTCGCTGAATATTCAGGTAAATATCCAACAAAGTGCGCCGCTTTAAGAGAATTCTGAACAACGGATAAAATCGTTTTCACAAAGTTTGGTGATAAACCTTTGCCCGTGCGTTTGTTTCCGTTTACCGTTAAATCCGTGATAAACTTTTGTAAGACAAGGGGTTTTAAGTCAATTAGTTCGTAATCCCCCAAGTATGGCAAGATATGTATTTGAGCTGCTTTCGAATACTGCTCGAAAGTTCGTTGTTTGCTTGATGGCTTGATATAGTGAGTAAGCCATTCGTCAAACCTAGTTTTATATTTCATTTTAATGTCTCCTTTTAGTTATTTTTTACCCCACCTAAAACCATTCTTTAACCCCCTAATGGCTGTGTGGCGTGTGCTTGTCTTGAACAAGTGGCGTCGCTTCGCTCCGCCACGACAAGCACACGCCACAAGAAAAACAAAAGTAAAATTGAAAAAATCGAACGCCGAGCGAAAAGGGCGTTTTCGCTGAACCGCTCGAAAATCGCCCTTTTCTTCGCTTGGCGGTGTATTCGTATTTTTTATTCTAAATATCCCTTTTGCGTATTTCTAACGCAGGCGTAAAACTGAATATTTTGTGTATAGGCAAGTCGCAGGACTTGTCTTTTTTTTATTGTTTTTTTCAAACCTGCAAAAAAGTTGCAAGTTTGCGTGATAAATTCTTTTTCAAAGTGGAAGGTAACTTTCTACTTTGTGGATTATCCTATGAAAAAATCACAAAGGGGATGGCGAATTGAAAAGCAACGAATTAAATCTAAAAGTTGAATTTGAAGAAACTTTCGATATTGACAATTTTTCCAAGAGCGAACAAGACGTGTATTTTAGTTCGCTACTTGAAAACCTGTCTAAAATCTACGATAAAACAAAAGTCGAAGAGTGCGATTAGCACTTTTAATGCCTTTCGCCTTTTGAGAACGTAAACGAAAACCCACTTTTCTACAAGGGTAAAATGCACAACGTTCCGTTGCCCTTGTAAAAAAGTGAGATGACACTCAAACTTGAAATTTTTATTGTGTTTCCGTTTTGGTTGCTCTCGCCGAAAGGCATAAAAAAATTAAAAGGAGTTAAAAACTTATGAAAACAGCAGTAATTTATGCACGCTATTCAAGTGATAGCCAAAGCGAACAATCTATTGACGGTCAACTTCGTGTATGTGAAGAATTTGCAAGAAACAACGACATACTTATCCTTGACACCTACATAGACCGAGCAATGACGGGTACTAACGATAATCGCCCCGATTTTCAGCAAATGATTTCAGATAGTTATAGACGAGAATTTGATTATGTCATTGTTTATAAATTAGATCGATTTTCTCGTAATCGTTACGATAGCGCCATCAACAAAAAGATACTTCGCAATAATGGAGTTAAAGTGATTTCAGCTACAGAAATGATAACCGATACACCCGAAGGAATTATTATGGAAAGTATGCTTGAAGGATGGAACGAATATTATAGTGCAGAATTATCTATGAAAGTAAAACGTGGGTTAAATGAAAGTTACAATAAAGGATATTATACTGGCGGTTTTATTCTTTATGGTTATCGTGTGGAAAATAAGCAAATAGTCATTGAAGAAAGCGAAGCAAGCATTGTACAAAAAATATTTAAAGATTATGCTAATGGTATTTTAATTAAGCACATTGTTAATGATTTAAATGCACAAGGAATTAAAACAAATCTTGGTAAAGAATGGACAATTAATAAAATATCAAGAATATTAAATAACAAAAAATACACTGGTGTTGTCATGCATGATGAAATAGAATATTCCAATATCTATCCTGCTATTGTGGATAAAGAACTTTTTCATATAGTTTCAAAGATTCTGGCCACCAATAAACGTAGGACCTCACATTTTAAGACACCTATTCCTTATTATTTAAGCGGAAAACTATTTTGTATGCATTGCAATGCACAAATGAATGGCGAGTCTGGTACAGGCAGATCTAAAGTTTATTCTTACTATAAATGCCAAACCAATAAACATAAGAAGGGAACTTGCGAAAAGACAACCATAAAGAAAGACATGCTAGAAGAATATGTTTTAGATAAAATTCAACAATATATTTTACAACCAAAATACATCTCTACTCTCGCTAAAGAAATGTGCTTAAGTTTTAATTCCAGAATAAATAACAATTCGGAATTAACTGTTTTAAAAAAGGCTTTAAATAAAGTCGAAAAAGAAATTACAAATACATTAAACGCAATTAAAATGGGAATTGTAACTACTTCTACAAAAGAGA
>ERZ780218.980-NODE-980-length-21228-cov-5.573608_pt1 | contig 21228 bp, 16 predicted proteins | sample MGYA00510975_ERZ780218 | MGnify/ENA primary metagenome ERZ780218 (study PRJEB29588, sample SAMEA2152063) | human gut metagenome | biome: human gut; feature: human-associated habitat; material: faeces | place: Denmark | collected 2008/2010 ... | reverse complement strand
GTAAACGTTTCATGAACAAGGTCATCCGAAAGTGCAGTGTCCGTACCACTCTCAAATATCACCTGATCGCCGATCTTTTTTCCGGTTCCATCCAGGAATTTCTGATCCACCAGAATTTCATCCGTTTTCTGCGGCAGCCGCCCATCCAGAATCTGTGGTTCATTTACGCCATCTTCTAACGCGATCAGCTTCACTGTCTGTTCTTTTTCCCCTTCTTTATGTAATACTTCTAACGTATGCCCGCCGGTTACCTGTGCTACGCCTTTCACCTTTGCGATATCTTCCATATCCGTGTCTGTAAGACCGAGCGTTCCCAGCACCCGCAGATCCATGTAATTTGTCTGATCGTAATAAGCATCCGCTGAAGTTTTCATATCTCCTTCTGCTGACCGAATACCCGAAAAGAACGCCGCACCCAGCAGGGAGATGAAAAAAACAGATAAAAACCGTCCTTTATTCTTTAAAATCTCTCTGAAAAAATCTTTCCGAAATGCTTTCATCCTCTCCACCTACCATTCTATCTCTTCCACCGGTGTTGGATTCTCGTTTTGTATCATCTCTGCCACCCTGCCGTTTCGTATCCGGACGATCCGATCCGCCATAGGTGTCAGTGCAGAGTTATGTGTGATCACGATCACGGTCATTCCCTTTTCCCTGCACATCTCCTGCAAAAGCTTCAGGATCGCCTTTCCGGTATTATAATCCAGTGCTCCGGTCGGCTCATCACAGAGCAGGATATCCGGATTTTTCACAATGGCACGCCCGATGGAAACCCTCTGCTGCTGTCCGCCGGAAAGCTGGTTCGGCAGTTTATGCCTGTGTTCATAAAGTCCCAGCGTATGTAACAGATCGTCAATATCGAGCGGACTGTCTGATAAATATGCACCAACCTCAATATTTTCCTTGACATTTAAATTTGCGATCAGGTTATACATCTGAAATACATAACCTAAATGTTTTCTGCGGTACTGTGTCAGCTTCTTCTCTCCGAGTTCTTCTAACTTATCGCCGTTGATGGAAATATAACCGGAGTCCGCACTATCGATTCCACCGATAATATTGAGAAGCGTCGACTTTCCGGAACCGGATGGTCCAAGCAGCACACAAAATTCTCCTTTTGCCACAGAAAAATTCATTCCCCGAAGTACTTCCTGTCGGGTTTCCCCGCTTCCAAACCCTTTTTTCAGATCAACAATTTCCAAAAATTTTCTTTCTTCTTCTGACATATGTTCCCCTTTCCCATTACAGAATTGTTCTTATATCCTTATCTATTCTGAATTGTGTTAAAGTCTTTTCTTACTTTTGTTAGTGTTGTCTAACTTTTGTTTGTATTATATCACAGCTTTTCCAGATTACAAGCAAAAAGACGATTCCTTTTGTCAGAATCGTCTTTTTGCCTTATATAATGTCTTTACTGTCTGTTTCACTGTAAATATTGTTCTATTTCTGAAACTGGCTTTCCTGTCACTTCTATGATTTTCTCTATTGTGAAACCGGACTTGATCATATTACAGATGATTTCTGCTATAGCTTTATCTCTGCCAATCTCAATCCCATCACTTTTACCAGCTTCATACTCTGCCTTTCGGAGCTTCTTTTCTTCCCACTCTTTATCGTACTCTAATATACTCACCATCTTTTCTCCTTTTTGCGCTGTCTTTTGCGCATAACAAGTTTGGACGTAAGTACAAACTTGCATGTGAAAAATCTCATTTTTCACATTACCTCCGAGCGATTCTTCCGCAAGAAATCGACTAAGATTCCTTCTTTGATGCATTCCGTGATTGCCCTTTCAACTGCATCATTCAGATTCTGCGCTGATGCATATTTTCGGACTCTCGCAACATAAATGGCATATTCCTTCAATGTCTGACACTGTTCCATCAGGTCTTTGTTGTGTCCTTCGTTCACATTCAGCATCAGAACTTTTAACTCTAAATCCGGCTCTCCAGCCAGATGCTCATATGCTGATGAAAGTTTCAGTTCCATACGGTCTTCTACGTCATCGGTTCCATTGTAAAACACCATAAACTTCGGTGCCGGAATCTTCTGCAGCTTTGACGAATACAGTGACTTATCATTCAGATACTGCTGATACTCGATTCCAATATAGATCAGATCCCGCAATGGTATATTGGGATTGATCGTCGACTGATGCTCATAGAGATAAATATTCGTCTCTAACATAAATGCCAGATCATTTTTCATTCCCATATAGATTGCGTTTTCCAACGTGACGATCTTAAGGGCTTCCGCATTCTGATAATGGCTTCCGGTCACTGCGTTGTACAGGGATAAGAGATTTTCTTTCTCTGAAAACAGCATGCGGAATACAGTGTCTTTGTACTGACGGTTGGCTGTCGGCGTCTTTTCTGATACCTGCTCACTCTTCTTCATATTCAGTTCCTCCTGTGTGCAGGAGGCTCATCCAGATCTCCTGCTTTTCATTTCTGTGGATAAAAAGCATAGATTTCTGAAATGTTTTTTTGAATTTTAGACGGATATATACATCCTGATAGTCATACAGACAGAATTGCCGGATTCGTAATTATAGCACCGGATAGATGTCTGCATCGTAGAAATATGCTTTGAGTTATTTTATCATACGTCATCCTTAGTATGCAACCAATTTGAAATTTCTTGTGCAGGTTGTACAAAAATCAAGTTACTGTTCACAGGTTACCCTGCGGACTGTAACTTCGCAGCCCCATGTAAAGTTTTGCTTCGCAAAAGGGGCTGCTCACCCCCACATCACGTTCATACGCGCCTGAACAGCAAAGTATTCAGGTGCCGAGCGAACAGTAACAAAACAAGCTGCTATTTTTAAAGAAAGACAGTGTCCGGCTGAATATCAATCCGGACACTGTCTTCCCTGTCATTTTCTGACAGTTACACACTTTAAATTTTTCTATTTACTGACCTTAACTTTTTTCATGGATGAATATTTTCCATACACTTTTTTGCCCGTGGAATCCATTTTATAAGCCCGGATGCGCACATAGTATATCTTTCCTTTTTTCAGTTTACTTATGGTATAGGATGTCTTCGCCGTATTTTTCTTTGTGACCACTTTTTTGAATTTTTTATCCGTACTGTAAGAAATCTCGTAACCTTTTGCGCCGGATACTTTCTTATATTTCAGTAAGATCTGTTTACTCTTGCTGTTTTTCGCAGACGTAAGAGAAGCCTTCGCCACTTTTACTTTTGTCCACTTTGCATACAAAACGTACTCGGATTTTGCGCTGCTGCTGATACTTGTGATCTTCTTTTTAAATTTTGCATCCGTATACCAGCCTGCAAATGCGTATCCTTTGCGGGACGGGTTTTTCAGTGTTACTTTCTTTCCATAATAAGTTGACGGATTCGAGGCATTGTTTTTACCTTTATTCAGTTTGTAGGTAATTTTATATGGTACTGTAACCGTACAGGATGCCTGATAACTACTATTTTCAGACGAAGTCACCGTGATCTTCGTTCTGCCCGGTGCCTTTGCTGTCACACTGCCGTTGGCATCCACGGTGGCAATCTTTGTATTTGCGGATTTCCAGACTACCTTTTTGTTGGAGGCATAAGATGGTGATACGGTTGCATTTAAGGTGAGCTTCTCTCCTCTTTTTACCTCTGCTGATGTCCGGTCTAAAGTTATTCCTGTTACTTTCGCCTTTCCGGTAACAGTCACATAGCAGACTGCATATTCATCACTGCCATCCGTTGCCGCCGCCCGGATTTTTGCTTCACCCTCCGATTTTGCAGTGACAAGTCCGCTTGCAGAAACCTCTGCCACTTTCGTATCAGAAGAAGTATATTTGAGTTTTTTATTTGTGGCATCCGAAGGTGAAATATATGGTTTCAACTGATAGGTTTGACCAGCTTTTAATTCGATCTCATCCTCATCAAATTCGATCCAGTCTATCAGCTGCGGTACGGTTATCTTACAGGCAGCTTTTACATTTCCAGCCGTTACCGTAATGACTGCTGTTCCAACACCACATATCTCCACATATCCGGTATCCGAAACAGTGGCAACCTCTTCGTTGGAACTTGTCCATACCACTGCATCTGTGAAATTCAAAGGTGCAATCGTCGCTGTCAGCTGGAAATCGTCATAGCGCTCCGCCGTTTTTTCTGTAATATCCAGACTGACTGAGGTTGCATGAATATCCTGTGTGACGTACTTGATTCCTTTTCCGCTCGCATAGGTCTGGGCATAGCAATCAGACGGACCGTACATCGTCATTTTCTTTGGATAGGAAAATGCATTTGATGCGATCGAAGTTGTGTTGCGCGGGACTGTGATCTGCGTCAGCTTCGTGCAGTTGACAAAGGCACTGTCACCGATCGTGGTCACATTGTAAGGAAGCACGATGGATGGCAGAACTGTGCAGCCGTAGAATGTCTGGCTCTCAATTTTCTTTAATTTGCTGCCTAATGTAATATCGGTCAGGGCTTCACATCCATAAAATGCAGAACTTCCAATAGACGAAACGGTATCCGGTACCGCTGCCTTTTTCAAGGCTTTACAGTTTTTAAATGCGTTGCTTTCTATTTTTTCCACCCCGGATGGAAGTATTGCTTCCGGCAAAGATTCACAGCCGGAAAACGCGGAGTTCCCGATCGTGGTCAGGGTGGATGGGAAGTTGATGGTGGTTAACTTTTTGCAATTGTAAAATGCGCTTACAGGCATTTCTTTTATGGTACTTGGCAAATGCACTTCCGTCAGGCTGGCGCAACCCGAAAACACGGACTTATCTATAGACTTAACAGTATCAGGAATATTTACTGTTGTTAGCGAAGTGCAGTTATAAAATGCTTCTGGCTCTATTTTTGTGACAGTATTTGGAATTTGTATTGACTTTAAATTCGTACATTCTTCAAATGCACTATCTTTTATTATTGTTACTGTATCGGGAATTTCTATTTCTTCTATTCCAGTGCAATGGTGAAACAACATTGTTGCTATTACCGTTGTTCCCTCTTCAAATTTTACTTTTTTTAACTTATCGCAATCTCTAAAGGGTCCATATGATCCATAAAATATATCGCAACTTGTCAAACTCTTTGGTATCTCTATCTCCGTCAATTTATCACAATTTCCAAACGCACTATTTCCCATACTCTCTAAATTTTTTGACAATGTTACATTTACAAGATTACTACACCCATAAAATGCTCCACCATCTATTCTCGTCACACTATCTGGTATCCTAATATTTGTTAATCCTACACAATTCTGAAATGCCTCTGGCTCTATTTTTGTGACAGTGTCTGGAATTTGTACCGACCTCAAATTCGTACATTCTTCAAATGCACTATCTTTTATTATTGTTACTGTATCGGGAATTTCTATTTCTTCTATTCCAGTGCAATGGTGAAACAACATTGTTGCTATTACCGTTGTTCCCTCTTCAAATTTTACTTTTTTTAACTTATCGCAATCTCTAAAGGGTCCATACGATCCATAAGATATATCACAGCTTTCCAAACTTTTCGGTATCTCTATCTGCGTCAAGCCATCACAATTTCCGAACGCACTGCTTCCCATACTCTCTAAATTTTTAGATAATGTTACATTAGCAAGATTACTGCAGCCATAAAATGCATTTCCATTTATCCTCGTCACGCTATCCGGTATCATCACCGTCCTCAAATCCGTCCGGTTCTCAAATGCCCTATCTCCGATTGCAACAACCTCATGCCCGTCAATCTCCCCCGGAATATAAAGTGCCGTCGCATTTCCACTATATCCTGTGATCGTAGCCCTGTTTGCATCGTCAAGTGTATAGGTATAAATCGGTACGATTGCACCGCCTGCACCTGCTCCTGCATCAAAATAGCTTCCTGCGCCCGCCGGATTGAAATATCTCGAACCTGGAGATGTCCAATAACTTGTCCAGCCTCCCTGCGCGGCAAATTCTTTTCCACGCGTGCATGATGTCCGAAGTACGCCGTCCTCAATATGATAGTACACGCGCACCGGACTGTTATTCTTTCCCCAGATCTCTATACTTTTGCTAAAGGTCTTTGATGCAATACCAACTCCGATCTTTGCACTTGCCCCCACCGATGCATACAGATATGCAGCCTGTGACGCGCAGTATGTCGGTGTTCCGGAACTGTACCTTACGTATTTGATGTTCATACGTGCACCGGTTTTTGCATAAATATCTCCGCTGACAATTCCGAGCGTTGCTTTTGCAGAGAGTACAATACCTGTGGTCAAATCTGCTTCTGCTGAAAAGGAAAATCCTTTTTTATGACTGTTTCCAACTATACGGAATCCGTCCGAATACGCAAATCCGGCTTCAAATTCCTTTTCCACGGTAAGCGTTGCTTCCCCGGAAAGATTATATTCCATTGCCAGTGTCAACATACCAACACCGCCGAGCGGCACTGCCCCTAACGTCAGTGTGTGGTTAATATCTTTAAATGCATCCCCTTTTACATTGCAGGAGTATTCCATATCTCCGCTGACTGAAAAATAATAGTCATTATTATTCAGACTGTAATTTACTTTCATGTTTGAAATCACAACACTTACTGTCGCTGTGACATCATCTGAGACGGAAATCGTTTTATCTGCACGCAGGGTATTGTTTTTATAGGATATCCCCCTTGTCATACCTTCTGTGACTGTAACACCATTTGCCACATATGTTTCTTCATCTGCCGGAATAAATTCCGTCATATCAACATCCAGTTCGCCCTGCTGGTCAACATTTAAAACCGCGCCATCATCCGCATCTGAGGTTGTAATATATGTTGTAGTTCCGTCTGTCCGTACACTTTCTGCCTTATATGCCATGACAATATCGTTAACATACACGGCAAATGTTGTTCCCTGTTTGATCGTAACCGGACAGTTTTCGATCATAACTATTCCATCCACATCAATAGATACGGCTGTTCCCTTTGGTACAACAACTACTCCGGACGCAAATGTACAGGTATTTTCTTTTCCGGTCTCTATCTGCGCATCTGCCAAAACCTTTTTTGCATCCGCGATCATTGCATCATGCTCTTCCGTGGTAAGTGACTGTTCCGGGAGAAATTTACCGGCAGCAACCGTAACCCATCCTCTGTCGATTGCGATCTGTGCTGCTTCCTTATATGTAACATCTGCTGTATCCTGATAAGTATAACTGTCTGTTTCCGGCACAAAGCCAAGCATCGTATTCATGGTCTGCGCTGCAAATTCACGCGTCACTGCATCTTCCGGTCGAAATTCTTCTCCTGCCTCAAGATCGATCATTCCGAACTCGCATGCCACCATCACATCACGATAAAACGAATCATCCGTTGATATGTCACTGTAATAATTATCCGGATAATTATCCTCATCTACCGTAAGATCAAATAATGTTACCAGTTCCTGTACCCAGTCGATACGGCTGATCTCATCACCTGATAATGCCCTTTTTAAAATCTCCTCTGTACTCTCCGTTTCTTCCGTAACGTTCTCTGTTTCAGCCTGTTCTGGCTCTTCTGTGACATTCTTTGTTTCAGTCTCCTCTGTTTCTTCTGTAACAACCTTCGTTTCTGGCTCTTCTGTCTCTTCCGTGACGATCGTCGTCTCTGGCTCTTCTGTCTCTTCCGTGACAATTTCCGTCCCGGCCGCCCCGGACTCTTCCTCTGCCAGACGTCCGGCATTATGATCTTCTTCATCTGCCTGGTCTGTTTCTTTTTTCTCTGTCACTGCTGACTTTTCATCATCCTGTTCTACAGTCTGTGTTTCCACAGTCCCTTTCTCTTTAAAACTGTTTTCTTCCTGTGTCTGCTGTGCATTCCCTGCCACATCCGCCAGCAGCATTTCCGGTGCTGCCGTAAACGTCATACAGGCACAAAGCAGCCATGCTATCATTCGTTTTTTCATAACTTTCTCCTTTCACAGATATCTCATTCCTTACAATACGACCAAACGGTCTTATTATGAATTAAATTATAGCATTTTGATTATAATTTGTCTATTAAGTTAGAGGAGACACTCACGTGAAGTTTCAAAGAATTCAGGACTTGAGAATAGACAACGATCTTACTATAAAAGAAATCTCTGCCATGCTTGGTCTGCACCGGGATGTTTATTCCCGTTATGAAAAAGGGCTTCGTGATTTTCCAATTGACATTCTCATAAAGTTAGCAGATATTTATCACTGCTCAATTGATTATCTGGTTGGACGGGTTGATACGAAGTAATATAATACACAAAATGCCTACTCCGCAGACATTGATCACTATATATAAAGAAAAGACGATTCCACTCAGAATCGTCTTTTCTTTATAATATATGCTTATTTTTTCCCACGCAGCAGCTTAATGATCTTCCCCTCATACACCACTGTCACAATAACGATCAATGCAACCGTCACCAGACTATACCCTTTATTGATCTGCACTCCGGCGACATCACAGATACTGGTAAATAAAAGACTGAGCACGAAGATCAGCTTGACTGCGCGCACCATATGAATCGTATATTTTCTTATTTTCCCACTACATATTTCTTTCGGCAGGTTATTTACCCTTTCCGGATAACGTGCAAGCAGCGTCAGTCCAACATATACAAGGATCAGGATTGCCGCATTTAAAATAATTCCGGTAAATGCCACTCCATATACGATTCCATAATAAATCTGCAGTCCCAGATAAATCATTGCAGCTACGATTCCCACTGCCTCAAGCAGGAAATCCATATTTGTCATTTCTTCTTTTTTCAAATTTATCCCCTTCCTGTGCTGTTCTTCATCTTCTATTCTGTTATTTCTAAATACATTCCAAATGCCGTTTTCCATTCCGCCGTCAGCCGCTCTAAATTCCACGCCGCATTTGCGGGGCTTGTGGACGGCAGTTTTCCAAGCGGCGGCATTCCCTCTTTATTACAGTATTTTACAAAAAGCTGATGTGCTTTTCCACCATTTGCAAAAATTCCCTGTATTTTTGCATTTGATAAGATCAGATCCATATCGTTTGGCACCACATTTCTGATGGAGCTGTCGGAAGATCCAACGATATCACAGGAATCGATCACATCCCACACTGCTATGCGATGTCTTAGCAGAAGATCCTTCTTTTCATCGATCGTCTGTGGCAGAGGTTCCTTGAAAATCCCTGCAATCACCTTCCAGAACCGGTTTTGCGGATGCCCGTAATAGAACTGGTTTTCCCGCGACTTTACAGACGGAAAGGAACCCAGGATCAATATCCTGGATTCCTCATTGTATACAGGTAAAAACGTATGTTTTACATGTGTATATTCCATTTTATACCCGCTTTCTATTCGTAATTTTTGACATTGGAGCTGTCTACTTTTTCAAATGGTACCCAGACATATAAACCATCTTCCGTAGCACCCTCTAAGGTCGTGACATCTTTTCCGGTTGCAAGTGCGATTGCTGCATAAACAGCACTCTCACCCTGTCCAACTGCGGACTGGTATACGGTAAAGTCCATCTTTCCATCTTCAATCGCTTTGCATCCGTCTGCAGTCGCATCGATTCCAAGTACCGTCACATCACTGATTCCTGCTGCATCACAGGCATCAATGATACCAAGTGCCATAGAGTCGTTGTTGCAGACAGCAACGTCACACTTCTGTCCTGTCTTTAAAAATATATTGAACATCTCTTTCGCACGGTCCTGCTCCCAGTCGGCGTTATCTTCAAAGACATAATTGATCTTTTTCCCTGATGCATTTAAAGTATCCTTTAATGACTCAGATCTTCCTTTTGTCGCGGAATGTTTTTTCGGTCCTTTTAACAACACCACATTAATCTCATCCGCAGAAGCAAATTTATCTAGAATATACTCTGCCTGATACTGTCCTGCCACATATTCATCCGATCCAACATAAATATATTTCCCAGCCTGAAGTCTCGACTCATCCGGGCAGCTGTTAAAAAATACGATTGGTATATCACCTGCAAGCGCTTCTAATTCGAATGCCGTATCAGCATCAACCGGTCCGCATAAAATCACATCATAATTCTCACTGACCGCCTTTTTGATATGCTCCACCTGATTTTCAATGGAATTGTCCGCATCTAGCACATCCAACTGTACCCCACACTCTTCCGCAGTCTGCTGCGCCTGCGCCACAAGTACATTTCGGAAGGTATCCGCCTGTGATAACGACAGCAGCATTTTTAAACCTTTTCCATCAGCTGCGCCTGTCTGTGTATTTCCACCACATCCGGCAAGGCATCCTACGAGCAATGCCAGACACATGATAGTACTTATTAATTTCTTCATCGCACGATCTCCTCTCTATATCCGGAACTGTTTTACCTGATCTGCAAGCTGATCTGCAGAAACAGCAAGGTTATCTGCTTCCTGTTCTACCTGGTCACTGTTCTTTGAAATATTCTTTGCCTGCTGTAACATGGATTCTGATGTTGCAAGGATCTCATCGGAACTTGCCGCCTGCTCTTCCGAAATAGCTGCAACATTCGTAGCAACCTGATCTACCTGATTGATCTTATCAACCACATTGCCGATCAGTGCGCTTGTCTCCTGGATATTCTTAAAGATCGTATCAAATGTATCAACTGCCGTATGGATCAGCTCTGCACTGCCGGAAATATCCTGTGCACTGTTTCCTGCCTGTCTGACGGCATCTTCTACCAGATTATTGATCTCAGTAATCAGCTCTGTGATATGTGCTACCGAATCCGCACTGTTCTTTGCAAGTGTACCAATCTCAGCTGCAACAACTGCAAATCCTCTTCCTGCTTCGCCTGCGCGTGCAGCCTCAATCGATGCATTTAAAGATAACAGGTTCGTCTCGTCAGCAATATCACCAATCAGTTTGATGATCTGCACGATCTCGCCGGAAGCGGTTCCTACCTTATTAACAGCCTCTTCCAGATTGTGAATGGAAACTTCGATATTTGAGAGTGCCTCACCAACGCGCTCCATATCCTTACGTCCTTTTTCAGAAACAGCAACTGTCTCCTGCATCTTGCTTTCAACCATATCACTGTCGCTCTTGGTATCTGCTGCCACACCTGCAAGCTGTGTTGCATTTTCCGCGATCTCATTTACAGATACAGACAACTGATCAACCGTCGCGTTCAACTCGCTCATCGACTGTGACTGGATTCCCGCTGCAGAACTCATCTCACCGGAAACACCCTTACTTGAGTCAGCCTGATTCTTCAACTTGCCGGAAACATTTCCCATCTCGGAGATCATCTGTTTCATGGAAGCAATAAACTTCTCCACACTTTGGCTCATGACTGCGATCTCATCATTGCCTTTTGTCTTAATAGAAACCGTAAAATCACCGGAAGTCATCGCTGTGATCACTCTTGTCATTTCCTTGACAGGTTTGATTACAACATGAGTTACACGTTCGATCAGTACACAGAGCAATGCAATACAGATCACACTGATTACGATCATAATATTACGAAGCTGTGTCAGATCCGAAAGTACAATGCTGGTCGGAATATACGATATCAAAAGCCAGTTGGTTCCGTCTACTTCCTGAAATACCGTCATATTTCCATCAAGTGTAGCAAAATTATAGTCTTTCTCTGCAGCTTTCTCTGCCGTAAGCTGGTAAAAATGACTCTGTCCTTCTGCCCCGAGTGTCTGGGAAATAAGAGATGAATCACGGTTTGCCAGGATCACACCGCTGGTTTTATCAACCAGAAATGCTTCCGCATCATTCATTTCAATAAAAGAGTTTACGATAATTGCAATACGGTCTAATGTCATGTCTGCTGAAATAACACGCACTTTATCAGATCCGTCATTTAAAATACCGGAGGCACTGATCACATTCACGCCATCTGCATTCTGATAAGCTGAACCGACTGCCATATTCACCCTGGTAAGTCCTTCTTTATACCAGGTACTGTTTGTTACATCTGATTCCTTTTTTGTTGATTCTGATGCCGTTATGAGCTGTCCTGTGGAATCTGCCACATAAAGTCCCTCCGGATAATTACTGTTATAGCCATAATAACCATCCAGTATTGTCTTTAACTCTTCATCACTCGGCTTCAAATCCTCAATGATCGTCTTCGCCATCTGAAATGAAGCAAGGTTTTCATTCAGCCATGCTTCTATCTGGGATGCCTGGTTCTCTACCGAAGACTGCAGTAAATTCTGGGAATATTTTTTGATCGTCCCTGCAGATATCTGATAAGCAGCCACAACAAGTACCACAACGATCGCAATTACGACTGGTATGATCACACCAAGTAACTTTGCCTTAATCGACACCGTTTTTTGTTTTTTCATAAGCTGTCCTCTCTTTTTTACATAAAATTTACAACATAAATTATAAAATCTTCGTCGTTTTTCGTCAATATGTATCACAAACCGTTTTCGCTAAAATTTATATTGTATACATGTATTTTTCAAGAAATCGTATGATCTTTTCTTGAAAATGAGACCTGCTGTGCTATAATAAATTAGTGTGCCATTTTCTTTTTCATACATATATCAGGCACACGGGATTGGTATCATGCCGCTGCATGCGGTTTATACCAGAGAGGAGAACCTTAGATGGAACATTTAATCATTCCAAAAGATTATCATTCAGAATTAAATCTGCACGATACACAGATTGCAATCAAAACAGTAAAAGATTTTTTCCAGAACCTGCTTGCACTTCGTCTGAATCTGTCCCGCGTTTCGGCTCCACTTTTTGTTGATCCGTTATCCGGTCTCAATGACAACTTAAACGGTATTGAACGTCCGGTTACTTTCGATATCAAAGAGCAGAACGGGAAAGAGGCAGAGGTTGTACAGTCTCTCGCAAAATGGAAACGCTACGCTTTAAAGAAATACGGTTTCGACTACGGTGAAGGCCTGTATACCGATATGAATGCGATCCGCAGAGATGAAGACACTGATAACATCCACTCTATTTTCGTAGACCAGTGGGACTGGGAAAAAATCATCCATAAAGAGGATCGTAATATCGAGACATTAAAAGAAACAGTTACCACTGTTTATAACTGCCTGCGCAAGACAGAAAAATATATGGCGATCCAGTACGATTATATAGAAGAGATTCTTCCACATGATATCTTCTTTATCACGACTCAGGAATTGGAAGAAATGTTCCCTGACAACACACCAAAGGAACGTGAATATTATATTACAAAAACCAAGGGTGCCGTATGTATCATGAAGATCGGCGATACTTTGGAAAACGGAGAGCCTCACGACGGACGTGCTCCGGATTACGATGACTGGTCTTTAAACGCAGATATCGTTGTTTACTATCCGGTACTCGACATCGCACTTGAGATTTCCTCCATGGGTATCCGGGTTGACAAGAAAGCGCTTCTCTCCCAGCTCAAAAAAGCAGGCTGTGAGGAGCGTGCAAAACTTCCTTTCCAGAAAGCGATCATCAACGAAGAGCTTCCTTATACAATCGGTGGTGGAATCGGACAGTCCCGTATCTGTATGTTCTTCCTTCGCAAGGCACATATTGGAGAGGTACAGTCTTCCCTGTGGCCGGAAGCTATCGCAAAAGAATGTGAAAAGAACGGTATTCAGCTTTTGTAACAGGAACGGGCATATGCTCCGCAGATATCCTGTCATCAACACTGATGCCTGATAAAAAACAGGTATGTTTCAAATGTCAGCAATGAGCTTTCCCTGCTCCCTGCTGACAAAAACATACCTGTTTTTTTCACCTTTCTGTTTTTTCAGTCCTGTGCGGTTTCCACTATCCCCCGTTCTTTTCAGTCCCGTGTGATTTCCACAATCTTCCGGTCTTTTCAATCCCGTCTGGTTCTCACTATCTCCCGTTTTTTTCTCCTGCTATGATTCCGTAATATTCCGGTCTTCTGTCCCGGAAAAGTCCCCATTCCAGTCGTTTTGCCCGAAGTTCATCCAGTTCATAGGTCTGGCTCAGGATTTCTTCTTTATCTCTGGAAGCGCTTAAGATCACCTCTCCTGTTTCATCCGTCAGAAATGAGGAACCATAAAATTCCAGTGCCGACTCCTGTCCGCCATTTTCCGCACATGGCTGCACTACTTCCCTGCCGATCCGGTTTGCGGCAATGACAGGCATCAGATTTGCAGCCGCATGTCCCTGCATGCAGCGTCTCCAGTGCGGCATACTGTCACATTCTAAAATCGGTTCCGAGCCGATCGCTGTCGGGTAAAACAATAATTCTGCACCGAGCAGCGCCATCGCGCGCGCTGTCTCCGGGAACCACTGATCCCAGCAGATTCCAATACCGATGCAACCGTATTTTGTATCAAACACTTTAAATCCGGTATCTCCCGGTGTAAAATAAAATTTTTCCTGATAATAATGATCATCCGGGATGTGGGTTTTCCGATACACACCGAGGATCGTTCCATCTCCATCAATGCATGCGATCGAATTATAGAGGTTATTGACATCACGCTCATAAAAGCTGATTGGAAGCACCACGCCCAATTCTTTTGCAAGACGTACTCCCATTGCCACAGCTTCACTCTCCTCCACAGTTCTTGCATAGCTGTAAAAATCATATCTGCGCTGCTGGCAGAAATATTCCCGCTCAAAAAGTTCCGGCAGTAAAATGATATTTGCGCCTTCCGCGGCAGCTTTGCGGATCATTTGTTCTGCTTTTTGTAAGTTTTTCTTGTGCTCCAGGTCGCATTTCATCTGAATTGCGGCTGCTTTTATCTGTCTCATGCGTGTATCCTTTCTGTTCTTTTTATTTTTGCACAGTGAATTAATTCTCCTATATGGAAGGTTGTACAATAAATTCCCTATAAGGGAATTTGCTGTGTAATACAGTGGATGTTTCCACCGCCTGTCAGTATGTCTCTTGCGTACACCGGTATGATTTTTCTGTCCGGGCAGAGTTTTGCCATAATCTGCTGTGCACGCAGGTCGCTTTCTTCGTTTTCTCCGCCAAATACAGGCATGACTACCGCATTGTTGGAAAAATAAAAGTTTACATAGGAGGCGGCGAGCCGTTCTCCGACTTCCCTGACATCTTCACCTTCCTCAAATTCGTATCCTTCGAGTTCTTCTTTGGTGATACAGACCGGAATATCCGGAATTGGAAGTTTGTGGATGATCAGCTTTCTGGCCTTTGCGTCCCGCACCGAACTTAGATACTCAAAACTCGCTTTCGACATCGCATACTGCGGATCATTCTGGTTATTGGTCCATGCAAGCACAACTTCACCTGGTCTTAGAAATGCACAGACATTGTCCACATGCTCGTTGGTCTCATCCTGATAGATCCCGCGTGGCAGCCATAAAACTTTCTCCACGCCAAGGTAACACTTTAACTGTTCTTCAATCTGCTCCTTTGTAAGCGATGGGTTTCTCCCCGCACTGAGCAGACAGGACTCCGTGACAAGCAATGTTCCCTCTCCGTCGCTGTGGATAGAACCGCCCTCTAACACAAACGGTTCGGCATCATAACAGTCAAACTCGAATTTTCTGCAGAAATTCCATGCAAACGCATTGTCTTTTTCATAAGAAGCATATAGTCCATCCACTTCACCGCCCCAGGCATTAAAAGACCAGTTTACACCGCGCACCTGTGAGTTTTTTACATCATCACCTGTCTGCGCCGTACCATTTCCTGCTGCTGTCAGGTCTGAAATCTTTCCATCCGTTCTGTTTACCAGAAAGGTCGGCGCAACATCCCGCGCCCAGGAATCATCGGTCTCCATCTCAAAGACAACCACCGGATGTAAGTTTTCTTCTTTTTTCAGACTTTCCGCAAATGCTTTTGCATGGTCAATCCCCTTTTTTCCGGCAGCGACATACACTGTCTCACTCGCGGCGATTGCACGGATCACAGCTGAAAACGCTGTTTCTGCTTCCTTCGCGCCATTTCTCCAGGAACCGGGACGCTCCGGCCAGATCATGATACATCCCTGATGCTGCTCAAACTCACCCGGCATGAAAAATCCGTCCTGTACCGGTGTTGTATCTTTTATCATCTCAGGACAGTCTGCCTTTGAAATCTTCATAACCAAACTCCTTTATCATCTCGACATCTCCATCTTCCCGTAAGACTGCAATTCCGGGCAGCGGCATCCCGTTAAATGTATTGTTTTTGACCATGGAATAAATTGCCATATCCTCAAAGACCAGACGGTCTCCCACCTGTTTTTTCTGTGCAAAGCTGTAATCACCGATCACATCCCCGGCAAGGCAGGTCATGGAAGAAAGCCGGCAGGTATGCGGCTTTTCGCCCGGCAGATAACCGTCTTTTAGCGGCGGTCTATATGGCATTTCAAGCACATCCGGCATGTGGCATGCCGCCGATGCATCCAGAATCAGGATATCCATTCCATTGTGTACGATATCCATAACCTCCGTGACAAGATAGCCCGCATTTAATGCGATCGCCTCACCCGGTTCCAGGTAGACCCGGACATTATATTTTCGCCTGATCTCACAGATTAACTTCTTTAATTCATCCAACTGATAGTCTGCTCTTGTAATATGATGACCGCCGCCTAAGTTCAGCCATTTTACCTGTTTTAAATAACTGCCAAACTTCTCCTCAAACGCATGCCAGGTCGTGATCAGATCATCCGCATTCTGCTCGCAGAGTGTATGAAAATGTAATCCTTCGATTCCCTCCGGCAGTTGATCCGGAAATTCACTTTTAACCACACCAAGCCTTGATCCCGGTCCGCATGGATCATAGATCTCATGCCCTTCCTGTGTGGAGCACTCCGGGTTCACGCGGATCCCGGCACTTGCAGTGCACTCCTGCTGCAAAAAATAGTGCTGATACTTTTCATACTGCGCAAAGGAATTAAAAATAACGTGATCGCAGATCTGCACCAGTTCTTCCATATCTTTTTCCTTATAAGCCGGTGCAAATACATGATTTTCCTTTCCCATCTCCTCTTTTCCAAGGCGCGCCTCAAAGATTCCGCTCGCCGTCGTTCCGCTGATATACTGCCCGATCAGCGGATACAGTGAAAACATGGAAAATGCCTTCTGTGCCAGAAGCACATGGCAGCCGGTTTCCTGTTCCAAATTCTGCAATATTTTTAAATTTTGTTTTAGCTTCTTTTCATCTACCACATAACACGGGGTAGGAATCTCCTGCCATTTCATGATAATTCTCCATTTCTGCAAAAATCCGCTGCGCAAAAGCTGACAAATTTAAAATTTTATCCAACCCGTTTCACACATATTCTTATTTTATGCCACCGTCTGCGGATTTTCGTCCACAACCCATGGCAGACCATACTGGTTTAACATATCCATAAACGGATCCGGATCAAACTCTTCAATATTGAATACACCGTCTTTGTCCCAGACTTTATCGACAACTAACGCTGCACCGATCATAGCCGGAACACCTGTTGTATAAGAAATTGCCTGGGAACCGACTTCTTTGTAACATTCCTGATGGTCACAGACATTATAGATATAAATCGTCTTTTCTTTTCCGTCTTTTTTTCCCGTAAAGATACAGCCGATATTTGTTTTTCCAACCGTGCGCGGTCCTAATGATGCAGGATCCGGAAGCAGTGCTTTTAAGAACTGGATTGGTACGATCTCCCTGCCCTCATACTCGATCGGTGATGTTGAGAGCATTCCGACATTTTCTAAACATTTCATATGTGTCAGATAGCTCTGTCCAAAGGTCATAAAGAAACGGATCCGCTTTACTCCAGGTACATTTTTTGCAAGGGACTCAATTTCCTCATGATGCAGCAGATACATATCTTTCTCGCCAACCTGTGGAAAATTATATTCTCTTTTAATTTCCATTGGTTTTGTTTCTACCCAGTGACCATTCTCCCAGTAAGAACCGTTTGCGGAAACCTCACGCAGGTTGATCTCCGGGTTAAAATTGGTTGCAAACGGATAGCCGTGGTCGCCGCCGTTACAGTCTAAGATATCAATCGTCTCGATCTCATCGAAATAATGTTTCAGGGCATAAGCGGTAAATACACTGGTCACTCCCGGATCAAACCCGCTTCCAAGCAATGCCGTAATTCCTGCCTCTTTGAATTTTTCACGGTATGCCCACTGCCAGGAATAGTCAAAATATGCTGTAAATCCCTCTTCTTTACAGCGTTTTTCATAGATGGCACGCCATTCTTTGTCATCCGTATCCTCCGGCTCATAATTTGCGGTATCGATATAGTCTACTTTGCATGCAAGGCAGGCATCCATAATTGTTAAATCCTGATATGGCAAAGCAACATTTAACACAGCATCCGGCTGATATTTTTTGATCAGGGCGATCAGTTCCTCCGTATTGTCCGCATCCACCTGTGCTGTTGTGATGACAGTGTCCGTTGTTTTTTCCAGTTTCTCTTTTAAGGCGTCACATTTCGATTTTGTTCTGCTCGCAATGCAGATCTCCGTAAAAGTTTTGCTGTTCTGGCAGCATTTGTGAATCGCAACTCCTGCAACTCCGCCACATCCGATAATTAATAATCTTCCCATTTTAATCTCCTTTCCTGCGCTGTCTTTTTGCGCATCTCAAGTTTGTGCCGGGGCACAAATCTTGCGTGTGAAAAAAATAAATTTTAATTTAATTTTTATTATTTCTTACGTCCTTCTTCTTCCTCTAACATATCCTCCACATATCGCGGCAGCATAAATGCTCCCTTGTGCAGATTGGTGGTATAATACCAGGTTTTTATCTTCCGCTCTTTCCAGCGCTTTGCATCCAGATCATCGAGCGGATGATATTTCTTTGACGCAAACCCGAACAGCCAGTATCCGGAAGAACACGTTGGTATATGTGCCTGATACACGCGGCTGATTGGAAAGCTATGACTCGCTTTCCGGTGCATACCGCGGCAGGATTCCTCATCTTCATCGTAAAACGGACTTCCATGCTGATATACCATGATTCCGTCATCTTTTAAGGCACGGAAGCAGTTTCCGTAAAATTCCTTGGTAAACAGTCCTGCAGTATGTCCAAGCGGATCAATCGCATCGTTGATGATCAGATCATACTCGTCATGTTTCATCCGCAAAAATTTCAATCCATCCTCATAGTACACCGTCACGCGTTCATCCGATAACCCGCATGCATTGTCCGGAAAAAATTCCTTGCAGACCTCGACAAATACACGATCCGGCTCCACGACATCGATCTGCTCTATCTCATCGTAATAGCCAAGCTCTCGTGCCACGCCGCCGTCACCGCCGCCGATGACTAACACCTTTTTCACATGCGGATGCACCGCCATCGGAACATGCACAATCATCTCATCATAGACAAACTCATCTTTTTCCGAAAAAACAATACTACCGTCGGAACTTAAAAAACGCCCAAACTCATCCGAATCAAACACATCGATCCGCTGAAACTCGGTCTGTAAACCAAATAACTGTTTCTGCACCTTGACCGACACCTTGACTTTTTCCGTGTGATAATCCGAAAACCAAAGTTCCATGATCTTCTCCCTTCTTTTGAAAAAATCTTCTTTTCACAGGAATCTTTATTTTTGCTGATCTATGCTGTTATTTCTTTGCAAGCACATTCAGATTTTCAACTTCCGGATCCTCCGTTCCCTGCATAGAGCATCCCTTTTCTTTTGCATAAACAATGTACTCAATGATCTCCGGCGTGATCATCTCACCCGGCGCTAAAATCGGAATTCCAGGCGGATAGCACATGACAAATTCACCGCAGATCCTTCCCGCTGTCTGACGAACCGGCATGGATTCCTTTTGCGAATAAAATGCCACCTGCGGCGACACTAAAACCTTCGGATTAATATATTCCGTATTCAGCATTTTTGCCGGATCTTTCGAATACAGCCGTTTGATGTCTGCAAGTGCACCCACAAGCCGCTCAATATCCTGTATCCGGTCACCGATGGAAATATAGGCAAGAATATTTGCGATATCTCCAAGCTCGATCTGAATATCATATTCATCCCGCAGCAGATCATAGACCTCAATGCCTGCAAGCCCGATATCTCTCGTATATACAGACAGTTTTGTCACATCAAAATCATAGACACTGCCACCGTTTACCATATCTTTGCCATACGCATAAAATCCACCGATAGAATTGATCTCATCCCTCGCGTACTCCGCCATCTGTGCCACTTTCGCAAAAGATTCCTTCCCTCGCAGGGCAAGGTTTCTCCGCGAAATATCAAGGCTCGACATCAGAAGATAAGATGCACTCGTCGTCTGCGTCAGATTGATGATCTGGCTGACATATTCCCAGTTCACACCCTTTCCGGTCAGAAGAAGAGAGCTCTGCGTCAGGCTTCCCCCCGACTTGTGCATGGAGACAGACGCCATATCCGCCCCGGCATCCATGGCACATACCGGAAGATTTTCCCCAAAATACAGATGCGTTCCGTGTGCCTCATCCACCAGCACCAGCATATGATGTTCATGCGCCACTCTCACGATAGACCGCAGATCCGAACAGATTCCATAGTAAGTCGGATTGTTGACTAAAACTGCTACTGCATCCGGGTTCTCTAAAATCGCACGTTCCACCTCTGACACCTGCATTCCCAGTGAAATGCCAAGTTTCACATCAACCTCCGGATTGACGTAAACCGGAATCGCTCCACAGAGCACCAGTGCATTAATCACACTCTTGTGCACATTTCGCGGCAAAATGATCTTATCCCCTGCCTTACAGCAGGAAAGCACCATTCCCTGAACGGAGGAAGTGGTTCCGCCAACCATAAAAAATGCATGTTCCGCGCGAAATGCCTCCGCGGCAAGCTCCTCCGCTTCCTTGATCACCGAAACCGGATGACAGAGATTGTCAAGCGGCTTCATGGAATTGACATCCAGACTCACACATTTTTCTCCCAACAGCTCTACCAGCTCCGGATTTCCCCTTCCTCTCTTATGTCCCGGCACATCAAACGGCACCACTCTTCGTTTTTTTAACTTTTCCAGTGCCTCATAAACCGGCGCACGCATCTGCTGCTCTTTGTCCATGACTAAAAAAATCCCCCTTGGCTTCCATAAAAATCTGCATGCTCTGCTTTTCATCAAATGTTTTTCCCTGACATTACCGTCAGGCTGAAAAACGCAAAAAAAGAACAGGCATCCATCACCTGTTCTTCTATCGTCGTTATCATCATAGTCATACTTTATGTAATCTATCTACATTCTGCAAAAACTATTTTCTCCAGAGTCCGCGTTGGCATCTTTGCCAGCAAATATTTGCGTATACTACTCTTATTGACCGTTTCACAAGTGATATTGGATTCCGGGTATCATCCCCGTAATCAACTTATAAAATTTGAGCTTCTAACTCAATCAATAACGCGGCTTACACCGCA
>ERZ780218.972-NODE-972-length-21483-cov-5.420525_pt1 | contig 21483 bp, 10 predicted proteins | sample MGYA00510975_ERZ780218 | MGnify/ENA primary metagenome ERZ780218 (study PRJEB29588, sample SAMEA2152063) | human gut metagenome | biome: human gut; feature: human-associated habitat; material: faeces | place: Denmark | collected 2008/2010 ... | reverse complement strand
CAATGGCAGGAATATAATCGCATTTGTTTATAGCCCATCCTTGCGTCTCACGAGCGACAAACACCCTGACAAACCACATATTATTGCGCACCTTTCACAGGGATATTCCAACACGGGAGACGCAAAATTTTGCGTCTCTACTTAGGTTTGACAGCTGGTTCAGGACTTGAAATGGCGATGACTCGAGCCTGTGTATGCGCAAAATCTTGCGTATCTTGTGTAATGTTAAAGTCTATTCTGAATAACAATATTGATTGTATTACAGGAAAATAGTTGACAAAAGGTAATGTATTAACCACTGTTATTTAAATTTTATTAAATAAAACACTTTTCCCGTTTTATATTAACCGCTGCATTGAAATATTTGTTACATTTGCCTACAGAAGCCTGATGACTGGTACGGACTACATGTATCATAAGCCGTCCTTAAATGATTTCGCACACATATAGAGCGTTATCCTCCATATATTACTACGAAACAGCATGGCAGGTCATATCCTGAAGGTTTCCATATATAATTATTAGAGAAAGATATTGCAAACGAGTGGAAAGAGAGCTTGCTCTTGTTTCCCGAGTGCAGCTATATCTTATGCAAAGATGTTGAAAGGTGAGTGCAGAAGCAAGTAAGGAAAACGAAGTTTTACTTAACTTGATACAGCCGAACCGCATCATATCTTATGCAAAGATATTGCAAACGAGCGGAAAGATAGCTTGGTCTTTGCTTCCCGAGTGCAGTTGTATCTTATGCAAATAGGAGAGTCGGTTAAAATATAATATACAAGTGATGAAACACATTAATCTACAATATAATAATAAAATAAAGAAATCATGAGAAAGGTCATAACATTATTATTGGCAGTGACCCTCTCGCACTTATACTCAGGAGGTCAGACCACTGACCTCCTGAATTCGTATGAGGAGGGAGAGCTTCAGGTGCGCCAGAAGCCGGGAAGCGACCGCCTGCTGGCGGACTGGCTCGACGCTGCCGGCGTGAAAGAGGACACTGTGTATGCTTTCTTGTTTGTTCCCGGAAGCTGTCCGCGATGCGAGAGCAGCATCAGGCTTTACCATAAAGAGTTACGCAAGACGGGCAGGAAACTGATGCTCATCAGCGTAATAGGCGACAGGGAGACTGCCGACTACTACAACCGCAAGAAGGGTTATGAGCCTGACTACGCCTTGTGCGACTCTACAGATAGATACAAGGGCATATTCAGCTTCAACAATGTGGACCTCGGCGGACTCTATCTGCTCAAGCTGGCGCGCTCCGGACGCATGGTGACAGGCATCGAGGGATCGTCGTTCGACGACAATTTGTTCACCCAGCTCACGGCGCGCAGAGAGCCTCTACCGTATCATGACTTCGTGGAGAAGGCTACGGGAAGCGTGCAGACAGAATATGTCTACACCGTGGAGCAGGCGAAGCCTCACGCCATGAGCATGGTGCGCGACTACAGGCTGAATGTCTCAGTCGACGCTCCGCTGTGCGAGACGTTCAGCAATCCGTGGTTTGACGGCAGGGAGTTCTACTACACCGACGAGCTTGTCGCCGGCATGCCGATATACAGGCTCGGCTCTCGGGGCAGCCTCGACCTTGTGGACGTGATGCGCCCGGCGGACAGTGAGCGCAACGCTTTCATAAAGCTTGACTCCGCAGACCTGCGACTCATGGCGTCGAACGGTGGAGTGCACTACATTCCGTGCAACGCCGCACCGCTCGACGAGGGACACATCGGACTCTCCTATTCGCTTCCGCACATCTTCTACGAGACTCCCACAAAAATGGCATACTATAATGAGGCATGCGTGCTCTCGCGCCGCAAGGACGGGCTGACGCCCGACTCGCTTACCGATTTCGACTTCGACACAAAGCGCGACGGCTATTTCTACCAGCACTTCCAGTTCAGCTCCACAGGCGGAAAACTGATAGTGGGATGCGGAAAACTGACGTGGCCCTACGACATGGAGGAAGAGGAGTACCGGGGAAAGGCGGGCATGGACCCGTTTGACGAGTCGTTCTACAGCGTGCAGAACCCTTTCATGGCTGCCTTCGACAGAAAAACGGGCAAGCTGCTGTTCCGCTTCGGCAACCTCGACGACATCGCGCGCAAGACACGCACGGGATATTACTTCTTCGATCCTGTCTCGGTGGTGTGCGGAAACGAGCTCGCATATACCGACACTTACTCCGGAAAGGTGTGTGTGGCAGACACTGCCGACCTGGCAAAGACAAAGGCGAGATACACGGTGTTCGCCATAAACGATGACGACATGACGCCGCCCGACACGGCAAACTTCTACTCCTTCGCGGCTGCGAAGGCTTACATTGGACTGCTCTGCCGCGGCATCATGGACATGAGGCTAACGCCCGACAGGCTGTTCTGCATGGTGAAATATGGCGATCTGTCCACTCCCAACGACCCGAAGCAGCGGTTCACATTGGTGGAGGTGGACCGCAAGACCGGCAGACGCAGGGAATGGCTCTATCCGGAACCTGAGGGACGCACGGTGTTCACACGCGGACTGTACACCGAAAACGGTAAGGTAAGACCCTACGAGGTGCTCAAGGGAGGCGACGGACCGGTGATAAGGGTGTTCGCCGCAGACTGACCCACAGGGACGCACCTGTTCAGACGTCGAGACGAAGCTCGTAGTCTGTGACGTCGAGCGTGCGTCCCATTTTCATGCCCACGCCCTTGAAGTGAGACGCCCGGAAGAAACCCAGCTTGCGGTGCATGGCTATGCTCGGAGCGTTGCAGCCCGTGATGCAGGCTATAAGCACACGGCAGCCCTGACGGCGGCAGCGGTCTATGAGCACACGCATGAGTGCGGTGCCCAGTCCGCGGCGCACGCAGGCATGGTCAGCATATACGGTTGTCTCCCACGTCGCGGCATAGGCGGCGCGCTCTTTCCACGGATGGGCATAGGCGTATGCCACGACCTCTCCGTCTTCCTCTGCCACTATGTAAGGGTGGGTGGCTGATATCGCCCGCACGCGGGAGCGCATCTGCTCCACGGAGAGAGGTTCTGTCTCGAACGTCTCCACGCCGTTCACGATATACCAGTTGTATATTTGCGTTATCCGAGCTGTGTCTCTGTCTTCTACGTTGCGTATCATCGTACACGTTTTGTTATTATAAAAAAAGGAGGGAATGTCTCACTTTCCCGCCACTATCCTCTTTATCTCGTTGAGTTTGTTAAGAGCCTCGACAGGCGTGAGGTTGTTGATGTCGAGCCCGAGAATCTCATCGCGTATCTGGCAGAGCACCGGGTCGTCCAGCTGGAAGAAGCTCAGCTGCATTCCCTCGCGCGTCATGTTCAGCCTGTCTGCCGAAGGTTTGGCGACGCGTCCCACCTGCGAGTTGTCCGCCTCGAGCTCTTTCAGTATGACACCTGCGCGCTTCACTATGCTGCGCGGCATGCCGGCAATCTCCGCCACGTGTATTCCGAAGGAGTGCTCCGAGCCTCCGCGCATGAGCTTCCGCAGGAAGATGACCTTTCCGTCGACCTCCTTCACGCTCACGTTGTAGTTCTTTATCCGCGCGAAGTTCTTCTCCATCTCGTTCAGCTCGTGGTAGTGTGTGGCGAAGAGCGTGCGTGCCCGCGCCTTGGGATGCTCGTGCAGGTATTCCACGATAGCCCACGCTATGGATATGCCGTCGTATGTCGACGTGCCGCGTCCCAGCTCGTCGAAGAGCACGAGCGAGCGCGGCGTGACGTTGTTGAGTATGTTTGCCGCCTCGGTCATCTCCACCATGAAGGTGGACTCGCCCAGAGATATGTTGTCAGACGCGCCCACACGTGTGAAAATCTTGTCCACCATACCTATCCGCGCGCTCTCCGCCGGAACGAAGCAACCCGCCTGCGCCATGAGCACAATGAGCGCGGTCTGGCGCAGAAGGGCGGACTTTCCCGCCATGTTGGGACCTGTGATGATGACAATCTGCTGGCGTTCGGTGTCGAGCTCTATGTCGTTGGGCACATAGGTCTCGCCCGCAGGCAGCTGCGTCTCTATCACCGGATGTCGTCCGCCGCGTATCTCCAGCACGTCGTCGTCTGTCACCACCGGTCTTACATATCTGTTCTCCTCAGCCGTCTTGGCGAAAGAGAGCAGACAGTCGAGCCGCGCCACGATGTTGGCGTTTATCTGTATCTGCGGTATGTATTCGCTTGCGGCGGTGACGAGCTCGCCGAACAGGCGTGTCTCCAGGGCGAGAATCTTCTCGTCGGCACCCATTATCTTCTCCTCATACTCCTTCAGCTCCTGCGTGATGTAGCGTTCGGCGTTGGCGAGAGTCTGCTTTCTCACCCATCCCTCCGGCACCTTGTCCTTATACGTATTGCGCACCTCAAGATAGTAACCGAACACGTTGTTGTAGCCAACCTTCAGTGACGCTATGCCCGTCCGCTCCGTCTCGCGCTCCTGTATCTGCATGAGATAGTCGCGTCCGCCGCGCGATATGGCTCTCAGTTCGTCGAGCTCGGGCGAGAACCCGTCGGCTATCATGCCGCCCTTGCTCACGAGCTGCGGAGGGTCGGGCTGTATCTCGCGCTCTATTCTGTCGCGTAGGTTCTCGCAGAGATTCATCTGCGCGCCGATGTCCTCAAGTATGCTGTTGCCCGAATGGCAGCACGCCGACTTCAGCGGAGCCATCGCCTGAAGCGCAGTACGCAACTGTACGAGCTCGCGCGGAGACACTCTCCCCACGGCAACCTTCGATATGATGCGCTCTATGTCGCCCATGCGGTGGAGCTGCTCGTCTGCCATGAGGCGGAAGTCGGGCTTGCGGAAGAAGTGCTCCACCACGTCCAGGCGGTCCTCTATCTGCCTTACGTCCTTCAGCGGGAACACCGTCCACCGCTTCAGCATGCGTCCGCCCATGGGTGTGACGGTGCGGTCGATGACGTCGAGCAGCGACGCTCCGTCCTCCTGCATGGAGTGGAGAAGCTCGAGCGAGCGTATGGTGAACTTGTCGAGCCGCACATAACGCTCCTCCTCAATGCGCGCGAGCGACGTTATGTGCGACAGATGAGTGTGCTGGGTCATCTCGAGATATTGCAGGATGACGCCCGAGGCGATGACCCCGCTGCGCAGATGCTCCACGCCGAACCCCTTCAGCGAGCGTGTGCCGAAGTGGCGCAGCAGCTTCTGGCGTGCGCTCTGCTCGGTGAACATCCATTCGTCCAGCTCGAACACACACCATCGGGAGCCGAACCGTTGTTCGAACTCCTGCCTGCACGATTTCTCATACAGCACCTCCTTGGGCTGGAAACTGCCCATCAGTTTTTCCACATAGTCTGCCGTACCCTCACCGGTTAGGAACTCGCCGGTGGATATGTCGAGAAACGCCACACCGCATGCCGACCGCCCGAAGTGTATCGCCGCCAGGAAGTTGTTCTCCTTATAGTTGAGCACGTTGTCGCCCATCGCCACACCGGGAGTGACAAGTTCGGTTATGCCACGCTTCACGAGAGTCTTCGTAAGCTTCGGGTCCTCCAGCTGGTCGCATATCGCCACGCGCCTGCCTGCCCTGATGAGCTTGGGCAGGTAGGTGTCGAGCGCATGATAGGGAAAGCCCGCCATCTCCGTAGTCTGACCTCCGTCGCGCGAGCGTCCGTTGCTGCGCCGCGTGAGAGTGATGCCGAGTATCTTCGACGCAGCTACGGCATCCTCGCAGTAAGTCTCGTAGAAGTCACCGCAGCGGAACAGCAGCAGTGCGTCGGGATGCTTCGCCTTGAGGTCGAAAAACTGTTTCATCATCGGCGTGAGGCCGTCATCTTTCTTTTTTGCAGACATGTCGTTGTATGGTTTTTCAATACGCAAAATTAAACAAAATCAATGAAAAACGATAATCTGACGGCAACATTAAGCGGATGGCAGGGATTTATTGCCGTCACGTTGACGCCGTCATCGCTTCATCCGCATGCCCTGACCGGCGGTATTATTGTTATGTGATAATGACTCCGAGGGGATATGCCTGACGGCACGTATCGTCATGCGTAAACAGCCGTTGTGTCAAAAAACACGCGCGCTATTGCCGCTTTCTCAAAATTATTTGCTATATTAGCACCGATGTTACGCTGCCCCGCGCCATGCCGTACACGTAGCTCACGTCCTCCGGACGGCGCGGTCGGGGCACGGCACAACGCATACATACTCAACCGGACAACACCACGACACAGCATGACAATACATCCTCTTTGGTCAGACGAAATGTGGCTGCCTCTCATGCAGCTTTACCTTAAAAAGCCCGAAGGCGTGAAACCGCTCTTCTCACGCCATCTCATACAGCTGAGTCTCGAACTGCACATCGAGCCGAAAATACTCTACGCGCAGATGTTCAGACTGCGCCAGCCCGACACTCCGTCGCTGCAGCACCTGTGGCGCAGATATTCCGGCGACACGCGGAGACTGGCGCGCGACGTGAAACGCCTGAGACAGATGGACGGGTTCGGCACGGCAGGGGCATTCTATGAGGGTGTTGCCACGAGCGAGTCGTTCGAGAAGGAATACCGGCCCATAGATGCCGACAGCAGGCTCACGCCCATGATGCTCACGATGATTCTCGACCTGTACTACCGTCTCACGCCCGTAACGATGGTGGCGGAGACGCCCGAGGTGGGCGAACTGGCGCGCTGCATGCGCATACCGCCGTCGCTCGTAGCCGAGGTGATGGGCTGCTTCCTCGTGTGCGACCCGTGCATGAAGTACAGCGACACGTCATCGGGACTCTATCCGGAGTGTCTCGCAGTATGGAGAAAGTATATATCAAAAGAGCCGGAAGAGCTCGCCGCCACCGCAGCACAGATGCGCGCGTACTTCAGATGACGTGCTTCAGCGGTGGCATAACGCCACCGTCCGCCGTATTCCCGATACACCGCATGGACATTCCACGCAGCACCAACGGAACATTCCCTGCCGTACCACCGCCATATTTCCGCCGGACAGGGGCATCAAACACCATCATTATTTCAATCGCAAGCACATCATGCCATGCGCTGCAACACAAAGTAGAGACGCAAAATCTTGCGTCTCACAAGGGAGGTTGCGTTATTAATTGAGGCGATAAAATGCCTGTTATTGCTGCGTTTACTGTTCGTGAGACGCAAGATTTTGCGTCTCTACTGGCTGACGCCGTCATTATTATCAACAGTAAATGTGTTCTGTAATTCGCTGGCAATCCAAAGTAGAGACGCAAAATCTTGCGTCTCACAAGGGAGAATGCGCTATTGGTTGAGGTGATTATGTGGCTGTCATTGGTGTGTTTATTGCTCGTGAGACGCAAGATTTTGCGTCTCTACTTGGCTGCCGCCGTCATTGTTTTAAATTGGGAGTGCCGTTATATTATGCGTGGAAAAACCAAAGGATGGGTCCGACAATTTGCGGAAGACGGATGACGAGCCTTTACCAATGCGAAAAAAGGGGCTGTGGCGGTATGGCGAACGCTCAGGACTTGACATTATTTTCACCTTTTTCTTTGATGAGACATAATTATTTTTATATCTTTGCATAAGATATGATGCGGTTCGGCAGTATCAAGTTAAGTGAAACTTCGTTTCCCTTACTTGCTTCTGCACTCACCTTTCAATATCTTTGCATAAGATATAGCCGCACTCGGGAAAGCAAGAGCAAGCTCTATTTCCGCTCGTTTGCAGTATCATTCAATGCGATATGGCGCGTCCGGAAAGCCGGGACGGTTGTATCTCCACTAACATCAATTTCACGTAAACATGGCTCAAAGACTCATACAGTCACAGGAACAGAAACTGCAACAGGTGCAGAGGCTCTCGCAACAACAGATGTTGCAGGTGAGACTTCTTGAAATGCCGCTGGCGGAGCTTGAGGAGAACATAAACGCGGAGATTGACGACAACCCCGCGCTTGAGGCTCTGCCGCATGAGGACACTGCCGCACCCGTGGCAGAGACAGGCGACTACCACGACGACTCCGACACCGCCGAAGCCGACTTCGACACCGTGCAGGAGCGGCAGGACCGCGACGACGCGCTCAACGCAGCACTCGAGAATATCGGGCGCGACGACGAGATGCCGGCACTGTACAACCGCGAAGAGAGCAACGGGGCGGAGTATGAGGAACGTGTGTACGGCGACACCACATCGTTCTACGACAAACTCAAGGAGCAGATGGGGGAGACGGAGCTTGACTCGAAGAGCAGGGAGGTGATGGAATATATCATCGGATCGCTCGACGACGACGGTCTGCTCAGGAAAGACTCGGAGAGTATCAGCGACGAGCTCACAATATATTACAACATCGACGTGACACCGGAGGAGGTGGACAGGGTGATTGCCATACTCCAGACGTTCGACCCGCCGGGCATAGGGGCGCACTCGCTGCAGGAGTGTCTGATGCTCCAGATAGACCGCAGACCCGACAGCGAGATGAAGAGACTTATGAGGGAGGTGGTGGAAAACCACTTCGACGAGTTCACGAAGAAACACTGGAACAAGATACAGTCGGCTCTCGGCACCGACGACTATACCACACGACGCCTGCAGGACGAGCTGCGACGGCTCAACCCCAAGCCGGGAGCGTCGCTCGGAGAGACGCAGGGAAGCACCCTGCAACAGATAACGCCCGACTTCATCGTGGACACAAGCGACACGGGAGACATCACTTTCACGCTCAACACGGGCAATGTGCCGGAGCTGAAGGTGTCGCAGTCGTTCGCCGACCTCGTGGAGACATACCGCAACAACAAGGAGGGCATGACACGGCGCGACAAGGAAGCCCTGCTCTACGCAAAGGAGAAGGTGAGCCGCGCGCAGGGTTTCATAGAAGCTGTGAGACAGAGGCAGCACACGCTCCGTGTCACAATGCAGGCCATAATAGACTGGCAGCGCAAGTTCTTCACCGACGGCGACGAGGCTGACCTGCGCCCGATGATTCTCAAAAACATAGCCGACAAGACCGGACTCGACATATCCACCATATCGCGCGTGAGCAACGTGAAGTACGTGCAGACCAACTGGGGCACGTTCCCGCTGCGCTTCTTCTTCACCGACGGATACACCACGGACAACGGAGAGGAGATGTCCACACGCAAGATAAAGATGGCTCTGAAGGACATCATAGCCAAGGAGGACAAGAAAAAGCCCAAGAGCGACGACGTCATAACGCGGGAGATGGCTGCATTGGGCTATCCCATCGCACGGCGCACGGTGGCTAAATACCGCGAGCAGATGGGCATACCGGTGGCGCGCCTGCGCAAATGAAGGCAGGAGGACACACTATGAAGTCAACCGTGACACAAGCAACAGACATATGAAAGGAAACCCTATAATTCTGGCAGCAAGGATAATGAGCATCGTCTTCACACCGTTCTATCTGTCGTTGGTGGGACTGATGGCTCTCTTCACGTTCAGTTATCTCAGTCTGCTGCCGTGGCAATACAAGGCGACGGTGCTCGCCCTGGTCTACATCTTCACCATTCTCGCCCCCACACTGCTCATCCGTGTCTACCGCCGCAACCGTGGATGGAACCGCCACCAGCTCGGGGCGAAGGAGCGGCGTGCCGTACCCTACGTCATATCCATTGTGTGCTACTTCGCCTGCTGCTACGTCATGGCACTGTTCCACATACCCCACTTCATGATAAGCATACTCGTCGCGGCACTGCTCATACAGATAGTCTGCGCGCTGATCAACACATGGTGGAAGATATCCACCCACACGGCGGCTATCGGAGGAGTGGCGGGCGCGCTCATGGCTTTCGCCTTCATCTTCATGTTCAACCCCATATGGTGGCTCTGCGTAGTGCTCCTGCTGGCAGGAGCGGTGGGCACAAGCCGCATGATTCTGCGCCAGCACACCCTCGCGCAGGTGGTCATGGGGTTCGTGGCGGGATGGTTCATCGCCTACTGGACGGTGCTCATAGTGTAGCGCGTCAGGCGTGACACCGGCTGCCGGCGGCTCGCCGGCACTGACATGGAAAGAAAACAACAGCAACATAAAAACATAACGACACATGAAACCATCAGTCAGCATCATCATGGGCAGCACAAGCGACATGCCCGTAATGGAGAAAGCATGCAAGTTTCTCAACGACATGCGGATACCGTTTGAAGTGAACGCCCTCTCCGCACACCGCACACCGCAGGCGGTGGAACAGTTTGCCAAGGAGGCGAAGGGACGCGGCATAAAGGTCATCATAGCCGGAGCGGGAATGGCTGCGGCACTGCCCGGAGTGATAGCGGCAATGACAACGCTGCCCGTTATAGGCGTACCCATAAAGGGAATGCTCGACGGACTCGACGCCATGCTGAGCATCATACAGATGCCGCCGGGCATACCTGTGGCTACGGTAGGGGTGAACGGCGCGATGAACGCCGCCATACTCGCAGTGGAGATGATAGCCCTCGCCGATGAGGACGTTGCCGCACGCCTCGCCGGATACAAGGCTGGACTGGGCGCGAAGATAGAGAAGGCTAACAAGGAACTTGCCGAAGTGAAGTACGACTTCAAGACAAACTGACGCTGTAAGTGCGGTGGCAATGTCCGTCACCGCACTTCCTTCCACCACGCTGACGTGCCCGCAGGAGTGCATACGCCACCGGCATACACTCCGTCGGAAGTAAGTCTCCGCACGTACGCGCCTTTTCCCGCATCCCCTCTCCGGCAAGACAACCGTGCGTCATGCCCCGGCTGGCACACTCACGCCGCGCATCCCATCCTGACAGAAGCCGCACACATGTGCGTATGACATATGATAACCTGCGAAGCCATTGACCTGATGGCACTGCAACTGTTACTATAACATCCTATCATTATTAATATGATATCTTACCATTGCTACTATGATATTCTATCACTGTTGCTCTGATACTTTACCATTGCTGCTATGATATTCTATCACTTCTGCTATGATATTCTATCACTGCTGCTCTGATACTTTACCATTGCTGCTATGATATTCTATCACTGTTACTCTGATACTTTACCATTGCTGCTATGATATTCTATCACTGCTGCTCTGATACTTTATCACTGCTACTATGATATTCTATCACTGTTGCTCTGATATTTTATCACTGCTACTATAATATTTTTACATTGTTACTTTTTTACCTTTTTACTTTCAAATTTTATGAGAAGATTATTTACCATTATGATTATGTGCATTGCCGCCTTTCAGATGTCAAAGGCGGACAACGCGATTACAATCACAAAGGAGAACACGTCTGTAGTGATGTCTGCGGACGAGTGCGGACCGGTCAGACTGGCGGTAGATGCGCTGTGCCGCGACTTCGGCAAGGTGATGGGCTTCAAGCCGGAAGTGAAGGACGGCATCACCGGAAGCGGCATTGAGCTCGTCGTGGTGAACGACGCCACACCATCGTCAAGGGCGTTCCTGCCTGCGGAGACTGAAGGGTGGGGCGACAACACCTTCGAGGCTCACCGCATAAAAGCCGACGGCAACCGCATATTCCTGCACGGCATGGACATGCGCGGAACCATCTATGCCATCTACTCGTTCAGCGAGAAGTTCCTCGGAGTGCCACCGCTGTGGTACTGGTGCAGCTGGCAGCCGGAGCATAAGGACGCCGTGGAGGTGCCGGCGGCGTACAGTTACTTCCAGCCGTCGCCCACAGTGCGCTACCGGGCATGGTTCCCCAACGATGAGGACCTGTTCATTCCGTGGCGTGTCAAGAGCAGTGACAACAACGAACTGTGGCTCGAGACAATGCTCAGACTGAAGCTCAACACCGTAGAGCACACCGCCACCGTGACCACAGACGGCACGCTCAACAGAGAGGCACAGCTCTACAAGAAATACGGACTGGTGCTTACCTCACACCACATGATAGCACTCAACAACAGCTTCGCCAACTGGGACGCTTACTGGAAAGAGGTGCGCCACACCACACCACCGCCTCTCTCGGTGAAGGACATGGCGTCGCTGAAGGAGTTCTGGCAGTATTCCATCGACGCGGTGAAGAACAGCGGGGTGGAGAATCTGTGGCAGGTGTCGTTCCGGGGAAAGACAGACCAGCCCTTCTGGTCGGTGTTCGTCGACGCGCCGGAGTCTGACGCGGAGCGCGGGAAGGTCATCACCGAGATGGTGAACACGCAGTATGAGATGATACGTGAGTCGACAGGAGAGGACAATCCGTTCGTGAGAATGACCTTCTACGACGAGATATCGTCGCTCCTCGCAGCCGGACACATACAGCCGCCTACGGCTACCAACATGCTATGGACATTCGTGGCAGGACGCCGCGACCACTATCCCTACGACGACCTCGTGGCTTGGAACAACGTGGATAACGTGAAGCTGGGCTACTACATGAACCTTCAGTTCTACTCCACGGGGGCGCATCTCGCTCCGGCTGAGGGACCGTGGAAGATGGAGGACAACTACCGCTACGTGCAGTCGAAGGGTCCTCTCACGTTCAGTGTGGTGAACGCGGGCAACCTGCGTGAGTTTCTCATGGAGATGAGTGCCAACGCCGCGATGATGTGGAACGCGGAGACCTACGACACCGACACCTTCCTCGCATCGTTCTGCAGCCAGTATTTCGGTGAGGAACATGCCGCCGAGGCTGCCGGAATAATACACGACTTCTACTATTCGTACTGGAATCAGAAGAAGAGCGACTTCCCCGGAGGGTTCGACCGTCAGTATGTCTTCCAGGACCTGAGGCACGCGCAGGTGATAAAACAGATAAACGACGCGTGGAACAGCTATTCCGACAATCCGCTGAAGGAGATAGGCTATGAGAGCGTTCCTGGCCGCACGTTCCGCATAGAGGGCGACAATCAGGTGCAGAGCATCATCGACGGCACGGCGGCGGAGATGGAGGCGTTTGCCGATGTGGCTGACCGCTGCGACCGGCTTATGCCGCTCCTGCCCGCCGACAGGCAGACTTTCTTCTACGACCACGTGGCGGCATACGCCCATTACATGGCTCATCTGAGCGCGGCGACCCATTACTTCACACACGCCTACAAACATCCTGACAGCCGGTTTGACGACCTCTCCCGCGCGCTTACAGAGATGAAGGCTGCCAAGGCTGCGCTAACGGCGTCGGAGCATGACATCTTCGAGGGATGGTACGACACGGACGACAAGTTCGATATGGACGGCAAGATAGACATAATACGCTCGCGCCTCGCCGAGAACGAGGACCTCACGCTCACCCGCCAGCTCATAAACAACTACGACTTCGAGCTGAAGCACAACGGACAGCATAACCCCTCGGGCAACATCGAGCGCGGCATTCCCTACGGATGGGAGTCGGAAGGCACGCTGAAAAAGGGTGCCAACGGACTCGACTCATACGGAATAAACCAGGACGCGAAGAATCCCCACGGGCTCAACGTGTGCTGGATAAACTCCGTACCGATGCCCGACAAGTTCACACTCTATCAGACCATACCCGCCGAGAAGCTCGGAGCGGGCACCTACCGGGTGGCTTGCCGCCTGTGGGTGGAGGCGAACAAGAAGACGTCGTGCCGCCTCTTTGCCAACGACAACGTGCAGTATTACGGATATAAAAGCGACTACACCAACCTGCTTACCGAAGGCGAGCATGCCGACTACGCCGGATATGCCGGAGGAAACACGTCGGACATCGTGCTGAAAGAGATGGAGGTGACGGTGGACATAGCCGACGGTGAGGACCTCACAATAGGCATAAAGACAGGCAACAGGAAGAACAACGGCACCGTGGCGACCGACAACGCGGGATGGTTCAAGGTGGATTTCTTCCGCATCCACCGCCTCACGCCCACCTCGATAGATGACGCGCATACCGCCGCCTCCTCCCCCGCGCCAGAGGGAATATACTCTCTCGACGGACAGCTCGTGAGCCGCGACAACACGACGGAGGCTCAGCTGAAACGCGGGATATACATCATCGGTGGAAAGAAGAAGGCTGTGAGATGAACAGAACAGGTACAATAATTGACTAAAAACTACACTACATGAAACATTCATTATCTTTTTCAGCACTTATCGTCGCGCTTTCAATGGCATGTAACGCTGTTCATGCCGACGACATCACGATAAGTGAGGAGAGCCGGACTGACGGTATGGCTCTCGTGACTCAGGAAGACGGTGCCGCGCCTTTCGTGATAGACGCCGCCGACGCTGAGGTTGTGGCAACTGCCGCACAGGCAGTATGCGGTGACATTGAGACGGTGACAGGTGTGAGACCTGCCGTCCTCACCTCCGTTCCATCTGCCGGAACCGCCGTGATAGCGGGCACAATAGGACAGTCGTCTCTCATAGACGGCATGGTGGAAAGCGGCAGGCTCGACGTGAGCGGCATAAAAGGCAAGTGGGAGGCTTTCGGTCTGCAGATGGTGGAAAATCCGGTTGACGGACTCGACAAGGCTCTCGTGGTGTTCGGCAGCACGCCGCGCGGCACGGCATACGCTCTGTTCGAGATATCGCGTCTTGCAGGAGTGTCGCCCTTCATATGGTGGGCTGACGTGGCTCCGCAGAAAAGACAGGCTCTCCATGTGGGCGGTGACAGGACGCTGGTGGGCGAGCCTTCGGTGAAATACAGGGGCATATTCATCAACGACGAAGACTGGGGCATATGGGTGTGGGCAAAGGACAACTTCGAGTCCGACCACGGAAACATGGGTCCGAAGACCTATGCCAAGGTGATGGAACTGCTGCTCCGTCTCAGAGCCAACACCCTGTGGCCTGCCATGCACCATCAGACGGAGGCTTTCTGGGCAAACAAGGACAATCTGCCCGTGGCACGCCGCTACGACATAGTGCTCGGTTCGAGCCACTGCGAGCAGATGTTGCGCGACAACCTTTGGGAGTGGGACCGCTACGGGGGACACGGCAACAGCGACTTCAACTATGCCACCAACAAGGCGATGGTGCAGAAATACTGGGCTGACAGAGTGGGCGAGAGCCGGGGATATGACGCCATCTACACGCTCGGAATGCGCGGTGTGCACGACGAGGGCATAAACGGCTACCCGACAACAGCCGACAAGGTGCGCGGACTCACGGAGATAATAGCCTACCAGAGACAGCTCCTTGCCGACTCGATCGGTGACCCGACGACCATTCCGCAAGCCTTCATACCTTATAAGGAGGTGCTCGACGCCTACAACGCCGGACTGAAGGTGCCCGACGACGTGACGCTCCTGTGGGTGGATGACAACCATGGCTACATACGCCAGCTGCCAACCGAGACTGAGCAGGCGCGCAGCGGAGGCAACGGAATATACTATCATCTGTCCTATCTCGGCACTCCGGCGTCCTATCTCTGGCTGTCGAGCATATCGCCGTCTCTCATTAGCTATGAGCTGACAAAGGGCTACCGGAACGGCATGGACACCCAGTGGATAATCAACGTAGGCGACATAAAGCCTGCCGAGGCGGAGCTTGAGTTCTGCATGGAGCTGGCTTGGGACATCGACAGATGGACTCCGGAGAACGCCTGGAAGTTCACAAGATACTGGATGGCGAAGACATTCGGCGAGCAGACTGCCGACGAGCTGGCTGCCATAAAGGAGGAATACTACAGGCTGGCGGCTTCCGGCAAGCCCGAGCACATATTCAAGGTGAGCTACACCATGGAGGAGATGGACAGCCGCATAGCCGCATATGAGGAGCTGGTGAGCCGTGTGGAGAACATCAGAGGCTCCGTGCCCGCCGCACTGCAGGACGCTTTTTACGAGATGATAGAATATCCCGTGAAAGCCGCATATTATATGAACGTAAAGACATTCAGGGCTGCGCAGAGCATCACATGGGCTGATGCCGGCGACAGGGAGAAGGCTATGGCATGCGCCGCGGAGGCAAGGGCGGCATACAGACAGATAGACATCATCACGCGCAAGTACAACAACGAGACGGCAGGAGGAAAATGGCGAGGCATGATGAGCTGGAAACCGAACGGCGGAACGCAGTTCAACATGCCGGAGACTGCCACAATATCGAGTGTGTCAAAGGAGCATAAGACTGTCGCCCCCACACCTGCTGAGGCTGTGCCTGCGACAGATTTCAAGGCTTCGGGAGGCAACCTGACCGTCATGAGAGGACTTGGCATAAGCGGAGCATCCCTCACCGTGTGGCCCATGGACATGACGGCATACGGTGCCGACAGGCTCGACAGCGCGCCATACGCCGAATATGAGATTGCCGTGAGGCGGGGCATCAACACCATAGAGGCACGTTGTCTGCCCACATTCCCCGTAAACGCCGCCTACGACCTTAGGATAGCGATATCCGTGGACGGCGGAGAGGCGGAGATACGCTCGCTGAAGACAACTGCTATGGAGGGCAAATGGAACAGGACATCCATACAGGGATATAACGAGGGAGCGGTGGTCTACGACTCCGACAGCGACAAGACAGTCACCGTGAGAGTGTGGATGCTCGATCCGGGCGTGGTGCTCAGCGAGATATACAGCACTCCGCTCGAGGGCGACAGCGACAGTCTGACATCACAGTTGCTCACAAACCCTGACTTCGAATACGACCACGACGGCAACCTCAACCCCGAAGGGGAGACACGGAGGGGCGTGCCTTACGGATGTCAGGCGGACACAAGCCGTCTCAACGGTGAGTCGTGGGGAATAAACAACGACGGTGGCAACTATCACGGAAACAACCTGTGCTGGTTCCTAAGCCGTCCGTTCCCGGCAGACTTCGAGCTGTCGCAGACCGTAAGCGCGGACAAGCTTGAGCCTGGCATCTACAGAGTGACATGCCGCCTGTGGGTGGAAAAGGCGATGCTCACCAACTGCCGACTCTTCGCCAACAACAATGTGCAGTACTTCGGAAAGGAGACTGACTACACCAACGTGCTCACACCGGGCGAGAACAACACCTATGCCGGATATGACGGAGGCGACGCCAACTCCATCGTTCTTAGAAACATGGCTGTCTACATTGAGATAAAGGAAGGCGAGGACCTCAAGATCGGCATACGCACGGGCAACAGAAGGAACGACGGCTCGTACGCATCAGACAACTCGGGATGGTTCAAGGTGGACGACTTCAGGATTGAGAAGACCGACGCTTTTCCCGATACCTCGGAAGAGGACCTTACGTTCACCGAAAAGCTTATAACCAACTACGACTTCGAACTCTACGATGACAACGGCACAATACGCGAGAACACGTCCGGACAGACGCGCCGTTACACTCCTTACGGATGGCATCTTAACGGCTCGTTCCCCGGTAACTCTTACGGACTTAACAACGACGCGGCAAACCCGCACGGCACAAACGCATGCTGGTTCCAGCCGCACGACGACTACATGCCTGACGGTTTCCAGCTCAGCCAGACCATAAAGGCGGAGAGTCTCACGCCGGGACGTTATCTCATACAGTGCAAGCTGTGGGTGGAGGAAGGACTACTGTCGAACACAAGGCTCTTCGCCAACGACGATGTGCAGTACTACGGAATGGACTACGACTACCGGGGCTGCCTCACAGACGGTGAGAACAACACCTTCGCTGGATACATCGGCGGACAGTCAGGCAACTATGTCATGCAGGACATGTGGGTGTATACGGACATAAGTGAGGGAGAGGACCTCACTCTCGGCATACGTTCGGGCAACTACAACCCTGACGGCACGCCCGGAACAGTGTTCAAGAACGGATGGTTCAAGGTGGATTATTTCCGCATAAACAAGGTCACCACCGACGGCATAACGTCTCCCGTGGCAACCGGTACAGACTGTAACGCGAAAGGTGTGTACACCATCGATGGCAGACGGCTCTCCACATCGGCTGACGACATGTCGTCCCTGCCAAAAGGGGTATACATCGTTGACGGAAAGAAGAAGGCTGTGAGATGAGTGCGGAACGGCATGGATGCATGACGCCATGCCACACCCCCATAACGCCGCCGCTACGGAACGATACAGCCGTGGCGGCGGTTTTTTGTCCAGGAACAGCCCATCATGTTTTATCCGTACTTCGTCCTGACGCCATACATGTTTTGTTCCTGTTTCGTAGAATATGTGGTGTGCTGTATCGGGAGTTTGCCAGTGTATAAACCATACCGTTTCCCATCAATGATAATGGTGGCGTCCGCCCGGTAGAGACGCAAGATTTTGCGTCTCCCGAGGAGTCATGCACAATAAACCATATTGACAATACGCATGTGACAGTTGCGCTCACTTGCGTATCACGAGCAGTGAAACCAGACAGTTTTAGGCGTATCATCACCCCAATTAATAGCGCATCCTTGCTTGTGAGACGCAAGATTTTGCGTCTCTACTTTAGCTTGCCAGCGAATTACATAACATATTTACTGTTGATAATAATGATGGCGTCAGCCTGTAGAGACGCAAAATCTTGCGTCTCCCGTGCAATAAACCCGGCTATGACAGGCGCATAATCGCCTCAATCAACAGCGCATGCTTGCTTGTGAGACGCAAGATTTTGCGTCTCTACTTTGGTTTGCAGCGCATGACACGATGTGCTCAATTGAAATAATGTCGGCGGGACATACGGGACAGGAATGACGCATTTGCTGACGTGCGGAAATGCCGGCAGGTTGAGGGAAAACATATATGGAAGGCGGAATGAGCAGGTGACGTAACGACATAAAAAACGGGGAGGACGGCAGCAGACAAGTGTTCCATTCTTCCTTTTCATGTTTGTACATATCCTACTTACTGTGATGACAGGGCTGAGCGTCGGTTGCTGTCATACGACAGTTTTCCTACGACATAACAGTCTGTATGTCAGCGCGTTGTAAAACGGGCTTTTTGACACTGCGAAAAAGGCTCTTCGGGACTGCTGAACGGGCTTTTTGAGAGCACGGAACAGGCTTTTCCGCAAAACCGAAAAGTGCGTTCGGTCAACCGATGCGGGTGTTGTGACGATGACGGTGGTCTATATTTCCTATTCCGATGGTGTGACGGCATGGCTCAGGAAACATCCGCCTGTATGCTTTATAAAAGTATACCACGATATATAAATGATAGCGCCAGCCCAGTAGAGACGCAAAATCTTGCGTCTCACAAGCAATAAACACACCAATATCAGACATATAATCACCTCGAAATATAGCGTATCCTTGCTTGTGAGACGCAAGATTTTGCGTCTCTACTTTGGCTTGCCTGCGAATTACAGAACACATTTACTGTTGATAATAATGATGGCGCCAGCCAGTAGAGACGCAAAATCTTGCGTCTCACGAGTAGTAAACTCAGCAATGACAAGCATATAATCGCCTCAACCAATAGCGCATCCTTGCGTCTCCCGTACAACAAACCCAGCAACAACAGGCATTTTATAGCCTCAATCAATATGGCATCCTTGCTTGTGAGACGCAAGATTTTGCGTCTCTACTTTTGATTGATCGCGAATTACAGAACATATTTACTGTTGCTAATTTTTATGGTACTGCCGATACCCACATGTCTGTTTCCCGCCTTTGCTTTTCCCCTCCGTCGCTGAATAAGAATGTCTTTCCCGCGTCCGGACATGCGCTTCCGCACCGCCATGTATAAAAAACGCGGTGACGCTTGCAACTGAACGCCATTTTTACTACTTTTGCACTGTACGTACAACTCATACATCATGAACGATTTATTCAACTATAAACGCCGCGAATCTACCGTGGCACATGCCGGAAGCACGGCTATAGGAGGCGGCAACACCATACGGGTGCAGTCGATGACAACAACGAACACCAACGACACGGAGGCTTGCGTGGCGCAGGCTGAGCGCATAATAAAGGCGGGAGGGGAGCTGGTGAGGCTCACTACGCAGGGCACACGCGAGGCTGAAAACCTGAAGAACATCAATGCAGGGCTGCGCGCCAAGGGATATGACACGCCGCTCGTGGCAGACGTGCACTTCAATCCAAACGTGGCGGACGTCGCCGCGCTCTATGCGGAGAAGGTGCGCATCAACCCCGGCAACTATGTTGACCCGGCGCGGACGTTCAAGAAACTGGAATACACCGACGCGGAGTATGCCGCCGAACTGAAGAAGATAGAGGCGCGTTTCGTGCCGTTCCTCAACATATGCCGGGAGCATCACACTGCCGTACGCATAGGAGTGAACCACGGATCGCTGTCCGACCGCATCATGTCACGTTATGGTGACACGCCCGAAGGCATCGTGGAGAGCTGCATGGAGTTCCTGCGCATATGCAAGAGGGAGGCGTTCGACGATGTGGTGATATCCGTCAAGGCGTCTAACACGATGGTGATGGTGCGCTCGGTGAGGCTGCTCGTGAGCCGCATGGAAGCCGAGGACATGCACTATCCGCTCCATCTCGGTGTGACGGAGGCTGGCGAGGGCGAGGACGGACGCATAAAAAGCGCTGTCGGTATGGGCGCGCTCATGGCGGACGGGATAGGCGACACCATACGCGTGTCGCTCAGTGAGGAACCCGAGGCTGAGATACCCGTGGCACGCCATCTTGTGGAATACATCACACGAAGGGCGGGACACATGCTCATACCGGGCACACAGGCACCGTCGTTCGACTGGCTCAACCCGGAGCGGCGGTCCACCACTGCTGTCGGAAACGTGGGAGGCACACACGTGCCGGTGGTCATCGTCAACGGAACGGGCAGGGAAACGGCAGACAGCTTCGGCTCTGACACCATGCCCGACTACATATACTGCGGCGGAGCAATGCCGGAGCACCGCATCGACGGTGTGAGATACATCGTGGACTTCGGCACGTATGACGGCAGCGGGAACGTTTTCCCCGTATTCCCGTCAAACGCCATACCGTTCATATCGCTCGTGAACGCTCCGCTTAAATTCCTCGTGCTGCAGTTCGGCACACCCGTGGAGGAATACACGGCATGCCTGAAGGCTCATCCGGAAGTGGTGGTGGTGTGCATGAGCAACCACCGCAACCGTACGGGAGAGCAGCGCGCGCTGGTGCACGAGATGATGTGCGCGAGAGTGAGCAACCCCGTTGTGTTCGCACAGATGTACAGCCACGACGCGCAGGAGAAGGCTGACATGCAGCTTGAGGCGGCTGCGGACATGGGCGCGCTCATGGCAGACGGACTGACCGACGGACTGTGGCTGATGAACAACGGAGGCATCGCCCTGCGCGACATCGCGGACACCGCGTTCGCCATATTGCAGGCGGCAAGGCTGCGCACGTCGAAGACCGAATATATAAGTTGTCCGGGATGCGGACGCACCCTGTACGACCTGCGCTCGACAATAGCACGCATAAAGGAGTCGACGGCTCATCTGCGCGGACTCAAAATAGGCATCATGGGGTGCATCGTGAACGGTCCCGGAGAGATGGCTGACGCCGACTACGGATATGTGGGAGCCGGAGTGGGGAAGGTGTCGCTATACCGCCGCAAGGAGTGTGTGGAGAAAAACATCCCCGAGTCTGAGGCTGTGGAACGCCTGCTCGCACTCATCGACAGCGACCGTAAGGCACGTCAGGAGTGACGCCATGATTGATATATGATGCCGTTTCCCATATATAATAATGGTGGCGTCAGCCAGTAGAGACGCAAAATCTTGCGTCTCCCGA
>ERZ780218.971-NODE-971-length-21488-cov-8.299678_pt1 | contig 21488 bp, 14 predicted proteins | sample MGYA00510975_ERZ780218 | MGnify/ENA primary metagenome ERZ780218 (study PRJEB29588, sample SAMEA2152063) | human gut metagenome | biome: human gut; feature: human-associated habitat; material: faeces | place: Denmark | collected 2008/2010 ... | reverse complement strand
CGCAGGACAGACCGCTTTCCAATACCATCTACAACGCAGGATATGACGTTGACCGCGTGGACTTAGCCGCCGGGATCGTGTATCTGACGAAAGCCGCATAATTGAACGAACACCCCGCACTGTGCGTTTACAGGACGCATGGTGCGGGGTGTTTTTTTGGCTTTTGATAATAGATGATTACAAACTGGAATTTGTCAGCCTAATTGCTTTTTGATTTCAAATCAACTTTAGCCCTGTGTTGCGTATCGAACGCGGCACAGGGCTTTTTTCATTTCTGGCGATTTTGAGCGCCACAGTCGATGCTCTGTACGCAGGACGTACCTTTGCACTTCACGGAATCGGACGATAACCAGTCGCACCGTAAAAAGTCACACGAAGCCGCGCACCGGCTGCACGACTCCGTGAATCGCGGAACGGTGCAATCCATACGCACAGATGGCAGATACTTCACGAATCCGGCAAACATTGATTTTTGACGCCTGATTTCAAGCCATTTTTGCCCGAAATACTCTGCGAATCCGGTCTGCTCGCAAAGTGTTTACAGTTTCATTTGAAAAACCGTCTTGACAATATTCATCGGACATTGACACCTTTATGTTCTTCAAATGGGTGTTCAAAACCTATGCGGCTGTTCTGATCGTCACGAACACTTGGAATATCGTCATGGGCGTTTTTGACGCGGCGCAGCAGGTCGTCAATCAGAGCGCAGGCGTGATAATCGGCAATACCAGCATTGACATAGATTCCCTTGTGGGCGATCTGCAAACGTCGCTGGAAGCTATGAGTCTTGGCGGACTGATTGGGCTGTGGTTTCAATCCCTGTTTGTCGGGCTGACAATGAACATTCTTTCCATCTGCATTATGCTGGTGGTCTACGGGAGAATGATTGAAATATATCTTGTGACCTCGCTGGGACCCATCCCGCTTGCTACCATGACAAACGGAGAATGGCGCAATGTCGGGCAAAATTACCTGAAATCTCTGCTGGCGCTGGGCTTTCAGGCGTTTTTGATTATGGTGGTCGTGGGCATTTACTCGGTTCTGATCCAGAGCATTTCCGCGACGGGCGACGTGTCCGGCGCAATCTGGCTGGCAATGGGCTATACGGTGCTGCTGTGCTTCTGCCTGTTCAAAACGGGCAGTATGGCAAAGGCCGTGTTCAGCGCCCATTGACGGAGGGCTTGCCTATCGGAACGTACAACATCATTTACGCAGACCCGCCGTGGCGCTATGAGCAGAGAAAGGTGCAGGGCGCGGCAGAAAATCACTATCCCACCATGAGCATTGACGAGCTTTGCGCCCTGCCCGTGCCGGAGCTGGCGGCGAAGGACTGCGCCCTGTTCCTCTGGGCAACCTTTCCGCAGCTATCCGAAGCCCTGCGGCTGATCCGCGCGTGGGGGTTTCGGTATAAAACCGTGGCGTTCGTCTGGCTCAAACGCAACCGCAAAAGTCCGTCATGGTTTTACGGCATGGGCTACTGGACACGCAGCAATGCGGAAATCTGTCTGCTGGCGACCAAGGGCAAACCCAAACGGCAGTCGGCAGGCGTACATCAGTTTATCATCAGTCCCATTGAGCAGCACAGTAAAAAGCCGAATGAAGCGCGGGACAAGATTCTTGCGCTCATGGGCGATCTGCCCCGCGTGGAGCTGTTCGCCCGGCAGAAAACGCCGGGCTGGGACGCATGGGGCAATGAAATTGCAAGCGATATTACGCTTGCGGAAAGGAGTTAGCGCATGGCCTATGTAAACGTGCCAAAGGATTTGACGAAAATTAAATCCAAGGTGCTTTTCAATTTGACAAAGCGGCAGCTTATTTGTTTTGGGCTGGCGGCGCTCATGGGAGTGCCGCTTTTCTTTTTGCTCAAAGGCGGCATCGGGACGACGGCTGCGGCAATGGTGATGATCGTTGTCATGCTCCCCGGTTTTCTGTTTGGGGTGTATGAGAAGAACGGACAGCCCCTTGAAGTGGTAGGGCGGCAAATCATAGAAAGCTGCTTTCTGCGACCCAAGGAGCGCCCTTATCAGACCGTCAACGCATACGACGCCCTTGTGCGTCAATATCAAATGGAACAGGAGGTAAAGGCGATTGTCGAAAAGAGCAGACAGCGCGGAAGCAAAAAGCATGGCGGACAAGCCCAAGCTCACCCGCGTCGAAAGAAAACAGATCGAAGCCGTCATTCGTAAATATCGCGGTGACGGCAAGCCCCATACCGCGCAGGACACGATACCCTATCAGATCATGTACCCGGACGGCATCTGCTATCTCGGAAACAGGCGCTATTCGCAGAGCATTGAGTTTTTTGACATCAACTATTTGCTCGCGCAGCCTGACGATCAGACGGCTATTTTTGAATATCTCTGCGATCTGTATAACTATTTGGATTCTTCCATCCATGTGCAGTTCACCTATCCCAACCGTAAGTCCGATCGGGAGCAGCTTGCTCGGAGCTTTGAAATGCCGCCCTGCAATGACGGTTTAGACCCGATCCGGCAGGAGCAGACGGACATTCTCAAGCGGCAGCTTGCCCGCGGCAACAACGGCAGCGTGAAAACCAAATATATTACCTATACCATTGAAGCCGATAACCTCAAGGCGGCACGGGCAAGGCTGTCGCGTATCTCGCTGGATATTCAGGGCTACTTCAAAATCATGGGTGCGGTGTCCCGTGTGCTGGACGGCAAGGAGCGCTTGGAGGTGCTGCACGGCATCATGCACCCGGATGGAGAACGCTTCAACTTTGACTGGAAGTGGCTTGCCGCTGGCGGGCTTTCCACCAAGGACTTTATCGTGCCATCCTCCTTTGCGTTCAAGAATAGCCGTATGTTCCAGATGGGCGGCAAGCTCTGCGCTGCAAGTTTTTTGCAGATCATTACGCCGGAGCTGACCGACCGCATACTGACCGATTTTCTTGATACGGACAGTAGCCTTGTCGTCAATGTCCATATTCAGGCATTGGAGCAGACAGAAGCCGTAAAAATGGTGAAGCGCAAAATCACCGACCTCGATGCAATGAAGATTCAGGAGCAGAAAAAGGCTGTCCGGGACGGCTACGATATGGATATTCTGCCGTCCGACCTTGCTACCTACGGCGGTGCGGCGAAAAAGCTGCTGCAAGATCTCCAAAGCCGCAACGAGCGGTATTTTCTGCTGACGTTTCTTGTCCTGAATTACGGCGACACCAAGCGCAAGCTGGAAAACGAAGTGTTCCGTACAGCAGGCGTAGCGCAAAAGCACAACTGCACCCTGACGCGGCTGGACTTCCAGCAGGAGCGCGGTCTTGTGTCCTCGCTGCCGCTGGGGGAAAATCAAATCCATATCACGCGGGGTATGACGACCTCGGCTGTGGCAATCATCGTTCCCTTTGTGACGCAGGAGCTATTTCAAGGCGGCGATTCCCTCTACTACGGGCTGAACGCCAAGTCCGGCAACATGATTATGCTTGACCGCAAAAATGCACGTTCGCCCAACGGCCTTGTATTCGGTACACCGGGCGGCGGCAAATCATTCTCCTGCAAGCGGGAAATGATCGGTGTGCTGCTGAAAACCCACGATCATGTGCTGGTATGTGACCCGGAGGGCGAGTATGCGCCGCTGGTAAAGCTGCTGCATGGGCAGATTATCAAGCTCTCTCCCACCAGCCGCGATTACCTGAATCCGCTGGACATCAACCTGAACTATTCCGAGGACGAAAACCCGCTGGCGCTCAAATCCGATTTTGTGCTGTCCCTCTGTGAGCTGATTATGGGCGGCAAGACCGGGCTGGAAGCCATCGAGCGCACCGTAATTGACCGCGCTGTACAGCGTATCTACCAGTCCTACTTTGCAGACCCGCGCCCGGAGAATATGCCGATCCTCTCCGACCTCCACGCCGCGCTGACAGCGCAGCATTTGCCGGAAGCCGACCGTGTGGCACAGGCGCTTGACCTGTATGTATCGGGATCGCTCAATTTCTTCAACAACCGAACGACGGTTGACATTGACAACCGCTTTGTCTGCTTTGACATCAAGGAGCTGCCGAAGAACCTGAAAAAGCCGGGTATGCTGGTGATTCAGGATCAGGTTTGGAATCGTGTCACCCGCAACCGCAACACAGGCGTATCGACATGGTACTACGCGGACGAATTTCATTTGTTATTAAAAGAGCCGCAAACCGCAGCATACAGCGCGGAGATCTGGAAGCGATTCAGAAAATGGGGCGGTGTGCCAACAGGTGCGACGCAAAACGTCAAGGATCTGCTGTCCAGCCCGGAAATCGAAAATATTCTGGAAAATTCAGACTTCATCTGTATGCTCAACCAAGCGGCAGGCGACCGCAAAATTCTTGCTGAACGTCTGAATATCTCGCCGGAGCAGCTAAAGTTCGTTACCAACTCCCCACCCGGCGAAGGGCTGCTGTTCTTTGAAAATGTGATCCTGCCCTTTGCAGACAAGTTCCCACGGGACACCGAGCTTTACCGCATCATGTCCACCAAGCCAAGCGAGGTGAACGGCGTATGACGATGGAGCTTAATACCATTCTCTGCGGCGACAGTCTGAATGTGCTGAAAGCCCTGCCGGAGGGCAGTGTTCATTGCTGCGTGACCTCGCCGCCCTACTACGGGCTGCGGGATTACGGCATGGACGTACAGATCGGGCGGGAAGCCACGCCGGAGGAATACATTTCGCGGCTGACAGCGGTATTCCGTGAGGTGCGCCGGGTGCTGCGCCCTGACGGAACCTTGTGGGTAAATATCGCGGACAGCTATTGCGGCACAGGCAGCAAGGGCGATGCCCGCGACCCCAAATATCCGCAGGGGCGCAACGGGCAGAATATTTCCCTCTGCCAAGCGGTACGGGGCTGCAAGCAAAAGGACATGATCGGGATTCCGTGGATGCTGGCCTTTGCGCTCCGCGCCGATGGCTGGTATCTGCGTAATGACGTGATTTGGGCAAAGGGAAATCCCATGCCGGAGAGTACCAAAGACCGCTGCACCCGCAGCCATGAGCATATTTTCATGCTCACCAAGAGCAGGCGCTATTTCTATGACTGGCTTGCCATTGCCGAACCCATTGCCCCCACGACCGCCCTGCGCAAAAAGGCGGGGCGCGGCGTGGGCAAGTATTCCGCTCCCGTTCCGGGACAGCCGCAGACACAGAATATCAATAAGCCGAGGGAAAAGGGCAGCATCACCGACGACATGATCTCGCCCGTCCGGGCAAAGCGCGATGTGTGGTTTATCAACACCGTGCCTTACAAGGGCGGGCATTTTGCCGCCTATCCGCCCCTGCTGGCAGAAACCTGTATTCTGGCGGGCTGTCCCAAGGGTGGCATTGTCCTTGATCCGTTCATGGGCAGCGGCACAACGGGGCTTGCGGCGAAGCGGCACGGCAGGCATTACATCGGCATTGAACTGAACACGGAGTTTTGTTCCCTTGCACGGGAACGGATCGGAGGTGATACCCATTGAAAGAATTTAAGCCCCGCGATAAGCTCACCCAGCGCATGACCCGCGACGGCGCGGTGCTGGACAATCAGACCACGGGTGAAGAAATCCATATTTCCGAGCGTGACGCGGAAGAGCAGCTTTCCCCGGATGGGCAGCCTGTCCAGATGGGAAAACGCGACGCACCTATGAATCCGGCAGAGGATGCCCCAAAGCAAAGGCGGCAGCTCCGCCCGCAGGAGCAAAAAGAGCTAGAAAAGGAGCAGCCCAAACCGCAGCAGCCAAGCGCCGAGCCGTTTCAGCCGCAGAACGGCAGCCCCATTTCCCATATCCCGCAGGATATTCCAACGTCCGCCGCGCCGGGTGGTACAGCGGAAAAGCTCATTGACCGTGCGGCCGCAGAGCATGACGCACACAAGGCGCGGCAGACAGCACGGATGTCCCGCGACGCGGCGCAGCAGCGGTATTCTGCATCCCGTTTGCAGTTTTCCGAGGAAGAACGCGCTGCGCCGGAGCTGCACAAGCATATCCACCGTGCGGAAAAGGCCGCCAACAAGCTGGATGCGGCGCAGGCAGCGATTCCCAAGAAACGGGTGCTGCGCAAGGAGCGCGTTTTTGATGAAGTCAGCGGCACAGCCAAGACCAAACTGCGCTTTGATACCGTGGATAAGTCCCCGCCCAAGCTGAAACCGAATCCGTTAGGCCGTCCACTGCGGGAGGTCGCAGTACAGGCGCACGGAAAAATCCATGAGGTCGAGCATGAAAACGTCGGCGTGGAAAGTGGGCATAAGGCAGAGGAACTTGCCGAGCATGGCGCAGGCGGTGCAATTCGCTGGGAGCGCCGTCACCGCAAGCTGAAACCCTACCGCGCTGCGGAAAAGGCCGAGCGCAGAGCGGTAAATGCCAATGCAGAATATCTCTACCAAAAGGCGCTGCATGATAACCCTGAAATGCTCTCCGGCAATCCGCTCAACCGCTTTTTCCAGAAGCAGCGTCTAAAGCGTGAGTATGCCAAGGCTGCAAGAACGGCAAAGGCTGCGGGCAGCACCGCGCAGGCAACCGCCAAAAGCGCCGAAAAAACCGTAGAAGCCACGGCGACGGCAGCGAAAAAAGCGGCAGAAAAGGCAAAGGAAGCAGCGGAGTTCGTTGCCCGCCATTGGAAAGGTGTGCTGGTCGTTCTGGCTGGTTTCCTGCTGATTGTCATGCTAATCGGCGGGCTGCAATCCTGCTCTGCGCTGGTGGGCGCGGCTGGCGGCGGTGTGGCGGCATCCAGCTATCAGTCGGAGGACGCGGACATTCTTGCCGCCGAAGCCGCCTACTGTGCGCTGGAAGCCGAGCTGCAAGAATATCTCGACACCTATGAACGCACCCATGATTACGACGAATACCACTATGACCTTGACGAGATCAAGCACGATCCTTATGTCCTGGCCTCGATCCTCTCCGCGCTACATGACGGCGCATGGACGGCAAGCGAGGTGCAGGGGACGCTGCAAATGCTCTTTGAAAAGCAATATATTCTCACAGAAACCGTCGTGACCGAGGTGCGCTACCGCACCGTTACCCGGACAGACAGCGCGGGCAACGAGTACGAGGTAGAAGTTCCGTATAACTACTACATCTGCACCGTCGAGCTGGAAAACTTCAATCTCTCGCATATCCCCGTTTATATCATGGACGAAGAAACGCTGTCCAAATATGCGCTGTATATGTCGGTGTTGGGCAACAAGCCGGAGCTGTTCGGGGATAGCGAGTATATCCCCAAGTACATCACAAACCGCCCAGAGGGATATGAGATCCCGCCCTCTGCAATGGAGGACGAAACCTTTGCCGCCGTTATCACAGAAGCCGAAAAATATTTAGGGTACCCCTATGTGTGGGGCGGCAGCAGCCCGTCCACCTCCTTTGACTGCTCCGGCTTCGTGAGCTGGGTGCTGACAAACAGCGGCGTGTGCAATACGGGCAGACTGGGCGCACAGGGGCTTTACAATATTTCCACCCCTGTTTCCAACCCGCAGCCGGGCGACCTCGTGTTTTTCGTCGGGACATACGATACTCCGGGCGTTAGCCATGTGGGAATCTACGTCGGCAATTCCATGATGATCCATTGCGGAGATCCGATTTCCTATTCCAACCTGAACAGCAGCTATTGGCAGGCACATTTCTACGCCTACGCCAGACCGCCGTACAACTAAGGAGGACGGCTATGCTGACGCTGATTCCCGTTTCTCTTGCGCAGGCGAACGAGTTTGTGCGGCAGCATCACCGCCATCACAAGCCCGTTGCTGGACATAAGTTTTCCATTGGCTGTGCTGAAAATGGGCGGCTTTGTGCCGTTGCCATTGTGGGACGGCCTGTGAGCCGCTATTTGGACGACGGCTTTACGTTGGAAGTCAACCGCTTGTGCAGCGATGGCACGAAGAACGCTTGCAGCATCCTCTATGCGGCAGCGGCACGGGCTGCGCGGGCGATGGGCTACCACAAAATTGTCACCTATACCTTAGACACCGAAAGCGGCGCAAGCCTACGCGCCGCAGGCTGGACGAACGCCGGACTTGCGGGCGGCAAGGCGTGGACAGGCAGCCGCCGTCCTGCCCAGCCGCTCTATCCGGCGCAAATGAAATACCGCTATGAAAAGCGGCTGAATGAAAGGAGCTGCTAACCTATGGCTATGAGCAAAATTGACCGCATTGACCGTGAGATTGAAAAGACCCGCGGCAAAATCACCGAGTACCAAAACAGACTGAAAGAGCTGGAAGCCCAGCGCACCGAGCAGGAGAACTTTGAAATCGTCAATCTTGTCCGCTCGATGTGCATGAGCCGCGACGAGCTGATGAATTTCCTGCGCGGCGGCGCAAATGACGCGCCGCCCGTGGAAACCGCCTATCACGAACAGGAGGACATGGCCGATGACGAAGAATAAGCATTTTCGCTCTGTATTCGCCGCGTTGCTCTGCGTGGTGCTGTGCATGACGGCTTTTGCCACCGTCGCGTATGCGGACGGCGGCGACTACTACGATGACGAGCTGCCGCCTGAAACGTGGCAGGAGGAAACGCAGCCGGAGGACAACACGATTGTCCCCGGCACTCCGTTCACCGAGGACGGCATCGCTGCGACCCGCGATCTTCTCTATGATAAACACACCAATAAGCAGTTTATCACCGTGGAAACCCGAAATGGGCATACGCTGTATATCGTCATTGACTATGACAAGCTGCTGGACGAGGAAGAAGAACGCTATCAGACATATTTCTTAAATCCCGTAGACGAAGCCGACCTGATGGCGCTGCTGGAGGACGACAGCCAGAACACGCCCGTTGTCTGCTCCTGCACTGAAAAATGCACCGCTGGCAAGGTCAATACGAACTGCGCCCTCTGTAAAATGGATATGACAAATTGTGCCGGAAAGGAAGCGACGCCGGAGAAAACAGAGCAGCCCGACGAGCCGACGCCGGAGAAGAAAAGCAACGTGGGCGGCATCCTGATCCTTGTACTGATCCTTGCTGCGGGTGGTGGCGGTGCGCTGTGGTACTTCAAGCTGCGCAAGCCGAAATCCAGCGTCAAGGGCGGCGACGAGCTGGACGAGTTCGATTTTGACGAGGATGACGAAGCCGAAGAATACGGGGATTATGAGGACGCAGACAGCGCCAACGATCCCGATGAACAGGAGAATGAAGAATGAGTGTTTTGATTATTTGTGAAAAGCCCTCCGTGGCAAAGACTGTTGCCCTTGCATTGGGTGCTGCGGAGCAAAAAGACGGGTACCTTTCAGGCGACGGGCTGCTGGTGTCGTGGTGCATCGGGCATCTTATCAGCATGGCAGACGCGGGCAGCTATGACGAGCGATACAAAAAGTGGCGCTATGAGGATCTTCCCATTCTGCCGCAGACGTGGAAATATGCCCCCACTCCCGGCAAGGAAAAGCAGCTTGCCGTTCTGAAAGAGCTGCTGCACCGCAGCGACGTTTCCGAGGTGGTGAACGGCTGCGACGCCGGGCGCGAGGGCGAGCTGATTTTCCGCTTTGTCTATGAGCAGGCCGGATGCACAAAGCCCTTTTCCCGTCTTTGGATTTCCTCAATGGAGGACAGCGCCATCCGCGAGGGCTTTGCCGAACGCAGAGCCGGAACGGAATACGACGCGCTGTATCAATCGGCGCTGTGCCGTGCGCGGGCAGACTGGCTTGTAGGCATCAATGCGACGCGGCTTTTCTCCGTGCTGTACCACAAGACCCTGAATGTGGGACGGGTGCTGTCGCCCACGCTGAATCTGCTGGTGGAGCGCGACGAAAAAATTACGATGTTCCACAAGGAGAAATACCACATCGTGCATATCGGCTGCGGCGGCGTGGACGCAGAAAGTGAACGCATTTCCGACGCTTCCGCTGCGGATGCGCTGAAAACGGCTTGCGAAGCGTCGCAGGCCGTTTGCGTTTCTCTCAAAAAAGAGAAGAAAACCGCGCTGCCGCCGAAGCTCTTTGACCTTACCTTGTTGCAGCGGGAAGCCAACCGCGTTTACGGCTTTACCGCCAAGCAGACCCTTGACTATGCGCAAAGCCTGTATGAAAAGCGTTTTCTGACCTATCCCCGCACCGATAGCAACTATCTCACCGAGGATATGTCGCAGACGGCAACCGACCTTGTTGCGGCGCTGCTGCCTGTGCTTCCCTTTATGCGGGGCGCGGAGCTTGTGCCGGAGATCGGGCGCGTCGTCAACAGCGCCAAGGTTTCCGACCACCACGCGATTATCCCCACGGCGGCCTTTGCAGGCAGCGGCTTTGACGGACTGCCGGAGAGCGAAAAGAAGTTGATGTCCCTTGTCTGCTGCAAGCTGATGTGCGCCGTTGCAGCGCCGCAGGAGTATGAAACCGTTACGGCGGTTTTTGACTGCGGCGACAAACCGTTTACCGCCAAGGGCAAAACGATTCTGATTGCGGGCTGGAAAGACATTGACGCCCGTTTCCGCGCTGCGCTCAAAGCAAAGCCGGACGAGGACAGCGCAGAGGATGCGGCACTGCCGGAGCTTTCCGAGGGGCAGATTTTTGAAACGGTCACGGCTTCTGTCTCCGAGCATTACACCACGCCGCCCAAACCCTATACCGAGGATTCGCTTCTGTCCGCAATGGAGAACGCGGGCAAGGAGGATATGCCGGAGGATGCAGAACGGCAAGGGCTGGGAACTCCGGCAACACGGGCAGCAATGATCGAAAAGCTGCTCTCTGCCGGATTTGTCGAGCGCAAGGGCAAAAGTCTTGTGCCGACCAAGGACGGCATCAATCTTGCCGTTATTCTGCCGGATATGCTGAAATCGCCGCTGCTCACCGCTGAATGGGAAACCCGCCTGACGGAGATCGCCAAGGGCAGCGACGACCCGCAGCGCTTCATGCAGGGAATCGAGGATATGACGCGGGAGCTGGTGAAGCGGTATTCCCACATCACCGAGGACGGCAAAAAGCTGTTCGCGCCGGAAAAGGAAGCAGTTGGCATCTGCCCGCGCTGCAAAAGCCCTGTCTATGAGGGCAAGAAGAATTTCTACTGCTCTGACCGCTCTTGCCGCTTTGTCATGTGGAAGAATGACAAATTCTTTGAAAGCCGGAGAACCGTCTTTTCCAAGAAGCTCGCTGCCGCGCTCCTAAAGGACGGCAAGGCGAAAGTCAAGGGGCTGTACTCTGAGCGCACGGGCAAGACCTATGACGGGACGGTGCTGCTGTGTGATACGGGAGAAAAGTATGTGAATTACCGTATCGAGCAGAGAAAATGATCCGGCTGAATGACGCGCAGCATCGCAGAGTGAAAAAGCTGACCCGCTGCCATTGCGCTAACAATGTGCGCGGGTGCTGTCTGCTGCTGGACGATGGCGAACCGTGCGTCTGTGTGCAGGCCATCAGCTATTCGCTGCTCTGCCGATACTTCCGGGAAGCGGTGCTGCCCGCAGACCGGGAGCTATGCGCGGATCTTGCAGCCACGGCGGACACCCGCAAGAAATGCGAGCTGTGCGGTAAGCCCTTTCCCGCCCGCAGCAACCGTGCAAAATACTGTGACCGCTGTGCGCCCTATGCTGCCCGGCGCAATGCAGCCGAGCGCAAGCGCCGCCAGCGGGCAAAGGCGCGGTGTGTCACGGTTTAGGGGCTTCAAAAGCCTTGCGGCAAGCGGTTTTCCAGACACGCTTTTGGAGTATGCGGGGTATTCCTATGGAAACTACGGAAAACGACTTTGAAAGCGTGACCGAACGCATTTTACGGAGATAAAAGAACGATTCAGTAACGCAGCAAGCATAGGGAGTGTGGCTACAACTCCCGAAAATCGCCGTCCGGCACAGACCGGGCGGCGATTGCTTGTTGGGATAGTCCCAAACCCTTATGTCAGAAAGGAGCGCAGACGTGGACGAACACCTTTTGGAAGTATATCTTATCAACACCGCACGGCATACCGAGGAAACGCCTGTTGCGGAATGGGTATCGCTGCCTACCGACGCCGAAACAATGAAAGCCGTTTTTGAACGGCTGGGCATAGACGGGAGCGACACGGAACAGTATCAGGTATCTGCCTTTCATTCCTCTCTGGACGGGTGGAGCGAAGCCTTGAAGCCCGGCGAAAGTCTGGACGATTTGAACTATCTTGCCGCGCTGCTCACCCAGCGCAGCAACGAGGAACGCGACAAATTTGCCGCTGCCGCACAGTATGGCGACCATGCGGCAAGCGCGGCGGACTTAATCAACCTGACGCACAATCTGGACTGCTACTGGCTTTATCCCACCGTACACAATTCCGACGATTACGGGCATTATCTCATTGACGATCTGGATGAGCTGGAATTGCCGGACGCCGCCAAGAGATTCTTTGATTACAAGAGCTATGGGCGCGAAGCGGTCAAAGAGGATCGCGGCATTTTTACCGATTATGGCTATGTCTACAACAACGGCAACGATTATGCGGAGTGGTACAAAGCCAGCCAAGTGCCGCAGGAATATTGCCTGACTGCGCAGCCCAGCCCCCAGCGGGATATGGACGAGCTGCCGCAGGGCGCGGCGCTGCCCGCAGAGCCGATTCCCGTGCGTCCGTTGGTGCTGAACGCCACCGACACGCAGGGCAGAATCAAGGAGATCACCGAGCACTTGGAACAGGGCGTACAGGAGGTTTTTGAAAGTGAGAGGTATCGGGATTATCTGAAAGCCATGTCCCGCTTCCACAATTACAGCTTGAACAATACGCTGCTGATCGTCATGCAGAAGCCGGACGCATCCCTTGTCGCAGGCTACGGAAAGTGGCGCGACGAATTTGAACGCCATGTCAAATCCGGCGAAAAGGGCATCAAAATCCTTGCACCCGCACCCTATAAAATCAAAAAGGATGTGGCGAAAACTGACCCGGACACCGGGCAGCCCGTGATCGGTGCAGACGGTAAGCCCGTCACGGAGCAGCAGGAGGTGACGATCCCGGCGTTCAAGGTGGTGTCGGTATTTGATGTGAGCCAGACCGAGGGCAAGGAACTTCCCGACATTGCCGTGGACGCGCTCACGGGCAATGTGGAACAGTATGAAGATTTTTGGCGAGCCTTGAAGCTGACCTCTCCCGTTCCTGTGACGCTTGAAAAAATCGACGGTAGCGCACACGGCTATTATGACCTTGCAGAAAAGCGCATTGCCATTGACGACGGCATGAGCGAGCTGCAAACCATTAAGACGGCGATCCATGAGATTGCTCATGCCAAGCTGCACGATATTGACCTGAACGCGCCGGAGCAGGCGGAGCGCCCCGATCGCAGTACCCGCGAGGTGCAGGCGGAAAGCGTTGCCTATACGGTGTGCCAGCATTTCGGGCTGGACACGTCGGACTACTCCTTTGGCTACGTCGCCGGGTGGAGCAGCGGCCGCGATATTAAGGAGCTGAAAGCATCCCTTGAAACCATCCGCACCGCCGCCAGCGAGCTTATTTCCGAAATCGAGGGGCATTTTGCAGAGCTTCAGGCGCAGCACACCGCAGAGCAGGAACAGGCTGCTGCGCAGGATGTGCCGGAGAACACCTTTTCCATTTATCAGCTCAAAGACAGCGACGCAACGCGGGATCTCCGATTTGAGCCGCTGGAACAGGTAAAGGCCGCCAGGCTGCGGGTTGACCGCGAAAATTATGAGCTGGTCTATACCGCGCCGCTGTCCGACACGGACACGCTGGAGGACATTTTCGTTCGCTTCAATATGGATAGGCCGCAGGATTTTACCGGGCATAGCCTTTCCATGTCCGATGTCATTGTGCTGCATCGCGGAGAACAGGAAACGGCACACTATCTGGATCGCGGCGGCTATACCGAAGTGCCGGAGTTTTTACAGCCGGAGCAGACCGCGCAGCAGGAAGCACAGGCTGACGCCCCGCCAGCGGAACGACCGCTGACAGAGTTGCAGAAGCAGGCTGTTGAAATTGCCAAGCGGTATGAAGCGCTTTCCATGCAGGAGAAAATCGGCGTGATCGCGCAGGCGTTCGGCTGCACGTCCGGCACGATTGAAACCTCGCCCTGCACGGGAAAATGGCGCGGCACAAGTGATATTTCCATTCGCTTTGATAATGGCAGCTCTCTGTTTTTGGGCAACCGCATAACGCGGAAAGCCAGAACCAAAAAGGTACGGCAGGAGCTTGTTGATAGCGCGTTGATACGGTATAACCCTGAAATCATCCGCATTGCAAAGGAAACTGCCTATACCGCCCTCAAAGAGCGCGAGCTTCAGGACAATGCCATTGCCGCAGAAAAGGGCTTGAAGCCCTACACGCTGCTGAATGTGGAGTTCAACGACGGCGCAGATCAGCAAAGCAGCGGTTACATAGGCTGGTACTATGCGACGCTGGCGGTGGACGGAAAAATCTGCACACATTTGGAAACAGGCTTGAATCACGATATTGCATCCGGCAGCGTAAGCCCGACATCCATGCGGGAGAATTACTACGCAGCCGGAGCGCTGAAAGAAAGTGATGTGGACTATGTTTTCAACAACGTCGGCTTTTCCTCTGCTTCCGGCCTTTACTCTCTGCATCTCAGCGACGCCGCACGGGGACGCGCCGAATTGGAGCTTGCGAAAAAACTGATCAACGATTACTGCCGCGAAGAATTTCATTCCGGCGCAGATTTCAGCGACCTGTCCGCCGTCGGCATTGGACACACGACCATTACGGATGATGAAATCCCCATTCAGGCATACGCAAACCTGACAGACTTCCGCGTTGAAAAATATTTGGGTGATGTGCTGATTGAAAGCCGACAGTATGAATCGCTGGCTGCGCTGATCCAAGGCGAGCTGAACGATTTGGAGTTTGGCGACCTGACCTATGCGAGCGACGAGCAGATTGCCATGTTCCATGCCCAAGAGGAAGTGCCCGGCAAGGAAGCAACCTCCCTTAATCCTGCGGTGCAGCCCGTCGTGACGATTCTTTGGAGCGAGAGCGATAAGCTGCAAGAGGGTGAACAGCTTCCGCTTGCCCGCGCCGATGCACTTTTTAAGGCATTGGACGAGGAAAAGCGCTCTGAGCGCGAGAATCCCGGTTACACAGGCGGCTGGTACGATAAAACCAAATTCCGCATTGACTGCACATTCCACGGGGAACGCGACAGCTACGAGGGACGGCAGGACTTTGGCGACGGGGACGGCGCTCTGATCGACCATATCCAAGCCTATCACGAATACTACGCCAAGGATGAAAACTGGAAAAACTTTGTGCTGCACGACGAGGGCGCGGAAGCGTGGGAAAAGGACAAGGCCGAGCGTGAAACGCTCCTCACCGAGTTTGTGCCGTATATGCGGCTGCATTGCAACCTCTCCGAGCAGGAGCGCACCGCTGCGGATATGCTGGAAAATGGAGAAGCCCTGACGCCGGAGCAGACAGCGTATTTTCATGCGGTTCTTGCCCATGTGGACGCTTGCCGGGAAAAGCTGAACGCGGGCGATTATCACTTGCCCAATCCACCGCAGCTTTCCGATTTTGATAAAGAGCTTCAGGACTACAAAGCCCATGTAGAAAGTGAGATCGCACAGGAAGCCGAAGCCGCAGGCATGACCGTGGAGGAATATGCCGCCAATGGCTACGAGCAGCAGGAGCAGCCTGCCGACGTACAGGAGCAGCCAGAGGAAGCGCCGCCCGCAGATACCGCGCCGGAGCAAACCGCCGTCAGGTATTACACCATCAATGAGGGCGCTGCCCGCCGTGCCAACGATGCAAACAGCTACCGCGACTACGCCGCAGGCAGCGCCACCGCCGAATATCGGCAGATGGTAGATCAGGCAGCGGCGATTGCGCAGCGGCAGAAAGAGCGCGTCGATCCCATGTACCATGAGAAAATTGACGCGCTGCTGGACACCTACGCCCGCAAGCTGGCGGAAAATCTGAACGACCACTATGCCATTGAAGCCCGTGTTCCCTCGATCCTCGTTGCAGGCGGCAGTAATTTCCCTGTTCGCAAGAAAGAGAAGCAAAACGCCGCCCGTGACCGCAATATGCAGGAATGGCAGGATGTTCAGGGGATTTTGGACAAGATCCGCAGCACAGGCATGGGCGGTATCAGCATGGACGACCCGCAGGCGGCGGCAAAGTTGGAAGCCAAGCTCGTCAAGCTGGAATCGGCGCAGGAAACCATGAAAGCCGTCAACGCCTATTTCCGTAAGAATAAGACTTTGGATGGCTGCCCCAGTCTGACGCCGGAGCAGATCATCAAATTGCAGCAGGAAATGGCGCAGTCCTGGCATCTGGATAAGAGCCGGCCGTACCCCGCCTATATGCTCTCCAACAACAACGCCGAGATCCGCCGCATCCGTGGACGCATTGAACAGGTGCGGCAGCATGAGGACACCAATTTTGCCGGATGGGAATTTGACGGCGGGCGCGTGGAAGCAAACAAAGCGGATAACCGTCTGCAAGTGTTCTTTGATGGCAAGCCGGATGAAGCGGCGCGGGATGAGCTGAAAGCAAACGGTTTCCGCTGGGCGCCCAGCGTCGGCGCATGGCAGCGCCAGCTTAACAAAAACGCATACTACGCCGCAGGGTACATTTCCTGTATTCAGCCTATCTCCGGGGAAAAGCCCATTGACGTGCAGCGCAGCGCCCAGCAGCAGGAATCCGCTGCCCCTGACGCCCACCTGACTGGGGAGCGCATTTCAACGCCGCGCGGCAGCTTCCATGTTGCCTATATGAACCGTGAGCAGATGGAAGCCGCAGGCTATGGGTATCACCACAGCACCGATGACGGCAAGTACCTTATCATGGGCAACGGCACACAGGCCTTTGCCATTGCCGCCGAGCAGCGGGAACAGGAAAACTATATGCGCACGGCGGAGCTGTCCACCGAGCAGAACTACAATATGATTGACGGGCAGATCAACAACACCCCGTCCGTGGACGAGCTGGAAGAAAAGGCAAAGCGCGGCGAGGTGATTTCGCTCTCTGCGCTTGCCGCAGCGGTCAAGGCCGAGGACGGCAGAACGCCGCAGCGCGACCCGGACGGCAAAAAGCCGTCTATCCGCGCACAGCTCAAAGCAGATCGTGTGCAGTCCGGCAAGCCGCAGCAGCGGGAAAAGGAACAGGAAGCCAAGCGGAGCATCCGGCAGGCTTTGGAAATGGAGTGACCTATGAATAAATTTGAAAATGTGGATGTGCTGGCATCCCTGCAACAGATCATGCAGCAGAACACAGCCGCCTTTCAGAATGATTTTGACATTGACAAGAAGATTCTGACACGGGCGGCAAAGAGCAAAAATGCCGAGGATAAGGTCTATCTATGGTTTTCCCGCCCCAACGGAACGCATTGTCTGCGGGAACGGGACGTGTTTCTGCGCGGAACGCGGGAGCATAATACGTTCCGTTTCTACCATGAGCAGACCAAGGAGCGTGTACTTGCCTATGCTGTGGTGCTGTCCGGCATGGAGAGCGGCAAGGTAAAAGGCAGCATTTATGAGCTGGACTATGCAGCGAAAGCCGAGCTTGCAATCCAAACCGCCTTGCGGACAGACAATAACCGTCTGATCTATGAAAAAGGCTCACGGGAGCTGTCCAAGGAGTGCCGCTTTGAAGCGACGCCGGATCGGGAGTACGGAAAATTCGTGTGCTATGAAGCCGTGCCGCATGACCCGGATGCGCTGCGGGATCTGCTGCGCGACGAGAGCCGGAAGCGTGAACGGCTGAAACCCGGAAATTTCAAGGAGCATATCGGGCGGCTTTCCGACGAAAAGGTGCTTGCCGAAGCGCAGCGCCTTTCGGCGGCGTTCCAATCCCTGCAAGCGCCCAACAGCCCCAACGGAACACATTTTGTCGTAGAAGTGTCGCCGTGGTTTGAGCGTATCGCATCCAGTAAGGAGCATGAGCGGCTATTTGCGCTGCTTCCGTATAAGACGCTGTATCTTTCCTCGGTCAAGGACAGACACGGCGTTTTCGCTTTTATCAGCAAGGACGAGCGGCGCGATCTGCCGCTGCGCAAGCAGCGTCCATCTGTCCGGGCGCAGCTCAAGGAGGGGCAGTCAAAAAAGACCGCTGCACCCAAAAAGGCAGCGGCAAAGGCGAAAGATAATGATTTGGAGGTATGAGCATGAACAATGTTCCGTTCACCATTGAGGAAGAAAATCTGATTTGCATTTACCACAAGCACGACCGCCGCAGAACGATTGCGGCGATTTCCGACGCGCTGCCGGATATGGACGCAGATATGCGCCCGCTGGCGGAGCAGACGATCCATAAGCTGCACAACATTACCGACGCAGCATTTGAGGAAACGCAGTTCACCATGACGCTTTCCGACGCAGAGTAAAAGATGACGCGGGGCGCAGCAGCCGATGATGGCTGCTGCGTCCCGCGCTTTCTTATGACATGGATAAATTGCAATGTAAGTATACCTCAAGAGCTAAGTGATACGTACCGCTGCAAATGTTGATACATGTCACTTAATAGATCAGCTTATTCACGACGCTTTATTTTTAGTGCATAAATGATCCATGCTATAATAATTCCGAGCAAAGAAGGAGCGAAAATAATTGCAAGTATTGCGATAACAAGTATATTTACATTATCTAAAACTCCACTCCCATTGCCCTCAAGGCCGACGCAAATAAATAAAAGAAGTACGCCAAACAAGATAATTAAGCAAGCTGGAATCCACTTAATTATTGTTTTCTTTGCCCTAAAACAAAGCAGAAGCTGTATTGAAAAGAAAATAACAGCAAGAATAAATCCAACAATAGGAGCGGTCTTAGGTTCATTGAAGATAATCATACTTATCACCTGATGCAATATCAGTCGCTGTTAAGTTCGGCAAGTTCTGTATCTGTATAAATGTGGGACGGGAGTACCTCTATACCCTCATTATCAACGTAACACGAAACGGCCTGTGTTGTAAAGTCGTCGATATTGATCGACATGACACTTAAGCCCAAATCATACTCAACAGCACTTTCTAAGTACCCACTATCCATGTATTCGACCTTAATTATACCTGTACTTGAGATTTCATACTGACCATCATATAGAGCATACATTTTTCGGCCAGTAGACCCAAGCTTCCATACGCTTCCTATTTTTGTTCTGTTCTCGTCATATACATGTTCATTTTCTTCTGTTGCAACAATACCGTTACACATAAGTGTACTGTCGTTATCAGCATATATATTGATTCTTTTATTATTTTCGCCGTTAAGCCAGCCACGTTCATTCATCGCCGTAGCATCCGATGAAACTTCTTTGGATGCCGTTGTGTAGATAACCATGGTGTCGTCAGTAGCAATTTCAGAATCAGATGCACTGGCTGCGGCGATACCTGTTTCAGCGGTAATAATAGACTTAACGCGAGAAATAACAGTCGAGTCAGAAACCATTCCCGTATGTGTTGTATCCGTATAGGTGTAATCAGGTGTTCCATAGCCAGCACTTTTTAATAATACTGTTCCATCACCGGAATTGGAATAAGTAACTGCGGTTATTTCGTAGTTTGAATCCATACTTACTTTTGAAATTGTATCCTCCCCTTTAGCGCCAAGGGTATATGCAGTAACATCGCTGTAATTTGTAATATGCGTTGTGCCATTAAAAAGGGACGAATGGAAAGATGTGGCTGTGCTAAACATTGGTTTGACAGTACCATCGCTCTTTTTACCCCAAGCGGTGTTTTGTAACTGAGTTGTGGCCGCAGAATAATTTGAGCCATTTACAGAAAGTGGATAAGAGCCAGTTATGCTATAATACTTTGATGTTGGCAATAGTTGATACGCTGCATAGCAATTTTTGCTCATGTCTCTTATCGTGTTCTTAAAAAGAGTAATATTTACACCGAGAGGATTAAAGGTGATCATTTCACCGGTTTCCATGACATCGATGCATTTTGCAGCGCCAACAAAAGGAGTTCCCAAAGTAATTAGTGCTGTTGTTTTGCTGCGATTAGTTGCGCTGTTAGCCAAAAATTTACCAGCGACAAGCCCACCCATGCTATGAGCAACCAAAACTACTTCATCATATTCCGATAATTCTGTTGCCAGTTTTGTGGCGGATGTTGAATTAGTCTTTCTAAAGTCATAGTCAAAAAAGATTACATCGAACTTTTTTCCAAAGGCATTGTTCAATGAGTTGTATAATGTTTTATACGTATTGTTAGCGCCATAGTTGTCATAGTTTGCAGAACGAATATTGTTTACAGATGCGCCGGTTTCAGTCAATGCCATCTGTCCATAGTTGGTCAGATGTAACCACACCTCGGTTCCAGAAGTTGTTTCAAGTGTGGAGCCTAAAATGCCGGGGATAATAACGATAGCTTTTTTGTTTGCGGATGCCGCATTAGTGGCAGTATCTTTCTCTACGGCAAACGCCGATACTGAAAACGACATAACGCATACGATAGCAAGAAGCATAGATAATATTTTCTTTCTGTATTTCATAAAATACCTCCTCCAATAATAGTTTAGGTTGATGTGGATGTTAATTACGGCTTGTTGTGATGGTGAACGACCCTGACGTTACAGTTGATGTTTGGTTAACAAAACGAAGTCGGTAGTTAGCAACAGTATTTCCAAGAGGTAATTCGATCTTGATGTATTCACCAACAGTTAACTGATATGTATAACCACCGTCTGGATCATAAATTTCGTAATTACCATCTTTGTCCTCGTCAATGTAAAGTTCAATCTTTACCTTTGCTCTTGAATTGCTGGGAGAGCAAGAATCGTATTTAGCAGTTACATACCTGTGGTTCAAAAAGGCAAACGCATTGTTATCAAAGTTTAAGTACCATGCGGAGGATTCACTAAAGTCCAGAGAAAAACTTGAATCATAAGAACGTGTGGATACACTCGGCATATCGACGACAAAGTCGTTTTCAGCAGCAAATGCTTGTGTGGGAAGTAACATAAGTACGCACATCAATAACATGGCCAACCGCACTCTTTTATTTTTCAAATAAATCACCTCATTTTCACTTTTATGTGTAGGGCTTACTGCCCATGTGACAAATGCAAAAATCCTGATTATCCAGATGGAAAGCGCATAAGCCAACAATTAACTGCACAGCTCATGCGCCGAGGTGAACGATTTTGATGCACCCCCTCCATATCTGGAAGCCACACCAATATCGAGGTACATAAGAGTTATTTCCAATTCTGGAATGACACATATTGCTACCTCCGATCTCAGCCCTGCGATTACACTTCTGCTATTGTTATTCCAACACTGCTAACCCTAAAGGCGTTGCGTATTAGGTTCGCTACTTTGTGGATTCATTTATATAACGGCCATAATGAAAAAAGGGGACAGACTTTTTGAAAAAATTTTTTCGATTCATACCTTGTTAATGGGTTGCTACTTTTCTGCGGAACATTTTTGTGGTATAATTTGAAATAAGCAGTCGATTGTTACTGCAACGAATACCCATAATGCGTAAGGATAAATTTACTTGCTCACTTAGAATGGGCGGCCGCAGGGCTGTCCATGAGGAAACTATATGATGATACTCCTATTTAGTGTTTTGAATGATGAACAACGTGCGCTGGTAGAGCGGATATGATAATGTACAATAAGTTGCGCAAATTGAAAACCGCATAAAAGAAGACATAGCTT
>ERZ780218.954-NODE-954-length-21928-cov-17.997211_pt1 | contig 21928 bp, 26 predicted proteins | sample MGYA00510975_ERZ780218 | MGnify/ENA primary metagenome ERZ780218 (study PRJEB29588, sample SAMEA2152063) | human gut metagenome | biome: human gut; feature: human-associated habitat; material: faeces | place: Denmark | collected 2008/2010 ... | reverse complement strand
ATGAGATGCAACGCTTCATCGCCGTTGCCGGAACCTATAACGACCATTTGCTTTATTTCCAGCCCGAAGAGTTGAATCTGTCGAAAGGAACTAGAGTCCGTATTACGGGTGGTGACTTTGCAGGCCAGGAGGGCGTTTTTCTGAAAGTAAAGGGTGCACGTGACCGCCGTGTGGTTATAGAGATACAAGGTGTCATTGCTGTTGCCATGGCCACCATCCATCCGGACCTTATAGAAGTGATCAAATAACGATCACTATGTAGGATGTGACGAAGTATCTTTTTTCCTCTTTAGAATCTAAAATCATAAATCTGAAATAATATGTCTCTTTTAGAAGAAGCACTCCTCCTTCAGCGTGCTGCGCACGATCTGATGTATTTGGGTATGGACGGGAGTCCTATCTATAGTGATGACTTGTCCCGTCGTAACAGCGAAGTCTATCGCTTGACCACAACTTTGTATAATTCCAGTATCTGGGGTACTACGGTGGAGGAGCAGGCAAATGTCTGTCTCGCTCTTTTGATGGGTTACAGCGCCTCGTTTGTCGACCACGGTGAGAAACAGCAGCATGTGCAGGAGGTTCTGAACCGTTGTTGGGATGTTCTGGATACTCTTCCCGCATCTTTGCTGAAGCTCCGTCTGCTCACTGCCTGCTATGGTGAGGTTTTCGATGAGCCTTTGGCAGATGAAGCTCACTCCATCATTGCCTCTTGGAATGCTGCATTGCTGACTGCCGAACAGCAGGAAGCTGTTGATGAGTTTCAGAATGTGATGGAGAACCCTTATCCGTGGGAGGAAGTGGAATAGATAATGTGTAAATAGAATTTCTCTTTGAAGAAAATTATCTTTATGTGAATAAAACTGCAATATTCTATAAGATAGCATTCAATTCCACTCCTTATTTTCTGAACCGTTGAAAGAGAGTTATTATGATTTGTGCCTTCTGATTGAGGGGGGACGACTTTCGCTTTTTTTGAATATCGTCAGAAGTAAAGAATCCGCTTCCCATGATTTACCAGAGCGGTTATCTGACCATCAAAGATTATGATAGGGATGTTTTGTTGTACACTTTGGGTTTTCCAAATGATGAAGTACGCTATAGTTTCTTGAATTTTCTGGTATGTTCTTTGCCGGTATGCCATACGATTTAAGTGATAATACCGAACGTCATTATCAAGCTGTTTTTTATGTGGTTTTCACTTTGATGGGACAATTTGTTGAAACGGAAGTGCGCAGTGCGCGCGGTCGTGCCGATGCCGTGGTGAAGACGAAAGATACCATTTATGTTTTTGAGTTTAAACTGAACGGCAGTGCCGAGGAGGCTTTACGGCAGATTGATGAAAAAGGGTATCTGATTCCTTATACGCTGGACGGGAAACGTTTGGTGAAAGTCGGGGTGAATTTCAATAAGGAAACAAGGAATGTGGAGAGATATTTGGTGGGATAAAAGATAAAACAGGACGTATGACTGTAAGCAGTCAAAAAATGGCTCTTGAAAGATTTTACTTTCAGTACCAGACTGAGACTTTGCCTCATGGAGAATCTCTCCAATCGTTTTGTGTTAAGCACAAAGTACCTTATAGCATCTTTCATAAATGGTTCAAGGATACCCGGAAAAAAGTAGTTGAAGTCCGGCTTGATGGTGCTCCTGTAACTAACCTTGAGGAAAAATGTAAGACTGGCGCTCAACCTCAATCTGTATCATACAGCCGCAATGCCCCGCCTGTTCTTATTTGGATTGACATTCGTATCAGCAACGGACTCCATTTATCCCAAAAGAATTTAAGCTACCAGGATTTAGTCCGCATGGTAGAGAAGTAGGAGGGTTTATGTTGAGTGTTACCGGTCTGAATCACTTTTATTATGTCCGTGACTTTACCGATATGCGTTGTAAGCACAGCCGTGTTTTGTCTGTCCAGTTTCCGTACTTTCCTTACGGAAGACTGTTTTGAGATGGTTCATTATGCAGAGCCTGGTAAAAAGCCCGGGTGGGGTTATTTCCCTTCTGCAGGCCATCGCCTATGAAGTTTATGTGAAGAATGTGACTTTCGGTCTTCTTCACCAATGGCTGACAGATATGGGCATGACCGTTTCTAAAAACACATTGCGCAACTGGCTTAAGAAAGGCAAGAAATACCTGGATGAATTGGTCTGTGTATTGAAGTCCATAGCTTTGGAAAAAGACTCGATTGTGAACTGCGATGGGACCTGGTGTAAAGTGCGTAAATATGATTACTATAAGAAGTGCTACATTTGGGTTCTGGTCAACAAGGCTCAGAAAACAGCCATTTTCCTCTATGAGAATGGCTCGCGCGGTCGTGATGTACTTACAGACTTTTTGGGTGATGCAGAATTGAAGAGTATCATGTCTGATGGATACAATGCTTATGTATTTATCGGCAATGAGCTGAAATCAGCCCGATTTAAAGATACTGTACATCAAGTTTGTATGTCTCATGCCAAAAACAAGTCATTATGGTAGTGATGCCGGAGCAGAGATGGCAGCAACTTATCACAGTGTGATAGGAACGGTAAAGCTTCATGGTAGTTCTATCTGGAACTTCATCGGAACTTTTTTCAGAAATATCTTTAACGGGTGCAAGGATTATGTTAACATGGTTCCTGACAAAATCACTTTGGCTACCAGCCAATGTTAAATTCAAGACTAATTAATTAACAAAACTCGGTTTAGGGCACTGAAAAGTGCCCTTTCAAAGGGGTATGCCCTAAATTGAGTGCTTACTTTTTTGTGAGGCACCCATTCTGGTGCCTTATAAAAAGGATATGTTCTAAATTGAGTATTAACGAACTAACAACAAATCTTAAAAATCAATATCCTTTTTGACGTTATTTATTAGGAAACCGCCTTGTGGTGGCTTTCCTTGGGGGACACGTCAAAATTGGATGCTAACTATTTGTGGGTTACAATGAAAGTATTAGTTACGGGTGGGGCTGGATTTATAGGCTCTAATCTCTGTGAGCATCTGCTTGCTCATGATTATGAGGTTGTCTGTTTAGACAATTTTATTACGGGAAAGATTGAGAATCTTCTTCCATTGTTGAATCAATATCCCGTTACCTTCAAGTTGATAGTGGGAGACATTCGCAATATTTCTGATTGTCAGAAGGCGGTTGAAGGCGTTGATTACGTGTTGCATGAGGCAGCATTGGGTTCCGTACCTCGGTCAGTCAAAGACCCAGTAACTACCAACGATGTCAATATTGGCGGTTTCTTGAATATGCTAATAGCTGCCCGTGATGCAGGTGTGAAACGTTTGATATATGCAGCTAGTTCTTCTACTTATGGGGATAGTAAATCTCTTCCAAAAGTGGAGGAGGTTATAGGTAAGCCATTGTCGCCTTATGCCATTACAAAATACGTCAATGAGCTATATGCGGATGTCTTTGCTCGCACATACCATATGGATTGTATCGGTTTGCGCTATTTCAATGTGTTTGGGCGTCGCCAAGATCCATTTGGGGTTTATGCAGCTGTTATTCCGTTATTCGTGAAGAAGCTGATGGCTCACGAAAGCCCCGTGATAAATGGGGATGGTGAATATAGTCGTGATTTTACTTATATTGATAATGTGGTACAAATGAATATGCTTGCTATGACTTCCACTAATCCGGAAGCTGTAAACCAAGTTTATAATACGGCGTTTGGTGAGCGTACAACTCTGAATCAATTGGTTGGTTATCTCAAAGAGTTTCTTAGCGAGTTTGATACAGAAATCGCTAAGGTGGAAGTCGTTCATGGACCTAACCGTGTGGGGGATATCCCTCACTCCTTGGCTTGCATAGACAAGGCTAAAAGATTGCTTCACTACAATCCTCAGTATAGCATGCGTGACGGACTAAAAGAAGCTATTAAATGGTATTGGGAAAATATTTAATAAAATAAAATGTGTTGATTTGATATACAGTGATTTATATAGAATTGCGGATAAAAATTTGATACAAAGTTATTTGCTTTTCCCGGTTTCAAATATTTATGTGTGTTTAGATTAATCCAATCATTTAAGGAAGTATGGTATTTGAAACCTATTGTTTTTTTTTCTAAAAGTAAAACTTATTATGATGCAGCGGAAGTATGGCATTTTAATTCCTGCTCGTTGTACAATAGGTGAAGGATTTTTTATAGGTCATTGGGGTACAATAGTTGTAAATGAGAAAGTTAAAATTGGTAGAAATGTCAATATTTCGCAAGGCGTCACAATAGGGCAATTGAATAGGGGAAAGCGTATGGGAACTCCGGTTATTGGTAATGAGGTTTATATTGGTCCAGGCGCGAAAATATTGGGGAATATTGTTGTTGGTAACAATGTTGCTATAGGAGCTAATGCTGTTGTTTTGGATGATGTACCAGATAATGTGTGTGTTGCAGGAATTCCAGCAAAAATTGTGTCTATGAATGGATTGGATGGGTATGTGAATAGGAAAGTATAACAAACTATAGGAACTAAAATAAAATATGTAATGAAAATAGCTATATGCTGTCGGAAAGGTTCTTTCTCAGATTATTGGTTAACCTATTGTGAAGAGAATGGCATATCTTATAAGAAAGTGGATGCATATCAATCTGATATAATGAAACAGATAGAGGATTGTGATGCTTTCATGTGGCATTTCAGTCATCTGGATTACAAAGATAAGGTTTTTGCAAAACAACTTCTCTATTCTATTGAAGCTTCTGGTAAGCCTGTTTTTCCTAATTTTAAAACTGTTTGGCATTTTGATGATAAGTTAGGTCAGAAGTATTTGTTTGAGTCAATAAAAGCTCCCTTAGTCACTTCTTATGCTTTTTATACAAAGCAGGAAGCTCTGCTTTGGGCCAATAAGGCTTCTTTTCCTAAAGTTTTTAAGTTGAGAGGTGGAGCTGGATCTACAAATGTAAAGCTAGTAGATACAAGGAAGGAGGCTGTATCCTTAATAAGTAGAGCTTTTAGTAGAGGCTTTTCAGCCTATGATCCATTGGCTTCACTAAAAGATCGTTGGAGGGATTATAGGAGTGGAAAATGTCCCTTTTTTGTGCTTTTAAAGTCTTTTTTTCGTTTGTTTATAGTTTCTTCTGCTATAAAGTTACTTCCTCTGGAAAAAGGATATGTTTATTTTCAAGATTTTATTCCGAATAATGATACGGATACTCGTATTGTTGTTATTGGGGATAAAATAATAGGTGAAAGGAGAGGTGTTAGAAATGGGGATTTTAGAGCATCTGGTTCGCATATTCTTCTTCCTGATGCTTCGAAGGTAGATATGCGATGTGTGCAATTGGCATATAATGTTTCCCAAAAACTAGGTTTGCAAATAGGTGTATTTGATTTTGTACATGATAAAGATAATCCTTTGCTTGTAGAAGTGAGTTATGGTACAGATCCTGATTATACAGAATGTGAAGGATATTGGAATGAAAAACTCCAATTTACATCAGCACCCATTAATTTACCTAAGATGATAATAGAATCCTTTATACAAAATAGTTCTAATTAAATATTAATATGAATTCTGTAAAAATTGCCGTAATCGGTCTCGGTTACGTAGGACTTCCTTTGGCTCGTTTATTCTCTACAAAATATCAAACAGTTGGATTTGATATGAATAAAGCGAGGGTTGATGCTTTGATGGCTGGACATGATTCAACACTTGAAGTATCGGATGAATTGTTACAATCTGCTATAAAAAATGGTTTTAAATGTACGGCTGATATAGAAGATATCCGTGATTGTAATTTCTATGTAGTAGCTGTACCTACTCCTGTAGATGAACATCACAATCCAGACCTAACTCCTTTGTATGGTGCAAGTACTACAGTAGGTAAGGTAATCTCAAAAGGAGATGTTGTAGTGTATGAATCAACGGTTTATCCTGGTGTGACGGAAGAAGAGTGTATTCCGGTAGTAGAACGGGTTTCTGGATTAAAATTGAATATGGATTTTTTTGCAGGTTATTCTCCTGAGCGTATTAATCCGGGTGACAAGCTTCATACAGTAGAAAAAATAAAGAAAGTAACTTCTGGTTCTACAATAGAAATTGGTAAAAAAATAGATGAAGTTTATGCTTCAGTAATTTCTGCCGGAACTCATTTAGCACCCACGATAAAAGTTGCAGAGGCTGCTAAAGTAATAGAAAACTCACAGCGTGACATTAATATAGCATTTGTGAATGAACTATCTAAAATATTTACCAGAATGGATATTGACACACAGGATGTTTTGGCTGCCGCTGCAACAAAATGGAACTTTCTACCTTTTAAACCGGGATTAGTTGGCGGGCATTGCATTGGTGTTGACCCTTATTATTTGGCTCAATGTGCGCAAAATTATGGATACAATCCAGAAATCATTTTAGCAGGTAGAAGAATGAATGACAGTATGGGGGAATATGTTGCAAACCAAGTGGTGAAGCTGATGTTGAAAAAAGGAATACAAGTGTTGGGGTCGAATATTTTAATAATGGGATTCACTTTCAAAGAGAATTGTCCGGATGTACGTAATACAAAAGTCATTGACATATTTAATGCTTTACAAGAATACAATTTGAATATAACCGTATTTGATCCTTGGGCAAATCCTCAAATAGTCGATAAAGAGTATGGAATATCCGTTGTAAATGAACTTCCTGATTCTAAATTTGATTCAGTTATATTAGCTGTGTGTCATGATGCATTTCAGGATATCCAAGTAAATACTTTAAGAAAGGATAATTCTGTTCTTTATGATGTAAAGGGGATTTGGGATAAGCATTTTGTGGATGGAAGACTCTAAAAAGAACGGTAGATTTTATTTTTATATGTTGTTGGCATAATGAAACTTATTTATCAAATTCAACAGTCTGTTAGAAATTATCTTTTGCGGAAATCTTATTATAAGTTGTATAAGGTTATTTATCATAATAATCCTCTGTTGAAAAAGAAAGCAGTTTTTGAAGAGAAATGGTTACAAAAATGGAAGTCTTTAGATTCTCATATAAAGATTGATTCTTATCGAATATTTTCTCGCTATGTAGGAGAAGATATCAATATTTTGCCTTTAGAGTATTGTGCTACGGTTATTGAACCATTCCTTAATCCTAAGCAGTTTTGGGCATATTATAATGATAAAAATATGTTTGATAAGATATTTGGAACAGATATTTTGCCTAAAACGATAATTCGAAATATTGATGGTTCTTATTATACAGCTGATTATAAAATATATAAGGAAAAAATATTATCCTTATCTATTGCTTCTAAGTGCATAATAGTAAAACCATCTATTGATGGGGAGTCTGGTAGAGGGGTTGTAAAGTTACAAAAAGGTAATGGAAATATTAATTTAGAATCATTAAGATGTCAATTTGGTGAAAACTTTATTGTTCAAGAATGTTTAAGCCAACATCCATATATGTCACAGTTTAATAATACCTCAGTAAATACTATTAGAGTTATGACATATAGATCTTTGGCAACAAATGAAGTTGTAATTCCCAATGCTATACTTCGCGTTGGGGCTGAAGGGAAGGATGTTGATAATGCTCATGCTGGTGGTATGTTTTGCGGAATATCAGCTAATGGTGTATTAGGGAAATATATGTGTGATTATTTGGGAAATAAAAAAAAGAGTTTTAATGGAGTAGATTATTCGAATTCTGATTTTTGTATTCCTAATTATAATAGAGTGAAAGAATTTGCAAAAGAGGTTGCTGATAAGGTGTTGCATCATAGATTATTAGCACTGGATATAATGCTTGATGAACAAGGAAATCCTAAACTTATAGAAGTTAATGTAGGAGGCTTTTCTGCTTGGTTGTTTCAATATACCAATGGAAGCGCTTTTGGTCAATATACTGATGAGGTGATATCTTTTTTGATGGAGAAAAAATGAATGTTAATCAAAAAATATTGTATTGTTTTTTGTTATAGCTATAAAAAGATAAAACATTGTTTGTATTTAAAATTTAATATTTGATGATACCTCAGACAAGAAAGAACTTATATACAAATATTGCAAATTTAGTTGTTAATATAGTAGTAGGAATTTATTATACTCCTTATTTAGTTAATCAATTAGGATTAGCTGCATATGGGATAATTCCTTTAACACTAATTGTAAATCAGTATATTAGTGTCCTGACAGGTTCTTTGACAAGTGCATTATCTCGTTTTTATACAATTTATATTCAAAAAGAGAATTTTGCTAAAGCATCAGAGGTGATAAGTACTTCTTTAATAGCTATATTTGTTCTCATACTATTCATTGTACCTTTTTTTATTTGGTTAGTAATCGATTTAGATTTAGTTTTTAACATCCCTAAGCAGTTACAACAAGCCGCTCAGTTACTATTTATCTTTACGGGTGGTAGTTTTTTTGTTTCTTTAATCTCTTCTTCTTTAAATATTTCATTATATGCATATAATAGGTTGGATCTAATGAATGTAATTACGTTAACTAGAATAGGATTTAAATTTCTTTTAGTTATCGTTTTTTTTGAAAGTATTGAGGTCAATATAATATTTGTAGGATTATCTAATTTGTGTACGGAATTATTGGTCTTAATACTTAATATTTATTTTTTCTTAAGGCAAACTAAGAAAAAAGTGAAGTTTGGACTTTCTTATTTTGTAAGAACAACTTTAGTGAGTATTTTAGGAATGGCTGTATGGACGGTAATTCATCAATTAGGTGATGTTGCTATATATAGAGTGGATAACATTATTGTAAATCAATATTGGGGAACTGAATTGTCAGGAGCATTGGGGGCTGTATCGGAATTTGGCGTTTATGTTTCTTTAGTAGTTGGTGTTATTTCATCTTTGTTTGGACCGATTATATTAATAGCTTATTCAAAACAAAATCATGATGAAGTTCAGAAATTAACAATGAATGATTCTTTGATAGTTGGGGTTTTAAGTGCTAGTATTGTAGGGAGTTTGATAGGTTATAGTGTGCCTATTTTAGAAATCTGGTTAGGTAAGGAATTTGTTGTGTACAATAGTTGGTTGATTTTAAAAATGCTATCTCTTCCTTTTTTTTCTGCGGCAGGTATTTATGCGTATGTAAATAGATCATGGAATAAAGTGAAATATCCTGCTTTGTTTACTGTTGTTTTAGGGGTGATTAATATAATTGGCTTAATTCTTATTTCAGAGAAGAGTACTATTGATACTATGTCTGTTATAAAGCTTATGTTGTTCTTTTCTGTTTTTATTATTATAGTGCAAAGTTATGGTGTTAATGCATTCTTTTTTAACCGGATTTATCCAGGTAATGCTGGACAAATAAAGTTTGTATTTTTAAAAATTTGTATATCTATATGTGTTTCGATTTGCTCTTCAACGATTTTACTTAAAGTTTACCAACCGAAAAATTTAGTAGAACTAGTGTTAGTATTGTCAATAACTATATTAATATCCGTATTAATATCTGTGTTGACTTTGTTTTCAACCCAACAACGTCTTTTTATTTTTTCAATTATAAAATAGGAGCAGAATGAAAGTGTCAGTTATAGTGCCTGTGTATAAAACGGAAAAATTTATATATAGATGTTTAGATAGTATTTTGAATCAATCTTTGCATGATATAGAAATAATAGTTGTAAATGATTGTACTCCTGATAATAGTATGCGTATTGTTACTGAATATGCACATAAAGATAAGCGTCTTCATATAATAAATAATCCCATTAATTTAGGACCAATGCTGACAAGAAAAGTGGGATATCAGCAGGCAATAGGTGATTACATCCTTTTTTGTGATAGTGATGATTATTTACCTATTGATGCTTTAGAAAGGATGTATGTCGCCATTGAACAATCAAAGGCGGATATAGTTGTTTCTGCCTATACCTATATAGGTGTAAATGGAGAGAAAACTAAAATTATCAATCGGATTTCAGGGGGAGAGGCTTCTTATGATGCTTATTTAGCTCTTTTCGATAATGAATTGAAGCATTCTTTGTGTGCTAAAATATACTCCCGAAAATTATTTGCAAATTATGAATATGAGACATTTGAGAAACAAGCCAATGCGGAAGATTTTGTTTTGTTTTGTCAATTGTTGAAACATGTCACTAAAATTCAATGTATAGAAACAAGTACATATAATTATTGCCAGAATTTGTTATCTGCTACTCAGTCATATTCAGATGATAAGTTTTTGTCTTTTGTAAATGCTATTAATTGGCAATTTACATTCTTTAAGGGAATGAATGAGCTTGAAAATAAGTCCTTTGCAGATATATTAAATAGTATACTTACTCTTTTGAAGGCTGGTTGTAAAAAAAATATCATATTGAAAATTGATTCCGAAATTTTAGCTTCAATGTCATTTCCAGTGTTGAGAAAATATTTGCCTTTACCTAAGATTGTTTTATTGTATAGTCTATTTGAGTTTCCTATGTTTTGTTCTTTTTATTCCTATTGTGGTCGGTTAAAAAAGAAACTTCTTTTGTTGCATGATTAATTCTTTGTTGTTATGCATTGGCAAAAAGAATCTAATACAAATACATACATTAAAGCTTTAGCTTTTTTTTTGAATCCTACTATATCTTTGTTTTTAGCTCTTTTTAGTTTAAAAACTAAGTCTTCTTGTGTATTGTTGTTTGCCTTTTTTGTAACGTTTGGTTTTTCTTATACAGTATCTGATGTAAGGACAGAAGAGAATAATTTGGACGGTATTTCATATAGAAATGATTTTGAAGAATATGCTAATATAAGCTCAGAAACTTTCTATGACAGTTTAGCTGATTATGTTACTTTACAAGGAGGTTTGGATTTTTATAAAGATGTAGTATGTTATTTTGTATCAAGATTTACTGCTAATTATCATGTGATGTTCTTTGTGGTATCTCTTGTTTTTTCTTTTTTCTGTCTTAAATCATTGAAGTATTTTGTTACTGATAAAAATTTTTCGAATTCTATTTTTTGCTTTATTTTATTGTATCTATTTGTTTCTAATCAAATTTTTAATATAAATAATTTTCGATTTTATACAGCTGCTTGGATTGCAAACTTCTCTTTGTTAAAATGGCTTATTGATGGTAATAAGAAACTATTGTTGTTATTATTTATTACACCTTTCTTTCATGGTTCATTCATTCTAATTCCTATCATGGTTATAATATATCTATTTTTTTGTAAATCATATAGATATCTTACAATTGCATTTGTCTTAAGTTTAGTTTTTTCTGAATTGTCATTAGAAGTATTCCGAAATGCTATTGAATATATGCCTGCTGAATCTGCTTTAGCATTAAAAATGTCTGTATATACAGATGAGAATTATGTGTATAAAATTAATGAGGGGGGAAGTGGGTTTATTTGGGTTGTCAGATTACTTGAAGCATTTACAAGAATATTGATAAATGTGTTAGTTTTAGTTTTAATTGTGAATTATAATAAATACATTAGGCATACAAATTTTCAACAGCTTTTTCACTTCATGCTTCTTATTATGATTTTTGCAAATTTCACGATGTTTATTCCTTCTACTGGGAATAGGTTTATTATATTGGCAATGCCCTTATTTGCATATATATGGCTTGGATGCCTCCTTAATACGAGAAATGATAAATGGTTATATCTTTTAGGATTATTGTTTGTTATGCAAGCAACTTTACCTTTTGCTATTTATTCGTTTCCTTGTGTGAGATTGTATTTTAGAGTTTTGGAATCTTCTTTTTTTTGCAGTAGCCCTTTATGGCTATTTTTGAAATACATATTGTGGTTTTAATTTTCTTTTATGAAGAATCTTCTTTTCTTTATTAGTGGTCTAGGTTCCGGTGGTGCACAAAGGCAGATTGTGGAATTGGCTGTTGGCTTTAAAGGTCTGGGGTATAATGTCCGTTTTTTGATATATCAAAAAAAATGGAGTGAATTTTATTATCAATATATAGTCAATCATGGTATTGAGATAGATGGTATTTACGAAGATAATTATTTAGAACGTATTTATAAAGTACGCAGGTATATTCGTTCTCATAAATTTGACATAGTAATTGCTTTCTTGGAAGCTCCCTCTTTTATGGCAGAATTGTCAGGCTTTCCTAGTAGGAAATGGAAACTTATTGTTGGAGAAAGAAGTGCTGATCCTGCCAAACGGTCATCTTTTAAATTGAGGTTTTTTTTGAAGTTTCATAGATTTGCAGATTATATAGTTGCTAATTCTTATGCAAATATCAATATTGTAAAAGAAGTGGCACCTGGGATATTATCAAGGAAGTTCAAGGTCATATATAATATGCTTGATCAAGAAAGATTATTACCTAATGAAAATTTTGCATATAGAAAGAATGGGAAATTGAATTTACTGGTTGCTTCCAGCCATCGATATCTTAAGAATTTAAATGGATTGATTGAAGGTGTCCACTTAATGGAGCCTCAATATCGTGATAATCTTAGGATTTCATGGTTTGGCAATAGTAAGTTTGATTCCTCTTTGGAAGATGGACTTCAAAAAATCCAATCTTATGGTTTGCAGGATGTCTTTTCTTTTCATAAGGAAACATTGGATATTTATGACTATATGAGGGAAGCTGATGCGGTTGGCTTATTTAGTTTTTTTGAGGGACTTCCTAATGCTATTTGTGAAGGGATGTATATGGGGAAACCGATTGTTGCTACACGTGTGTCTGACGTTCCTTTGTTGGTAGAGGATAATGTAAATGGATTTTTGTGTGAGGCAAATTCTCCTTCTTCTATTTCGCATGCCTTGACTCTGTTGGTGAAGTGTTCTGTGGTCGAATTATCTGATATGGGAAAACGGAATAACACGAAAGCAGAAGAGTTGTTTAATAAGTCTCGTATTTTAGGTGATTACGAAAAAATGTTTTAGTTTTTTATGAATATTTTATTGATATCCAGAGGCTATCCTTCAAATAGAGATGTCCAGTGGGGATGTTTTGAGCGTGATCAAGCTAAGGCTTTACAAAAATTGGGGCATACAGTAACTGTAATGTCCATAGATGGTAGATTTAGACTATATAAACGGAGGTTAGGCATTACTCAAATAAGTGATGATGGTATTAATGTCTATAATATGTTTTATTGTCCTTCTGCCATCCTAAGATTATTGGGTAGTAAGTTTTTCTTAAAAGTATTAAGTTGGCAGACCAATAGGCTATATGAAGAAGTAAAAAAAAGGATGGTTCCAGATGTTATATATGCTCATTATCTGACCAATATATATTCTGCGACAATAATTAAGCAGTGCTATAATATACCTGTGGTGGGAGTAGAACATTGGAGTATGTTGAATAGAAAAGTTCTGCCTTCGTATGTATCCGTAATGGGAAATATAGGATATAGGATTGCTGATAAGCTTATAGCTGTATCTGATTCTTTGAAATGTAATATTTATAATCATTTTAGTGTAAATTCCATTGTTATACACAATATGATTGGAGAGGAGTTTGCTAATAGGCAAATAGTTGATAGAAAAAAGATTGTTTCTGGAAAACTAAATATTATAGCATTGGGAAGTTTGTTTTATGGAAAGGGATATGATATTTTGATATCAGCATTTGCAAAGACAGGGCTGTCGAAGTTTGGTTGCAAAATCACTATTGTAGGAGAAGGTGGTCAAAGAACAAAATTGCAGGCGCAGATAGATGGATTAGGGCTTGAAAGGTCAATTCGGTTGGTGGGGCAGAAAAATAAACATGAAATCATTGAAATAATGGACTCATGTAATTTATTCATTCATCCATCTAGAGGAGAAAATTTTTCAGTTGCCATACTTGAAGGACTTGCTTCTGGATTGCCAGTGATAGCTACATTATGTGGTGGAGCAGCCCAGTGCATAAATGAAAATAATGGTCTTCTTGTGGAAGTTGGTGATATAGACCAATTGGAAAAAGCTATAAAATATATGTATGAGCATATTGATGAATATAACAATATGGAAATTTCAAATGAATGTTTATCTAAGTATTCTTCTGTAGCCATAGGAAAACAGATAGAAAATGTTTTGAATGAGGTTATAAATCGTTGAAAGATGAAACAGTTGGTAATTATTGGTGCTGGTGGTATGGGACGTACTATGTTCGATATGGCACGAGAGTCTTGGGGACATAAAACCGAATTTGTCGTTAAAGGATTTATTGATGATAACGTAAAAGCATTGAATGGCTTTGAAGGTTATCCTCCTATTGTAGAAACTATATCAGGTTATTTACCTTGCGCAGATGATGTGTTTATATGTTCTATTGGTGGCGCTTCTAGAGTAAAATGTATATCTGAGATTATAGCACGTGGGGGAGAATTTATTCCTTTAATACATAAAACAGCTCGTATAGGAAGTAATGTGGTGATGGGAAAAGGTAATTTAGTAGGTGCATTTACAACTATAGCAGCTGATGCTAAATTTGGTGATTACAATTTTATCCAATCGTTAACTATTATTGGTCATGATGTGACAATTGGTAGTTGGAATAGGATTGACTCGCAAGTGATGATGGTAGGAGCCACTACAATCGGAGATCATAATATGATTCATACAGGAGCAATGATAAACCATAATGTACATATTGGTGACAATTGTACCATCGGAGCATGTTCGTTTGTAACGATGGATGTTGAGTCGGGATCAACCTTATTTTCTTCACCTGCAAGAAGGCTAAAATGATGAGTGAATTACTGAAAGATAAAGTCTGTATCGTAACGGGTGCAGCTCAAGGCATAGGTAAGTCTATTGCCTTGAAAATGATTGAAGATGGTGCAATAGTATATGGCTGTGATCGTTTGGAAGGTTCCATGAGCGCTTTAGAGCTTGAGTTTGAAAGATTTCATGCATTGTATTTTGACGTGACCCATGCACAAGCTGCTAAAGAATCTATGATGCGAGTAAAAAAGGAGCAGGGGCACATAGATGTATTGGTTAATAATGCGGGTGTAGTGTTCAATAAGAAAATAGGTATGATTGTTAGGGAAGAGACTGAATTGATGTTTCGTGTCAATGTGATTGCCGTGATTGAGTTGGTGCAATTAGTGTCTCGTCTGATGGCTCGCAATGGCGGAGGTTCCATTGTAAATATTGCATCTGTTACGGCTGTATTGGGCTCTTCGGGACAATCGGCTTATTCGGCTACAAAAGGGGCTATCATTTCTTTTACAAAGTCGGCTGCTAAAGAATTGGCTCCGATAGGTGTACGTGTCAATGCTGTAGCACCCGGTATCGTGAAAACAGAGCGTTTTGCCGAGCTTTATGAAGATAGTAAAGAAAAAATAGATATGCGCATCGCTAAGATTGCTTTGGGGCGTTTGGGATCTCCTGATGATATAGCTAATGCGTGCTCTTTCTTGGCTTCGGATCGTTCTTCATATATCTCTGGTCAGATATTGGGGGTAGATGGTTGCGCTTCAATTTAATGAAATAATTCTTGGTTATGATATTACAATTGAATAAACATCCGCAGGAAGCAATTGCTGCTATTGATGCAATGGAAAACATCCTGACTTACGGAGAGTTGGTGGATTTTTCTAATGAGATAGGCACTCTTATACCTTCTCGTTCCTTACTTTTTTTGTTGACAGAGAACAATGTGGGTGGTGTGGCCTGGAGTATAGGATGCCTTAATTCAGGAAATGTTCCTTTGATTTTGAATGCGCATATTGAAGAGGGATTATATAAGAATCTGTTTGAAATATACCGACCTTCTTATTTATGTGTACCTGTTGCAATGGCTATTTCTTTAACCTCTTATGAAGTGGTAACGGAACGTTATGGGTATGTGTTGTTGAGGATAGGCTTAGAAGCTTGTCCGATGTATGAGGATTTATCCCACTTATTACCTACTTCCGGCTCTACGGGAAGCCCTAAATTAGTGAGGCATAAATATGAAAATATTGAGGCCGCGGCACTTAATATATCCACATTCTTCCAATTAACAAAGGAAGACCGGCCGTTATTGGCATTGCCTCTTTATTATACTATGGGGCTTTCAGTTGTGTTCAGCCATCTCTATGTAGGTGCTACGATACTTATAACTAATCAGAACATGACTGACCGAGCTTTTTGGAATTTTATAAGGGAACAAGGGGCTACTAGTTTTACAGGGGTTCCTTATAGTTTTGAGATTCTGAATGTGATGCGTTTCTTTCGTATGGACTTGCCTGATTTGAGATTATTGACACAGGGAGGCGGTAAAATGCCTCGTCAGTTAAATTTAAAGTTTGCAGAATATTGTAGGGACAATGGCAAGCAGTGGATTGCTACTTATGGACAGTCGGAAGGCACAGCCCGTATGGCTTATTTACCTGCGGAGTGGGCCGTTGAGAAAGTTGGTAGTATAGGATTAGCAGTTCCTAATGCCGAATTGTCGCTAATAGACAGTGAAGGGAATCTTATTGAAGGGGCAAATACCGAAGGTGAGATGTGTTATCGCGGTAAAAATGTGACACTTGGATATGCCCGTAAACGAGAAGATTTACTTTTGGGAGATGAACGCAATGGATTTATGCGTACCGGTGATTTGGCTTATCGTGATGAGGATGGATGTTATTACATTGTAGGTCGTATAGGACGTTTCTTGAAATTATTTGGGATGCGTATTGGATTGGATGAATGTGAACAGATAATCAAAGGGAAATTTCCTATAGAGTGTGCTTGTGTAGGAACGGATGAAAGAATGGTTATTTATCTCACAAACGGGCAATATGCCCAACAAGTGAAAGAATTGTTGGTAGAGAAAACAAAATTGGTAGCTTCTGTTTTCGATGTACGAATAATTGATGAAATACCCAGAAATGAAGCAGGCAAGATATTGTATAGTAAGTTTAATATATAAAAGTTGTAATAGAAATGACTAATATTGAGAAATATAACGCTGCTTTTATAGAAGTGTTTGGTGTGACAGAAGAGGTCTTGAATGACAGTTTTTCAAAAGAAAATGTAGGAGGATGGGACTCGGTTCATCAGTTGAATATAATTTCTATCTTGGAAGACTCTTTTGATGTAATGTTCGAGCCTGAAGAAATTATGGAGTTAACTTCTTATGGGAAAGGAATTGAGATTTTGAATAGGTATGGTATTGATTTGAAACTTTGAATTGTGCTATGCAAATAAGAAGAATTCTGTGGGGGATTCTCGTTGATTTATATCCTCGTTATCTCCGTTGGAGATACGGAATGGATATAGGTAAAAATTGCAGAATTTCATGGAAAGCTCATTTAGATAAGTCAGTTAACCCTAAAGGTATCCATATTGGGGATAATACTTGGGTGCTTTCTGGTGCTATGATATTGGCACATGATCATTGTAGAAGTTTGAAAGCCGATACATATATTGGTAAAAATTGTGTGATAGGAGTTCAATCAATAATTATGCCAGGTTTATCTGTTGGTAATCAAGTGATTATAGGGGGGGGTAGCGTGGTTACAAAAAATATTCATTCGAATTGTATTGCAGCAGGAAATCCTGCAAAGATATTGAAAGAGAATGTAAATGTTCAAAATGGAAAAATATTAATGAATTGATTGACGAATGTTATGCTATATTCTTACTTTTTAAAACGTACGATTGATTTTATTGTTGCTTTCTTTGTTTTGGCAGTTATCTGGCCCATATTACTTCTTCTGATAATTTTCCTCCATTTCACCAATAAGGGTGCCGGTGTCTTTTTCACCCAGGAGCGCCCTGGAAAAAATGCCCGGATATTCAAAGCCATAAAGTTTAAGACAATGACAGATGAGCGGGATTCAGAGGGAAATTTGTTGCCGGATGCTGAACGTCTGACAAAGATTGGGAAAATAGTCCGTTCTCTGTCCATAGATGAATTGCCACAATTAATTAATGTATTAAAGGGGGATATGGCATTGGTTGGTCCCCGTCCTTTATTGCCGAAGTATCTTCCTTTATATTCAGAGGAACAGTTCCGTCGCCATGAAGTACGTCCGGGAATTACGGGGTGGGCACAGGTAAACGGACGGAATGATATCAGTTGGAAACGTAAGTTTGAACTGGATGTGTGGTACGTGGATCATATTTCTTTCTGGCTGGACGTGAAGATTATTATGCTAACCATAAAGAAAGTGTTCGTTAGAGAAGGGATCAATAAGGAAGGTAATGCTACCACTGAGGCTTTCAACGGTCATAACTGAAATGAACATCCATCAGATTGTCAATTCTGTTTTCACCTCCAATGCTTATATACTGTCTGTTGAGGGGAAAGATGGGCATGTATTGATAGATATTGGAGATATTACCCCTATAAAGCAGTTTGTTCAGGAAAAGTGCGGAACGGTACAAGCTTTGTTTCTGACTCATACTCATTACGACCATATTTATGGTATAAAAGATTTATTACGATTGTATCCTGATTGCACAGTTTACACTTCCTCTTTCGGTAAGGAGGCTTTAGGTTCGGATAAACTTAATTTTTCCCGTTATCACAATGATCCTGTAATATGGATGGGAGATAATGTGACGGTTTTACATGAGAATGATAAAGTGGAAATATTTCCGGGAATTTTCGTGGAAGTGTTTGAAACTCCCGGACATGATAAAAGCTGCCTTACCTATAAAGTCGAGAACAATGTTTTTTCGGGTGATTCATATATCCCGGGTGTTAAAGTCATTGCCTCATTCCCTAATAGCGATAGGGAAGATGCACGGATCTCGAAAGAACGTATCACGGAATTAACAAAGGACTGCAGTCTGTATCCCGGTCATGGAAACATTTATGAGTAAATTGTCCAGATATCTGGAAAGGATTTATAAAGCCGTTTCCTTTCTTTTTATTCCCCACTACGTAAGGAGCTCGAAGTCTGATCATTAAATAATCACATATATATTTATGGATAAAACTATTTATATCTGCCTTGCTTTGAGTTTGAATAATCTTAATCTGGTTGTATTATTGAATATGTGTTTTTATTGAGTAGCGGATGATGTCATGAGGTGTTATGTGGAATCTTTACACTTTATTGATATATGATTAGGATATTTCGGTATAGAATATTATCTTTGTGTTTAGGAAACAACTAAAGCAGTATCATGGATTCTCGAAAAACAGATGTATTAAAGTTGATAAAGGAAACTTTGCAAGGAGTTCTTCCTGCGGGTGGTCATGCTTTTCTATATGGGTCTCAAGCCAGGGGGGATGCACGTGCTGATTCAGATTGGGATGTACTGATTTTGCTTGATAAACCAAAGATAGAAGATAGTGATTACGATACTATATCTTATCCGTTGGTGGAACTGGGATGGTTGAAAAATGAATGCATAAGTCCTGTTTTATATACTTTAAAAGATTGGTTGAAATATCATTTTACACCTTTTTTCCATAACGTAAAGACTGAAGGAATACAATTGATATGAGTTTGGCTAAAGAAGAAATAGAGGCTGTAGTGGCTTATCGTAAAGAAAAAGCTTATAATACGTTGAAGGAGGCAGAAGACATGATTGACACGAAGCATTGGAATCTTGCCATTCAGCGTTTGTATTATGCTTGTTTTTATATGGCTTCCGCATTGCTGATGAGCCGTGGTATTAATGCGCGTACCCATAATGGTGTTGTAGGGCAATTAGGACAAAATTTCGTGTCAAAAGGGTTCTTGACTAAAGATGAAGGACGGTTGTATTCCCGCCTTTTGCAGAATCGCATCACCGGTGATTATAATGATTTTTTTGATTTTACAAGAGAAGATGTCGCACCGTTGCTGGAACCAACTCGTAATTTATTGATTAAAATTGATGAATTGATTGTTTTTTGAGATTTCTATATTGAGATGTTAGCTCCGTAAGTAGTCAAAAAAAGGATAAGCGCTCAAATTAGGGTTCCAAAATACTATCTGGCGGAGCGGGCGGTCTGTCTCTTTACGCCCAAACGCAAGAACTCCCTGCATTTCGGAAGTGATGATGGAGCGGAGATTACCGCTGTATATCATACATAATCAGCACAGTGAAGCTGCAAGGCAGGTTCACAGGGGATTATCTAGGCAAATTTTTTACCGGAATTTTAACGGTTGCAGAGATTTTTTTGAGTCTGTCACTGCAAAATATAGACTTGGCTGTATGCCAATAGTTAAAAATCAATCGAATTTGATAATATTTTTTATAAGGCATCCATTCTGTTGCCTTATAAAAAGGATATGCTCTAAATTGAGTATTAACACAAAGCTCCTTATAACCTCTTGTAAATTCTCCCGATACTTGGAAAGGATTTATAAAGCCCTTTCCTTTCTTTTTATTCCCCACTATGTGAGGAATCCGAAGTCTGATTATTAAATAATCACATATATATTTATGGATAAAACCATTTATCTCTGCCTTGCCCACATGAGCGAGGAGGGTATTGAACAGAAATATGTAAAAGAAGCCTTCGATATGAACTGGGTGGTTCCTCTCGGCCCTAACGTGAATGCTTTTGAAGAGGATTTGAAACGTTTTGTAGGCGAAGGCAAGGAAGTGGTGGCACTTTCGGCCGGTACGGCGGCAGTACATTTGGCTCTGTTGGCTTGCGGAGTGGGACAGGGTGACGAAGTGATTGTGCAAAGCTTCACATTCTGTGCGTCTTCGCATCCGGTCACTTATCTGGGGGCTGTTCCGGTATTTGTGGATTCTGAGAAAGAAACTTGGAACATGTCTCCGGAACTGTTGGAAGAAGCCATCAAGGACCGCATTGCCAAGACTGGAAAAAAGCCAAAAGCTATTGTTCCTGTGGCATTGTACGGCATGCCCTATGACTGTACACGTATCATGGAGATAGCCGATAGGTATGCTATTCCAGTGGTGGAAGATGCTGCCGAAGGTTTTGGCTCCCGTTTTAAGGGACAGGTACTGGGGACGTTCGGCAAGTTCGGGGTGCTGAGCTTTAACGGTAACAAGATGATTACTACCAGTGGCGGTGGTGCGTTGATTTGTAAAGATGCCGAAAGCAAGAATCAAATCATGTGGTATGCCACACAGGCTCGTGAGGCTTATCCTTATTATCAGCACGAGACGATAGGGTATAACTATCGCATGAGTAATATCTGTGCAGGTATTGGTCGTGGTCAAATGACCGTTGCCGATAAGCATATTGCACATCATCGGCATGTACAGGCTCTTTATAGGGAACTGCTTAAGGATGTGGAAGGGGTATTGCTCCATGAAGCCCCTTCGGCCGATTATGATTCCAACTTCTGGCTTTCCACAATTACCCTAGATTCTTCACTTCGCATCAAAGGGCAGGAAAATGCCTATAAGGATGTTGTCAGGACTGCCGTAGGTGGTGCTGCTGGTGTGATTCATGCCGTAGATTGTGCTACAACGGATTGTCAGCCCAACGAGAATGTGGAGGCTTTACGTGCTTTTATGCTTGACAAGAAAATAGAGGCACGCCCGGTTTGGAAACCGATGCACAAGCAGCCTGTCTATAAGGATGCTCCGGCTTATATCAATGGGGTATCCGAAGCTATTTTTAAAATCGGTATGTGCCTTCCTGCCGGGCCGTGGGTGACTGATGAAGATGTATATTATATCGTGGAGTGTATAAAAGAGGCCATAGTAAAATAATAGATGAAAATACAGCTTTTTTAACTACGACCTTGACAACGCTGTCGGTTGCCAATACGTTTGTCAATGCGGATTTCATCTATACCGTTGTCTGTTCCGTTCTAGTCTTCTGCTTCTTCAATTTCTGCAAGCGTGCCAAATATTCACCGCCTGATGCTTCATGAGAATATCGGACTACCGCATCGCAAACATCTTATCAGATTATGGCGAATGAGCTGAAGATTCCCCATGTCATAGTATCTTTGACCTATATGGCAGTACAGGCAATCATCATCGTAGGATATCTTGATTAAGTTGGCTTGCCTAATCTGTCAGCTTGTAAATCAATACTTTATGAACTTATCTCAGAAAACAGCTTCAGCGAGGCTGTTTTCTTTGTTTGCAGGCAAATATATCCTCACCTTTGCATTGTTGATCAACAAAACGAGATTAAAAACCATGTTGAATTAAAAATGT
>ERZ780218.950-NODE-950-length-21974-cov-3.568228_pt1 | contig 21974 bp, 20 predicted proteins | sample MGYA00510975_ERZ780218 | MGnify/ENA primary metagenome ERZ780218 (study PRJEB29588, sample SAMEA2152063) | human gut metagenome | biome: human gut; feature: human-associated habitat; material: faeces | place: Denmark | collected 2008/2010 ... | reverse complement strand
TGGTGACGAAGGACACCTCCTCCTCCAGCAGGGGCAGGGGGGTGAGCTGGGGGAACACGGAGCGCAGGGTGGTCTGGGTCTCCCGCATGGCGGCCACGATGGTGCGAACCGTCTGCTGGAGGTACTCCACAGTCCGGTCCCGGGGGGCGATCACCTTCTCCCAGTCCCACTGGTCCACGTACACCGAGTGGAGGTTGTCCAGCTCCTCGTCCCGGCGGATGGCGTTCATGTCGGTGTACAGGCCCTCCCCCACGGAGAACTGGTAGCGGTACAGGGCCATGCGCTTCCACTTGGCCAGGGAGTGGACCACCTGGGCGTCCCGGCCGGCGTCGGGGATGTCAAAGGACACGGCCCGCTCCACGCCGTTGAGATCGTCGTTCAGGCCGGTGGAGGCCTCCACAAACAGGGGGGCGGACACCCGGCGCAGGTGGAGGGCGCCGCCCAGGGTGTCCTCAAACAGGCGCTTGAGCAGGCCGATGGCCTTCTGGGTGTCGTATAGGTTCAGGCAGGGGGCGTACCCCTGGGGGATGACAGTCTGTAGCATGGCTGGCAGGGCTCCTTTCCAATGGAACGGCAAAATACTCTGCTACATTATACCGGAAAAGTGTCCCGGGGGCAAGGGCGGAAGGGGGAGAAAATAATGATAAGAAAATATAATGATAAAATAAATAAGTATCATTTTACCTGATGTAAATTTTGGTGTATGATGGGCCCACAACCATAGAAAGAGAGGAATCTGCTGTGAGCGTATGGAAAGACCGGGGCCTGGGCCTGTTCCTGTGCCTGTGCATCGCCCTGCCCTGCTGGCTGCTGGGCAAGGCGGTGCCGGTGGTGGGCGGGCCGGTGTTCGCCATTCTGGCGGGCATGGTGATCGCCCTGTTTTACCGGGAGAAGAGGCGCACCCAGGCGGGCATCGCCTTCACCTCCAAGAAGATTTTGCAGTACGCGGTGATCCTGCTGGGCTTCGGCATCGTGCAAATCGGCCTTGCCCTCAAAGGCCACGATGCCAGCCAGCGGGCGCAAGGCTTTATGACGTTCTTCGGTGGCGTGGTCATTTACTTTGCAAAGGATATTCTTGATATGATTCTGTAAGCAATGCCGTCTAGTTGACTTTTGTGCTAAATAAGCGTATAATGTTTAGCGTGAAAGTCAATTTGAGAGAAGGTGTGTGCTATGGATTCTACAACGAAGATTATAGAGTTGGCTTCCCAAAATAATGGCATCGTAACTGCTGCTATGATTTCTTCTGCCGGAATATCACGCGGAAGTTTGAAATATTTGGCCGATACAGGCCGATTAGATCAGGTCTCCCGTGGGGTATATACCCTGCCGGAAGTTTGGGAGGATGAATTTGTATCCATTCAAGAGCGATATAAGCGTGGTGTATTTGCATTGGATACCGCACTGTTTCTGCATGATTTAACTGACAGGACACCACATAAGTTTCACATGGCATTTCCCTATGGATATAATACATCCAGTCCAAAAGCAGCGGGGATTTTATGCTCTTGCAAGAAAGAGCCTCATTACAGTCTTGGAATCGCGCTGGTTGACACCCCTGCCGGAAATACAGTCCGGGCCTACAATGCAGAAAAAACCCTATGTGAAATTCTAAAGCCCATCAGCCACACGGATATTCAGATCATTACAGATGCATTCAAGCGGTACGCTGGCCGTAAAGATAAGAACATTCCTTTGCTTTCGGAATATGCTCATCAACTACGCGTAGAAAAACGGCTGCGTCCTTATTTGGAGGTACTATTATGAAAAACGCTATGCAGCTGAAAGCGATTATGAAAAAGCTGGCGAAAGAAAACCAGATTTCCGCACAGCTTGTTTTGCAAAATTATATGCTGGAACGATTCTTGGAGCGGGTATCATTATCCCCGTATCGGGATAATTACATCATCAAAGGTGGCTTTTTAATTTCCTCTATGGTGGGGCTGAACTCCAGAGCGACAATGGATATGGATGCAACCATAAAGGGTTATCCAGTTACGCAGGATGCCGTCCAAAAAATGATAGAGCAGATTCTCACCGTTCCGGTTGACGATGACATCACATTTACATTCAAAAGCATTGGTGAAATCCGGGAGGGTGATGAATATACTGGATACCGCGTAGCTTTGACAGCCGATTTTCCGCCTATGGCAGTTCCCTTAAAGCTGGACATCACTACTGGCGATAAAATCACACCACGCGAAATTCAATATGACTACAAGTTGATGCTGGAAGATCGTCATATTCAAGTTATGGCATACAATTTGGCCACCATTCTGGCGGAAAAGCTGGAGACTGTAATATCTCGCAGTGACCAGAATACCCGGCCAAGAGATTATTATGATGTCTATATCCTTACCAAACTGCAAGCAGAAAATATAGACTTTCCCGCTTTAGGGGCGGCACTGATGGCTACAGCCAGTAAGCGAGGCTCTGATTCGATTTTGCAAGATTATAGAGCAATTGTGGAAGCGGTGCGAAACAGCGAGATTATGCGTAGGCAATGGGATAATTACCGAAAAGATTTCGACTACGCTTCCACCATCAGCTTTGATGAAGTGTGTGATGCAGTTGCTTCTACAATGGACACCCTAATAACAAACAATTTTTTTAATTAAGCTATGCAGTCGGCAGAATTTCTGTCGGCTGTTTTCTTTTATCTGAAAGTGGGTGAAAACTTGAATCAAAACTGGATCGTTGAGAATCTGAACAATGCATTTTCCACATGGAATGGAAAACTGGGCGAGTTATGGGGGCTGGTGACAACCGGCCCCCAAACTTTTAAGGGCGGCGCAGTGTGGAGTGTGATGCAGACCTTGCACAATGGTATGGTTGGCATTGGCTATGCACTGGTCGTGCTGTTCTTTGCTATATCGCTATGCAAAAACACAATGAATTTTCACGAGTTAAAACGCCCCGAAGCTGCAATCCATTACTTTCTCCGCTTTGTGGCGGCAAAAGCACTTGTGGGATATGGCATGGACATTATGCTGAATGTGTTTTCCATCTGTAACGGCATCGTCACAGATATGGCCGACAGCATGGGCGGTATCTCGGAAGCTATGGTGTTGCTGCCCGCAGAAATGCAGACCGCTATCGAAAATGTGGGATTTCTCGCCAGCATACCGCTATGGCTCGTAACGATTCTCGGCAGCTTGTTCATTACGGTGCTTTCCTTTGTAATGATCCTTACCGTGTATGGCCGCTTCTTCCGTTTGTATATGTACACAGCGCTGGCTCCGCTGCCGCTGGCGGCTTTTGCCGGGGAAAGCACACAATCCGTGGGCATATCGTTTTTGAAAAGTTATGTCGGCGTGTGCTTAGAGGGTGCGGTCATTGTGCTGGCCTGCGTGATTTACTCGGCGTTTGTCAGTACGCCAACAGTAGCCAGCGGCGAGGCGACCACTATTGTGTGGAGCTACCTTGCCGAAACCGTGTTCAATATGCTCGTACTTGTGGGGCTGATAAAAGGTTCTGACCGAATTATCCATGAAATGATGGGGTTATAAATCATGCAAATACCAATCAACAAAGAAATCCGCCATTACCAAGAGGAAATCTTTTTGGGGCTGAATCTGCGGCAGATGATTTGCTCCGGCGCGGCCATTGCCGTGGCAGTTGCGGTCTATTTGGGGCTGACCCCGCTGTTGGGTCATGAAACGGCGGGCTGGGTCTGCATTGTGGCCGCTGCGCCGATTGCAGCAGCAGGATTTTTTACTTATGACTGTCTGACCTTTGAAAAATTCTTGCTTGTTGTAATAGACAGCACAGTTATCAGAAACGATTGGCGGTTATGGAAAACCGAAAACAAATATTGCAAAAAGAAAAAAGGTGATAAGCATTGAGACTAAGTGAGTACGCATCTACGCGAAAAACGCGCGGCAGCTATAAAATGCCCCGTTCCGTGCAGCAGAGCATCCCCATCGACAGAATCTATGCAGACGGTGTTTGGCAATCGGAAAATGTGTTCAGTTTGATGTGGCAAATCAGCGACATCAACTACGCCATGCAGAGTGACGCGGCCAAGCAGAATATTTTAACGCAGCTTGGCACGGTCTACGCGGGCATCCCTGCCGACTGCTGGATGCAAGTCTGCATCGTCAGCCAGCGCATGGATGAAAAAGCCTTTGCCCGTGATGTGCTGTACCACCGCGAGAACGACGGCTTTGATGCCCTCCGCGCCGAGCGTAACCGCCAAATCAAGGCCAACGCCCGCGAAAATGGAAATGTGGTGCAGCATAAGTACATCATCGTGTCCACGAACAAACCCGGCGTAAAAGAGGCCCGCGAACGCTTTGTACAGGTGCAGGGGCATTTGCTGTCTGCATTTTCCGCCTTGGAATGTGCCGTCACACCGCTGGACAACCGCGCACGGCTGGAGGTGCTGCACAAGTTTTTCCGCATTTCCGAGGAGGGGCGTTTTAACTTCGACTTTGATAATTGCGCCAAACTGGGGCAGGACTTCCGCGATTCTATCGCCCCGGACTGCATCCGCTTTTGCAAAAAGCATATTGAAATCGAGGATTTTTATGCCAAGTGCATGACGATCAGCGAGTACCCGCAGCAGCTTGATGATAAGTTTATCTCCGCACTGCTTCAGCAAGTGCCATACATTGTGTTATCAATCGACATTGAGCCGGTGGAAACCGAGGATGCTTTCAAAGAAATTGACAATGCCCAGATGAAAACCGATGCCGAGAAAGTCCGTTTCAATAAGAAATCCGTGGAAAATCTGGACTTCACTTCATCCGTACCGCAGCGGACGCAGGAGCAGGACCGCATCATTGCCAACATCCGCAAAGAAATGACGGAGAACGACCAGCAGATGTTTTTGAGCCTGCTCACCGTCACTTACTTTGCTGACACACTGGAAGATCTCGCGCTGGAAACCGATGCACTGAAAACCACGGCGGCAAACTATAACTGCCGATTCACCGAGTTGTACTTTCAGCAGGAACGCGCCTTTAACACGGCCATGCCTTACGGCTTGCGCCGCATCGAGAGTGTGCGCACGATGCTGACGAAATCGCTGACAGCGCTTGTACCGTTCAATACCCAAGAAATTCTCACACCTGGCGGCATTTGTTACGGCAGAAACGCCGTGACCGGCAATCTCATCATCGGGCTGCGCACTAGCCTTGTGAACGGCAATGCAATGGTTGTCGCTACCTCCGGCGGCGGCAAATCAATGTTTGTTAAGTTGGAAATCCTTATGCTGTACCTGCGCTTCACAAAAGCACGTTTCTATGTCGTAGATCCCGAAAATGAGTACGCGCCCCTCGTGCAGGAATTGGGTGGCGAGGTTGTGAATATCTCGGTGGACAGCGCTACGCACTTTAATCCGCTGGACTTCAAATACGATAAGGCAACGAAAATACCTCCCCATGTTGCTAAGGCAGAATTTGTGTTGAGCCTGTGTGAGCAGATAATGGGCAAGGAGCATATTCTGGCCGGTGATAAAAGTCTGATTGACGATGCTCTTGAAAACATCTATAAGCCCTTGATGGCATCCCACTATACCGCGCCGTGCCCGACTATCAAGGACTTGTGGATGGCACTGAACAATCAGCGCGATAAACGGTCAAAGGAAATCGCGCTTGCATTGCGGATTTTCGCCACCGGCAGTATGCAAGCGTTCGCCCAGCCCACGAACGTGGACATGAGCAACCGCCTTATCTGCTTCAACATCCAGAGCTTGGGGGAACAGCTAAAGCCAGTTGCTATGCTGTCCATGTTGGAGTACATCAACACCGCCGTTATGAGCAACGAACGCAACGACCCCAAGGCCGCCACATGGGTGTACTTTGATGAAATCTATCTGCTGCTGCGCGATTCTTTGAGCGCCAATTTCCTGTACACAAGTTGGAAGCGGTTCAGAAAGTACAACGCCTACGCCACCGGCATCACGCAAAATGTGCAGGACTGCCTTACCAATGACACCGCCTATGCCATGCTGGCAAACTCTGAATTTGTGGTCATGCTGCGCCAAACCAAGGACATTGACAGCGTGGTGGAGTTGTACGGCCTGTCCGAGCCGCAGCGGAAATATTTGCTGTTGGCCCAACCCGGTGAGGGTATTATCAAAATGGGCAACAGCCTTATCCCATTCAACAACCCCCAACCCAAGGATACTAAGACTTACAAATTACTCACGACTAAACCCGGTGAAATGGAGTGAATCCTATGAGTGAAAATGAAATCCGCGTGCTGTATGTGCAGCCCGGTAAATACCCGGAGGAGCGCACGATTCCCAACGCATTAAGGGCATTGCAGGAGCTTGTCGGCGGTGATATTGAATGTTGCCGTCCGTGGAGAGATAGCGTTTGCGTTATCTGCAACGACTCCGGGAAGATTGACGGTTTGCCGCCTAACCGGCTTTACGGACATACAGATTTTCTTGCAGGTTCTTTTGTGGTCTGCGGCAATGGCGGAGAAGACTTTATCAGTTTGACTGATAGACAGGTTTTCTTATATGAAAGGCTGTATCATAACCCTGTTGTCTTTCTCCCCACGCCGCACGGCCTGTTGCCGATGAAATGCACTCCTGAACAGTACGAGCAATTCCAGCGCGATGGCAATAAGCTGAAAATCAAACCCATCGACCACGGAGAACGCTAAGAGCATGATTTTACACAAACAAAAGGCGGGGTGTCGCCCGCCTTAGAATCTCAAAAATATAACCTCATATATAAAGAAAGCAGGAGGACACCACCATGACCGAACCTAAGTTTATGACCCCTGCCCACCGTAGGGCATACTTAACCCACCTCAACCGCTGCAAGGCAATGGACAGCTACCACCGCGCACTGATTTACATCTTGACAGCAGTACCCGCACTTCGGAATAACATTGACGCTTGTTTCAATTTTGAAAAGGACGAAATCAAGCCGGAATCGCTGGCCGCAGGATGGCAGACCAGCGGCACAACCAAGCTGACACGGTTTGCCTATAATCTTTGGAATGGATACGATGACAAATCCTGTACACCGTATGACCTGTTCGACTGCTCCTTTGCGCCGTATATGTACGAAGCCGTAAAACTGCGCTACCCGGAATATACGCGCCAGTTGGATGATGTGGTAATTGACGATGCCCGGAATTAAAGCAAAGCGCAAGCAGTTTGTGCGCAAAACGCTTATGCGGCCCAAGGCGCAGAGCCAACGCACCGCCGAGCAGCGGCAGGAATCACCCGAAGAATACGCACAATCCGAGGTGCAGCAGGGCGTTTCCGATGTAGCTGCCCGTACAGGCAACACCGCCAAAAGCACCGCCCGCATGAGCTACCGCAAGTTTCGTGCAATGCAGGAGAAGCGGAAAAATCTCACCTTGCAGGGCAGCACCCAATCTGCATCAAAGCTGATTGAAAAAGAGAAAGTCACTGTTCCCACGCAGACCGAGCGCAGGGAAATGTTCAAAAAGCAGCGTTTCCGGCAAAAGGCCATTGCAACCAAAACACCAGCGCCGCAAGCCCCGGTGCCGTCATCGGCCACACCGGCACCGCCGCCCTGCCGAGTCCAAATGCAGCAGCGCTTAAAGCGGCAGCACCTGACCCGCGAGGCTGTGCGCCGCTATCTGCAAAAGCAGACGACTGCCACAGCGGCGGGCAATACCACTCCCATCGTTACCCACGCACCCAAGCTGCCCACAATCAGCAATAAACAAGCCACGGTTGAAGCAATCAGCCGTGGCGTTCATTATATCGCAGCCAAAATCAAAGCCCTGCTCTCCCAAACCGTGCGGCGCGCCGCGCAATCGCTGCTGGCGCTGCTTGGCGCAGGCGGCGTGGTGTTGGTGCTGGCGATGGTCATTGGCGCAGCCGCAGCGGTGATTGGCTCGCCCGTGGGCATCCTGTTTGCGGACGAATCCAACGACCCTAACAGCATTCCTATTGCCGAAATCGTAGCCGACACCAACGCCGACTTCGGCGCGGCCATCAATGAAATCGTATCCGCCCACCCGGAGTGCAGCGAAACCACCATCACCTACGACTATGAGGACGGTCATACATGGGCAAGCTACTGGCCGGAGGTGCTGGCCATCTTTGCAGTACATACCAACCTCAACTCTGATAGCGACGTTGTCGTTATCAATGCCGCCCAAATGCAGCGCATCCAAGACACCTTTTGGGCGATGCACGAAATAAGTGCCGAGGTGGAGGAAGTAATCACCACACCGGAACCGACCGAGGACGACCCCGACCCGGAGCAGCAGACCGACTATATTTTGCACATCACCGTCAGCAGCAAAACTGTGGATGAACTGGCCGAGTTGTACAATTTCACCCAAGACCAAAACGATATATTGCACGAACTTCTCTCCGATGAAATGCGCCCTACGCTGCTTGCCCTCTGCGGCGGCATCGGCATCATCGAGGATGGCGAGTTATGCTGGCCGCTGCCCGGCCACACCTATATTTCCTGCAATTTTGGTGACGACGACGCTTACGGTAATTCCGGGCATCGCGGTACGGACATTCCCGCGCCGGAGGGAACGCCGATTCTCGCCGCCCACAGCGGCACGGTCATTATCTCCGGCTGGAACAATAGCTATGGCAACCAAGTTCTGTTGGATAACGGCGCGGGCCTGTCTACGCGGTATGCCCACATGACTGCCGCTGCTGTTTCAGCGGGTGAAACCGTCACGGCGGGGCAAGTAATTGGCTATGTTGGCAACACCGGCGACAGCACCGGTTTCCACCTACATTTTGAGGTAATGCAAAACGGCGTGCGCGTGAACCCACTGGATGCAGTTACTCCGCAATGATGGCGAACACTTTTTCACAAAATGTCAAAAATATGGTTGCAGTCCAGATTATAGGATGCGCAAGCGTGTATAATAGAGACAGCGCACCCAGCATAACGATAAAAATTGCCTGAAAGGAACTTCTCTATGTCATTCAAAATGAAAAGAACGCTTGAAATGCGGCGTGTAGAAAGCGCGTTTGCGGACTACTTAGAAAATGAGGACAGTATTGACCTCCTCTGGTCAGATAAAGTCGGCTATGTCTTTCTTACCATCAATGAGAAAACGCATCAATCTGAAAGCTGTGAGGATTTACATACTGCACCGCAGCTTTGCCACCGACTGCTGGATGATATGGCCATCACCGTGTTGTTGCAGACAAAGCGCAACCACAACTTTACAAATATGGATAAGGACGAAGCTGCACGAGTGCGGGCCGCTTGGAAGCCTGTAATCGAAAAGCTGCCGGACTATGCTTATCTCTGCGATGAAATTCTCCGCGAAGCACAAGAAAATGAGGAGGAAAACGGCATTGATTTACAGTGAAGTCGAAAGAAAAGAAATCGAGCACGTGTACGGCGTTTTCAAGGATTATATTCACGCAAGCAAATTCTTGGATTTTGTCTGGTCTGAAAAGCTGGGGTATCTGCTGCTGCATATCGACCCAACAGAAAACACCATTGAGGAGGACCAAATCATTACTTCTGCGGATGAATTGTGTGCTGAACTATTCAACGAAGTTGCAACGGATGTTTTTCAAGAAGCTAAGAGAGAACACTTTTATCCTGATGCAGATGATGACGAGATTGCAGAGATTCGCAGACGTTGGCAGCCTTACCTCGACCTGCTTCCTGAGTATAGGAGTTCATGCAGAGCATTTCACACAGCAGAATAAGTGAAAAGAAGCCTTCAGCATGATATGCCCCCTATATAGTTTTCAGTGCTTTATTTCACTGTTCGCTATATAGGGGGCATATCATTGCGCGGGCTGCTATTTGTTTTGGAAATTTGGAATTGTACTTTCTTGCCGAACAGCAGCAGAAATATTTGCTGCTGACACAGACAATACATACGAAGTGTGGCAGGCTCTTGTTGAGAACGATCTTGAATCACGCTATCCATGACGGAATCATTTGACAAAAATCGCCAAAGTGTGCTATTATATGCCGACTTTTAGTTTGCGAGAGCGTTTCGCTTATAGGAAGTGGACATCAAAATTTCACTTGGTTTGCTTTACGATATTCTGTCGGGGATGTTCCCTCTATGTTGCTAAATGTCTTGCAAAAGTAGCTGGACGAAGAAAAGCCGAGAATGCTGGCAATCTGAGATGGTGCAAGGTCGGTTTCGGCCAATAACCGCTTTCCCTCCCGGATGCGGCAGTCAATGATATAGTTGATAGGAGAGACACCATATTCGCGCTTAAAAGCGTGTGCCATGTGATATTTGCTGATACTAACCTTTTCGGCAAGCTCATCCAGCGTAAGATTTTCTTTATAATGGTGGTCGATATAGCGCTTTACAGTTGCACACTGGCGGTTAGCAGGCAGCCGGGAATGAATTGGAACAGCGGATACACTGGCATTTCGCATAAGCTGTACCACGATAATATCCATATAAGCCTGACAAAGTATCTGAAAATTGGATTCCCGATTCTGCATTTCCGTAAGAATCTTTCTCATGCAGGACAGTACATCGTTGTTTCCGTCAAACGTATAAACGCAAAAGCTGCCCTCGGCGGCATCGGAAATCGTAAATTCTAACCCCTCAATACCCAGCACAATGTATTCCAGCGGGTGGGATTCCAAGCTGACCTCTGTATGGATAACATTGGGGTTTACAACAACAAGCTGGTGTGCCTGAACAGGGAATAATTTATCGTTGATTTGAAATTGCCCCGCACCATCTACAATATAAAATAATTCAGCATAACTATGAGAATGTGGAATGGAGGGCCAATCCCCGCTATACTTTGTGGAAGCAATATTGCGTAATTTCATCTTATCGCGGGGCAGGGAATCATCAGTCTGATTAAAGGAGTAGTTAATATGGCTCATTGGGGTCACACTTCCTATTTTGTAGTATATTGTCATTATATTGCACGAGGCTGAAAAGCGCAAGACGGTATTCGGCGTTTTTGTCAACAACTAACATTTGATGAAAAAAGCAAATAGTAAAAATGCACAACGATTGCCTATGAAAACCTAGCAACATGCCGAAAAACGGAGAAATAGCAAGATTGTAAAATAGGTGGGCAAGATAATAATTGCTAAAAACTGGAAAAGCACTACACTTAAGTCACCGCGAAAGGGAAGTAATCCCGACACAGAATTTACACTTAGGAGGAAAACACAAATGAAGAAGATTGTTGCACTTTTGATGGCTTCTGCTATGGCAGCATCTCTGGCTGCTTGTGGTGGCAGCGCTCAAAGCTCGGAAGCTACCTCTACTGCTCCGGCTGAATCCACGGCTGCCGAGTCTACGGCTACTGATGGCAAGAAGTATGAGGGCGTTGAGTTGACCATGTGGTCTATGTGGTCTGCCGGTGAGGTTCAGGCAAATGCAATTCAGGCCGCCGCTGACGCTTTCGAGGCTGAAACTGGCGCACACGTCAACATCGAGTGGAAAGGCCGCGATGTCAACACCCTGATTTCTGCCGCGCTGGAATCTGGCGAAAAACTGGACATCTTCGAGGATGATTACAACCGTATCGGCCACGCTTACGCTCCCTACACCTACGACCTGACCGAGATGGCAGACGCTGTCGGTTATGATGACTTCAGCTACGCTTGCTTTAACAATCAGTCCAAAGAATGGGCTGGCTACCTGAACTCCATCGTAGAGCAGCCCCAGATTGGCGGTATCTTCTACAACAAGGACGTTTTCGATGCCTGTGGCATTACCGACACCCCCAAGACTTGGGATGAGTTCCTGACAGTCTGCCAGACCCTGAAAGACAACGGCTATGAGCCGCTGGCGCTGGACGGTGCTTACGCAAACTTCAACTTCTACAACCATCTGGTCCGCCATCTGGGCGAGGACACCATTGCCGAGTTGGGCAAGAACGGTGGCTGGGCTGACAATGAAGCTGCTGTGACGGCTGCGCAGGAAATCATTGATTTCGTGAACGCTGGTTATCTGGCCGAGGGCGCACCCGATGCTTATCCTGCCAGCCAGACCAAGGTTGGCCTTGGCACGGCGGCTATGGTTGCTTGCGCAAACTATGTCACTTCCGAGGTTGATGCTGCTGTTGGTGAGCCTGTAAACTGGGGCTTCTTCAACTATCCCGAAGTCGAGGGCAATGTTGATGCTTCTGCTTACGCCGGTGCAAACTCTCTGGCCATCTCCTCTTCCTGCGAGAACCCGCAGGCTGCATTTGACTTCATTATGACCATCGTTACCGGCACCTGCGGGCAGGAGCTGGTTGACAAGGGCGGTCAGATCCCTGCTGACACCCGCCTGAAAGAGTCTGTCCTGGCCGGCTCTGTTGAGACGCTGAAGAACACCACCACCCCGATGAGCTGGTGCGGTTCTCTGAACACGCTGGACGGCTGGTCCTCCATCAAGAGCTCCATGATCGAGCTGTTCGAAGGCAAGTACGCAACCGGCGCCGACTACTGCGCTTACTTGGATACCCTGTGCGGCTAATCCTATAATAAATCACGGTACGCCGTCTAGCGGTGCGGCTGTAATGGATTTATTCAGGATTCCCTCAATCTGAACGGAGGCGGCACCTGAATGGGTGTCGCCTTTGCTTATGACATTTCATTTTTGAGGTATTACCAGTATGAAAAAGAACAAGACAATGATTTTCCTATTCATTCTGCCCACCGTTCTTTGCCTGTTGTTCATGTATGTCTATCCGATTGTTCGGACAGTTATCATGAGTTTCTTTAAGGTAGAGAGCCTTACGGCATCTACAAGCACATGGAGCTTCTATGGGCTGCAAAACTATTTCAAAATCCTGCGCAATGCTGGTTTTATCAGTTCCATGAAAAACATGGTGATGATTTGGCTGGTAGGCGGCATCATTACCATGTGCCTGTCCATGTTGATGGCCGCGATTTTGACCAGCGGCATCCGCGGCGCAAAATTCTTCAAGGCCGCCATTTATATGCCCAATATCATCAGCGCCGTAGCACTGGCCACCATGTGGATTCAGTATGTGTTCAACTATGATTATGGTCTGCTGAACCAGATCGTCAAAGCATTCGGCGGTGAGAATGTCCGCTGGCTGGGTACAGACCTGATTTTCTGGGCTATGATGATTGCTTTCATCTTTGGCAGTGTTGGTTACTATATGCTGATTTTTATCAGCGGCATCGAAGGTATCCCGCAGGATTTGTACGAAGCTGCCACTATCGACGGCGCGAATATCTTTGACCGCTTCTTCCAGATTACGCTGCCCCTGCTGAAAGGCGTCATCCGCACCTGTGTTACTTTCTGGAGCATCAATGCTACCACATTCTTCCTGTGGACGAAGATGTTCTCCCCCATCAACACGGAAACGGCCACCATTGTGCCCGTTGTGTACCTGTACGATACGGTGTTTGGCGGCAAGGGCGTTGTAGAGCGCGATGCTGGTGCAGGCGCAGCGGTTGGCGTTGTGCTGACTTTGATTATCATTGCTGTGTACGTTATCACCAACCTGATCTTGAAAGACTCGGATCTGGAGTATTAAGGTAGGAGAGCAGTTATGGGAAAATATCACGATAGAATCAACTGGAAGAAAGAACTTCGGCTTCTGCCCGGTTATATCATTGTTTGCGCGTGGGTCGCGCTTACGGCTGCCATCCTGTTCTGGATCGTCTGCGCCAGCCTTTCCTCAACAAAGGAAATTCTGACGGGCCGTGTTGTGGACTTTTCCAATGGCCTGAAGTGGGATAACTACGTCACAGCTTGGAACACCCAAAATGTATCGCTGTATTTCTTCAACAGCTTGGTTTATGCCATTGTTTCCTGTGTGGGCGTATTGCTTATTTCCGCGCCCGGTGCTTATGTGCTTTCTCGCTGGAAGTTTGTCGGCGGTAAGGCCATCCGTATCGGCTTGGTCATTGCCATGAGTGTTCCCACCATTATGATCATCATGCCTCTCTACTCTTTGGCTGTGCAGTGGGGCATCAAGGGTCGCGTGCTGTTGGTTGTGCTGTACATTATGCTGCGCGTACCGTATACCGCGATTTACCTACTGGATTTCTTCTCCTCACTGTCCCGGTCTTATGAGGAGGCGGCCTACATTGACGGATGCAGTCATTCTCGGACGTTCTGGCAGATTATGCTGCCGCTGGTTCAGCCCGCCATTATTACGGTTACGATTTTCAACTTTATGTCTGTGTGGAACGAGTTCTTCATGGCGTTGATTTTCACTACCAGCGATTCTATGACCCCTGTTGGTGTCGGTTTGTTGCAGATTGTCAACGCAATGAAATATTCCGGCCAGTACGGTGCTATGTTTGCCGCAGTCATCATTGTGTTCCTGCCTACTTTCCTGCTGTATCTTTTCCTGTCTGAAAAGATTATTGTCGGTGCTACCAGTGGCGGCGTCAAGGGCTGATTTGACTTTCCTCCATTCAAAATATTACGTTTCAAGGAGAATCCTTATATGAATGATGTAAGAAAAATGGGCCGCGTGACGATTCCCACTGATACGGACGCAGTGTCTGAAACCCTCAACCTGTTGAAGCGCTGGGGCGCGGATGCCATCCGCGACTGCGACGGCACCGAGTTTCCGCAGGAGCTGAAGGACACCGGCGCAAAGATTTACGCCACCTATTACACTACCCGTAAGGACAACGCATGGGCAAAGGCCAACCCCGACGAAACCCAGCAGTGCTACATTATGACGCCGTTCTACACCGCTGAAGGCGGTGCGCTGACCATCCCCCTGATGACGGGCATCAGCCGCGAGCTGATGAAGGTCAACGACCATGACGATATTGCCCGCTGGTGGGAGGTCATGGACCGCACGACGGGCGAGCCTGTCCCCACCGCCGACTGGCACTATGATGCCGCCAGCGAAAGCGTTGTCATCGACACCCCCGCCGCCTACCACGAGTACACGGTCAGCTTTTTGGCGTACCTGATCTGGGATCCCGTGCACATGTACAACTCGGTCATCAATGACTGGAAGGATGTCGAGCACCAGATCCCGTTCGATGTGCGTCAGCCCAAGACCCACGCCTACACAATGCGCCGCCTGCGCGAGTATCTCGAAAGCCACCCCTATGTCAACGTTGTGCGCTTTACGACCTTCTTCCACCTGTTCACGCTGGTGTTTGACGAGCTGCGCCGCGAGAAGTATGTTGACTGGTACGGCTACTCGGCGTCCGTTTCTCCCTATATTTTGGAGCAGTTTGAGAAGGAAGTCGGCTACAAATTCCGCCCGGAGTTTATCATTGATCAGGGCTACTACAACAACCAGTACCGCGTGCCCACCAAGGAGTACAAGGACTTTCAGGCGTTCCAGCGCCGTGAGGTGGCCGGTCTGATGAAAGAAATGACCGACATCGTCCACGCCTACGGCAAGGAAGCGATGATGTTCTTGGGCGACCACTGGATCGGCACCGAGCCCTACGGCAAGTATTTCGCCTCCATCGGGCTGGACGCCGTGGTCGGCTCGGTCGGCAGCGGCGTTACGCTGCGGATGATCTCCGACATCAAGGGCGTCAAGTACACCGAAGGCCGTCTGCTGCCCTACTTCTTCCCCGATGTGTTCACCGAGGGCGGCGACCCGATCGGTGAGGCCCGCACCAACTGGATGAAGGCCCGCCGCGCGATCCTGCGCAGCCCGCTGGACCGCATCGGCTACGGCGGTTACTTAAAGCTCGCCAGCAACTGGCCCGGCTTTATCGACGAGATTCAAAACGTGGTCGGCGAGTTCCGCCAGATCCACGAAAATATGCAGGGCACAAAGTCCTACGTTGCCCCGTTCAAGGTGGCCATCCTCAACTGCTGGGGCGGCCTGCGCAAGTGGATGAGCAATCAGGTGCATCACTCCATTTACCACCGTGAGACTTACTCCGCCGAGGGTGTTCTCGAATGCCTGAGCGGCATGCCGTTTGACGTGGAGTTCATCGACTTCGATGACATTCGCAACGGCATCCCCAAGGACATCGGCGTCATCATCAACGTCGGCGATGCGTACACAGCCTTCAGCGGTGCCGAGAACTGGATCGACGAAAAGGTCGTGACCGCCATCCGCAAATTTGTGGACGAGGGCGGCGGCTTCATCGGCGTGGGCGAGCCCACCGCCTGCCAGCATCAGGGGCGGTACTTCCAGCTGTCCGATGTGATGGGCGTGGACCGCGAGATGGGCTTCTCGTTAAGCACCGACAAATACAACACCTGCGACCCGCACCACTTTATCCTGGAGGATATTGACACCGCCGTTGATTTCGGCGAGGGCACAAGCCGCATCTACGCGCAGGGCAAGCACTATCAGATCCTGGCGCAGGACGGCGAGTACAGCCAGTTGGTCGTCAACGAGTACGGCAAGGGCCACAGCGTCTACTTTGCCGGGCTGCCCTACTCCCCGCAGAACTGCCGCATTTTGCTGCGCGCTATCTACTACGCCGCCGGCATGCCGGAGGAGATGAAGCACTACTACGTGACCAACGTCGATACCGAGGTCACGGTATTCCCCGAAACGAAGCGCATCGCGGTCATCAACAACGCAGATGCCGAGGAAAAGACAGACCTGTACATCAAGGGGCATCTGATCGACAGCCTGACGCTGGCCCCGCGCGAGATGCGCTGGGTAGACGATGCCGAATAACACCCGATAATTTATGCCCCGCCGTGGGACATACGTTATACAGCCAAAGAATGGAGAAACATTTTTAAGGAGGAAACCCCCATGAAAAAGAAGAATGCAGCAGCCCTTATGGCGGCAGCTATGGCAGCATCCCTGCTGGTCGGCTGCGGCGGCGGTGCCGCTTCCAGCAGCGCAGCTGCCTCTACCGCCGAGAGCACCCCTGCCGAATCCACCGCAGAATCCACTGCCGCCGACACCACCGCTGACGGCGACGAGACCCTGACCGTATGGGCATGGGACCCCAACTTCAACATCTACGCCCTGAAGCAGGCGGAGGCCATCTACCAGAAGGATCACCCCAACTTCAAGCTGAACATTGAAGAAAACGTCTACAGCGACATCGAGACCAAGCTCATCACCGCTGCCACCAGCGAGGATTACAGCACCCTGCCTGATCTTTTCCTGATGCAGGACTATTCCTACCACAAGATGGTCGCCAACTTCCCCGGTATCTACACCGACCTGACCGATTCCGGCTTGGATTGGGACAAGTTCTCCGGCGGCAAGCTGGCTGATTCTACCGTCGATGGCCACCACTACGGTCTGCCCTTCGACAACGGCGCTTCCGTCATGGCGGTTCGTTCCGATATGATCGAGAATGCCGGTCTGACCGTCGACGACTTCAAGGATCTGACCTGGAGCGAGTTCGAGGAGAAGGCGCAGAAGGTCGTGGACGCCAACGGCGTGCCGATGCTGACCTCCTCCGGCGGTTCCGAGCTGATCATCGAGATGATGCAGTCTGCCGGTGCCTCCCCCGTGGTGGACGGCGAGGTCAAGATCGCCGACAATGCCGCGCTGAAAGAGTCCCTGACCGTCTACAAAGACATGGTCGACAAGGGCATTCTGGCCGAGTACACCGACTGGGACCAGTACATTGCTTCCATGAATGACGGCAAGGCTGCCGGCGTCATCAACGGCTGCTGGATCATGTCCAGCGTGCAGGCTGCCGCAGATCAGTCCGGCAAGTGGGCTATCGTGAATATGCCCAAGCTGGACGGTATCGACGGTGCCACCAACTACGCAAACTGCGGCGGCGCAAGCTGGGCCGTTTCCTCCAACTGCAAGAACACCGAGCTGGCCTTCGACTTCCTGAAGAGCACCTTCGGTTCCAGCGTCGAGCTGTATGACGACCTGCTGCCCAACGCCGGTGCGATCTCCAGCTACCTGCCCGCTGCCGAGAGCGACGTCTACAACCAGCCCTCCGAGTTCTACGGCGGCCAGACCGTTTACAAGGACATCGTTGAGTTTGCAGGCAAGGTCCCCGCATTCGACTGCGGCGCTTACTACTCTGACGTGCGCAGCGCCCTGACCGATGCCGTCACCAACATCGTCCAGAACAACGCCGACATTGACAGCGAGATGCAGAACGCCCAGGATACCGTGGAGTTCAACATCGCTGGCTAAGCAAAACATGACACACACTGTGTCCGGTTACAACTGAGAATTTGCCAAGGGCACGGTTTGCATCTGATACGTCCGCTGCAAGCCGCGCCCTTGCTTTTGTGGCAAAATAGGAGACACTACGATGAAGAAAAAAGGACTGAATATGGAGCAGAAGCGCAGCCTGACGGGTTGGGCCTTCCTGCTGCCGGCAGCACTCCTGATATTTGTATTCTGCTTTTACCCCATGGTGCAGGCGCTGATCCTTTCGTTCCAGAAAGGCACCGGCAGTGCTGTACAGCCTGCGGGCTTTGCCAACTACGTGCGCATTTTAAAGGATGCCACGTTCCAGCAGTGCCTGTTTAACACGATTTTCTATTTTGTGATCCAGGTGCCCATTATGCTGATCCTGGCATTGATCCTGGCGCAGCTGCTCAACAGCCCGGACATCAAGGGCAAGGGCATCTACCGCACGATGATTTTCCTGCCCTGCGCCACGTCGCTTGTCTCCTACTCGATGATCTTCAAATCCCTGTTTGCCAACGATGGTCTGGTCAACCGGGTGCTGTCCACCGTGGGCATCCCCACAGTGGATTGGTTCCAGAACGCATGGGCGGCACGCTGGGTCATCGTCATTGCGCTGGTCTGGCGCTGGACCGGCTACAACATGGTCTTTTATCTTGCCGGTTTGCAAAACATCGACTACTCGATCTACGAAGCGGCCCGCATCGACGGCGCTTCCCCGCTCCAGCAGTTTGTTCACCTGACGATCCCCCTGCTGAAGCCCACCATCCTGCTGACTGCCATCATGTCCACCTCCGGCACGCTGCAGCTGTTTGATGAGTCCGTCAACCTGACGGCGGGCGGTCCCGGCAAGGCGACCATGACACTGACCCACTATATTTATAACATCTCGTTTGTCGAGACGCCCAAGTTCAACTATGCGGCGGCGCTGTCGGTGTTTATCCTTGTGGTCGTGGCAGTGCTGTCTGCCATCCAGATGAAAGTAGGTGATAAGCGTGACTAAGGGTAAAAAGATTTTGGCGCACGCTGTGCTGATTTTGGCCAGCTTCCTGTCTGTGTTCCCGCTGTACTATATGCTGTGCGGCGCGACGAACACCAGCATTGATGTTGTGCGCGGCAAGCTCATTCCCGGCACCTATCTGGTAGAAAACTTCAAGTCGCTGGTTGCCAACCAGAATCTGGAGCTGGCAATGGCAAACTCCTTCCGCAACGCCATCCTGATGACACTCATCACGCTGCTGGTCTGCTCCATCGCGGGCTACGGCTTTGAAATTTACCACGATAAGGCGAAGGACGCGCTGATGAGCGTTCTGCTGCTGGCGATGATGCTGCCGTTCGTGGCCATTATGATCCCCCTGTTCAAGATGATGTCCCACTGGGGGCTTGTCAACAGCTGGGCGGCGTTCGTGCTGCCGTCCATCTCGACACCGTTTATGATCATGCTGTTCCGGCAGGCATCGCGTTCCTTCCCCAATGACATCATTGAAGCGGCGCGCCTCGACGGTTTGAGTGAGATCGGCATCTTCTTCCGGATGTTTGTCCCCATCATGCGCTCTACCTACGGCGCGGCGATGACTGTCACGTTTATGAACGCATGGAACAGCTACCTCTGGCCGAAGATCGTATTTCAAAGCAACGCATCCATCACAATGCCGATGCTGGTCGCAAACCTCAAGAGCGGCTACAGTGTGGACTACGGTATGCTGATGCTGGGCGTTCTGATCTGCACGCTGCCCACCGCGATCATCTTCCTCTGCCTGCAGAAGAGCTTTGCCAACGGCATCACGGGTGCAGTCAAGTGATGGACGAACGAACCTACTGCCTGACGCCGGAGGAGTGGCGTCACGCCAAAGCCTGCCTGACGCTGGCAAAGCGCTGGGGGCTGATCGGCGACGACAGCCCCGAGGCGCTGGAACGCCGCCGGGCGGCCAAAAACGCGCAGGCGGAAAGAGCGGAGCAGGACGGCAAGCCCGTGTACGGCACGCGGCGTTTCTCTGCCCCTGCCTACCTGCAATATGAGCTGACCCGCTTCAAGCTGGATTTCGCGGAGCCGTGCGAAAAGATCCGTGCGCTGGGTATCTGCCCGGATTTCACCGATGCACAGACCCGCGCCTGGTATGACGCGAACCCCGATCTGTTCACGCGGTACGCCGGCGACAGCTTTCCCTATGAGGAAGTGAAGCAAATCATCGAAAAGCGGATGCGGGAGGAGGTGTACGACAGCCTTGTGCAAGACCTATTACGTGGACCCGCAGACAGGCCGTGACACCAACGACGGCCTGACGCCGGAAAAACCGCTGGCCACACTGTTTGCCGTCAACCGGCTGGCTCTGGCCCCCGGTGACACGGTGCTGCTGAAATGCGGCAGCGTGTTTGAAAAGCAGTTCCTGCACCTGCGCTGCTGCGGCAAAAAAGACAGCCCCATCACGATTGCCGCCTATGGCGAGGGGCCCGCGCCGCGCATTGACGCCGACGGGCAGGGGCTTTGGTATCAGGACTATGGCTGCGCACTGGACGCACCCACCCATGTGTACCGCGGGTATGTATCCTCCGCCGTACTGCTGTATGATGCAGCCTATGTCACGGTGCGTGATCTGGAACTGACGAACCGCGCCGACGCTGTCATTGGCGAGCAATATTCCCAGCCGGATAAGCTGGAGCGCACCGGTGTGGCTGTGGTTGCGAAGGACAGGGGCACGCGCTGCGGCATCACACTGCAAAACCTGCTGATCCACGATGTACACGGCAACGTGTACGACAAGCACATGAACAACGGCGGCATTTACATGACCGCCTTGCAGCCCGCAGATGAGACCGTTACCGGCGCGGCACGCTTTGCCGATGTGCTGGTCGAGGGCTGCTATGTGGCCCGCGTCAGCCGCTGGGGGATCGCTGTGGGGTATACCTACGCCCATGCGCAGTTCCAGGGGGCCGAGCTGGCAGAAAAAGCCTTTTTGCAGTACGGTCACGAGAATGTCGTTCTCCGTGATAACTACGTGAAAGCGGCGGGCGGCGACGGCCTGACGGTCATGTACGCCCTGCGTCCGCTGGTCGAGCACAACACGGCAGACTCCGTTGCCTGCGAGATGAACGACCGCGTTTATCGGGAGCCGGGCAATCGCATGGGCAAGGTGGCCGCCGCCATCTGGCCGTGGAAGTGCAAGGATGCGCTGCTGCGCTGCAACGAAGCCGTTGACACGCGGCTCAATCAGGACGGCATGGCCTACGATGCCGACTCCGGCGACGGCACGGTGTACGAGCACAACTACAGCCGCATGAACGAGGGCGGCTGCGTGATGTTCTGTTTGGAGGAGGCCATCCACAACACCTTCCGCGGCAACGTCAGCTACGACGACCTCGGCGGCACGATCAGCCCTTCCCAAAACCCGGACGCCCTTTTGGAGCATAATATCTTCTATGTGCGTGACGGCGTGCCCTTCGTGCGCGCCCGCATGGATGGAGGCAGCTACACCGAGAAGGATGATAAAATCATCCCGATGCCCTAAAAAGCAGAAAAGCGATACCGCCCGGAATGTTGAGCTTTTTCAACATTCCGGGTGGTTTTTGTGGATAAATCTTGCTGAGTTGGCAGGTAAAAATAGGAGCGGTCAGTGTGGTCAGCCTGCCTTGACGAGTACCAGCACGCTGTTGTTTGGCACGACGATCTTTTCCTGTTTGGTAGGAATGGGTGGGTTCTTGTACTGGCGCAGGGCTTTTTGGATTTGCTGCTTGACTTCCAGCAGGGCGGCATCTAATGTTGATGCAGTGATGACGATTTTGGGGAAGTCAGGAACATGGGCAGTGCAGCCGTCTGCCGAGAGTGTGCAAAGCACCGGATAAGGCTGGTTCTCAACGGAGATGCTGTACTGCATCCCGAACATATCGTCCATCTTGTCCATCTCATGGCGCTTGTGTTCGTCCATGCTGTGAACGTAGGTGTCCATTGTGAACGCCACCGAGTAGTGACCGAGGATGGCTGACAGGGTCTTGTAGTCCATGCCGCGCTCCAGCGCACGGG
>ERZ780218.943-NODE-943-length-22115-cov-85.015730_pt1 | contig 22115 bp, 24 predicted proteins | sample MGYA00510975_ERZ780218 | MGnify/ENA primary metagenome ERZ780218 (study PRJEB29588, sample SAMEA2152063) | human gut metagenome | biome: human gut; feature: human-associated habitat; material: faeces | place: Denmark | collected 2008/2010 ... | reverse complement strand
GCCTCTTTTATATCCCAAGAAGAAGGTTATCTATTAACTTGCGAAACTTGAATAATTAACTTACAAGAGTATCAATTCAAATTTTCACCTATAGAATCACCTTGACAATAAACATAAATTCTATACAATGGAATTATTATTCATATACATAGCAAATGATAGAAGAAATATTAAAAATTGTAGTTACAATTTTTCTTCTGAATACATTTTCTTTTATGATGAACCATCTAAGACTTTCTCAATGGAACGTCGTAAAGGTCTTCCTACACACTGGTTCGGCAATAATATATTAAATATCACAGCCATCGTTGGAAAAAACGGAACAGGAAAAACTAATCTACTGGATTGTATAATCAAATCTTTATGCGGAGGAGGTGGTGTATGGGGAATTTTCCGCTACAAGGACAAACTATATACTAATGTCCCAGCAATATTGGAAGATATAAAATTCACATTCGATGTTGAACGATTTAATCGTTGGGGAAGTCCTTTGAATTCTGAATTTAAAGAGCACATTGATGATACATTTGTTACATACTATTCTGCAGCCATAGATAGAAGCTTGTCAAGTCGCAACTCTCACTACCATAAGTTTTCGGATATTTCGAACTCGTATATTCTTCGTCAACCAATAAGTAAATTGACAGAGTCTCCTGATTATGCACGTATATCAGATGTTGATATTATGCAAACAAATGATATGTTTAGCTTATTGTTATTTTTTATATACTCACATGAACAGAAACAAACTATCTTCGAGTTAATAAAATTGCCAGATTATTTCGAGTTAAAACTACTTTATTTTCCCGATCAAGAGCCTCAACACCCCACATATCAAGCATTGATTCAAAAATTGCCGGACAAAGGATTTAAAGCCAAAATAAGAAAGTTTATTCTAACCCAGATATTTCAATCGAGACATAAGATACCAGAATCTTGGGATGAAAAGACTAATTTTGAGGATATTGTATTATTCCTTAATAGAGGAGAAGATTACAGAGCAAACATTTTCAATGTTCTTGACCAATTATATGACAATGGTGATATAAAATATAATGAGCAGCAATTGAAAGGATTAAGAAAAGGGTACCATGAATTGAATTTTAGTATTCGAATCAGAGCTATCAGTCAAGCGTTTCTAAATGCTTTGTACTGCTATTACAATTTTATGTCTGTACCATATGCCTCATTCGGAACAATGGAATACAATATTTCAAATCCTCAAATCGTCATAAACTTTGGTATATCATCGGGAGAAAGAGCTTTGTATACATTGATTGCACGTTTAATGGGAATCATTTTTAGAAACCAAGGTGAAATACATCATGCTACCATAAATAAGATAAACCACGGTAATAAATTCGATGGAAAGACTATAATCATATTGCTTGATGAACCTGATTTACAATTACATCCTGAATGGCAACAGAAGTTTATAGGCATAATTATAAACTTATTATATGTATTCTTTTCAAGAATAAATTTCCAAATTATCTTAACCACTCATTCACCAATATTATTATCGGATATTCCCAAAACGAATGTTATTTTTATTGATAGAAAAACGGACGGGACAAGTCAAGTGTGTAATGGATTAAGCTTCAAAGAAACTTTTGCGGCCAACATACACACCCTTTATAACGATGGATTCTTTCTTAATGGCGTTCCAATTGGAGAATTTGCCAAACAAAAAATAAAATCTACACATAGACGAATAGAATTGGGGCTTATTGATTCTTATACTTTGAATGATATTTATAGAATTGGCGAGCCTATAATTCGTAATATATTATTACAGAAATATGATTCAAAACGGAATATACTACCTAACGAAAAACGTAAGAGGCTGTTAAAAGAAGAACTGGATAAACTTGAAAATATCGAATAATGATTAAAATAATTCATTCCAATATACAACAAATCTGTTATGATTATACCAATTTTGTCATAACAAGAAATAGACGCTTTAACAAAGACAATCAGTATATAGCTTACATATTCAGAGAGCGTAATTTCAAAGATATAGTGTCTTGCCCTGCCTCAAATCTTCATAATGAAATAGACCTATTCCATGAACGTTTTTCTGATATAGATTATAAAGCAGATGAATGGACTAAATTTAAAATTTACATGATCGGACAATACGAACAGGTGCGCAAAGAATATCTGCAAAAAGTTCTTGACTCGTTAAATTTAAGCGTTTGCCCGTATTGTAATCGACAATATATATTTAGTGCAGACAACGGTCATAAAGTCAGTGCTCAGTTCGACCATTTCTATAGCAAAACTTTATATCCGTATTTAGCACTTTCGTTTTATAACCTTATTCCTTGTTGCCCAATATGCAACAAAGCCAAAGGAGAAGACCCCATCCAAATCAACCCATATATTGAAGATTTTGGCGATAATGGAAAAATACAGGTAGATTCACTTTTAAATTGTATATTGTATGACACTGATTGGAATGTGGAAATAAAGGCTGACGATAGATGTAAAACAAATATTCGAGCATTTGCATTAGATGAACTATACAAAAAGCACAAAAATTATGCCCATGAAATTGTTTTGAAATCTATTGCTAATCAAAAAGGTTATTTCGATGGATTAAGAGTTGCATTCAAAGATATGGGCATAAAAACCGATAGCATGATTGAAAGAATCTTATGGGGCAATGATTTGAATAAAGACCACTTATCTGATAGACCTTTATCTAAAATGAGTTTAGATATTTTAAGGCAACTCAAAGAAATTCACTGGGAATAGAAACAGAAGTGTATAAATTTGATGCCCTTGTATTGAACAACCCATCTTAAAAGCATCACAAAATTGATGTTTTTCGCCATTCTTTTTGCACAATACAATCCATATATGGCGATTTTCTGAGAATATTTCCTACCTTTGTCTGCAACGAGAACAACATTGCCCATTGAAATGGAAACAACAAAAGACATAAACCGAATCAAGGTGGTGCTGGTGGAAAAGAAGCGAACCAACAAATGGTTGGCGGAACAGTTAGGAAAAGACCCGGCAACGGTATCGAAATGGTGCACAAATACTGCCCAACCGAGTCTCGAAACACTGTTAGAGATTGCACGGGTCTTGGAAGTGGACGTAAAGGATTTGCTGCACTCCACACGCGAAGGCATCCAATACATCAAGATTCAACAACCGTAAGTTACAAAGAGTATGAACAATAACGATAGAATAAACTTGATACATCGTATCAGCGAAATAGAAGGACTGAGCGACAAGGAACGCAGCGCCTTGCTCGGACTATTGCGTGAAAGCAAGACCTATGGTCTTGTATGGGAAGACAAGCCCGAGGCGGTGGAGGAACGCTTGCGTAATGAACTCCCTGTGCTGACTGAAGTAAAGGAGCGTGCCCTCATCAGCGAAGACAAGGACGCGCCCAACCATATCCTCATAGAAGGCGACAACCTTGAAGCCCTCACCACGCTTGCCTACACCCATGCCGGACGGATAGACGTGATTTATATCGATCCGCCTTACAACACGGGCAACAAAGATTTTGTCTATAACGATTCGTTTGTAGATAAGGAAGACAGTTACCGCCATTCCAAATGGTTGTCATTCATGAGTCGTCGGTTGAAGATTGCGAAACAGTTGCTTTCGGATAAAGGCGTGATTTTTATTTCGATTGATGACAATGAGCAGGCACAACTGAAGTTGTTGTGTGATGAAATATTCAGCAACTCAAACTTTATGGGAAACATAATATGGCAATCTCGAACATCAATATCCAACGATGATTACATATCTACCAATCATAATCACACATTTATTTTTGCCAAACAAATAACCAGTGTTCAGTTTAACGGAGAGCCAATACCTGACAAAGATTATGTAAATCCTGATAATGATCCCCGTGGACCATGGAAATTAGTTCCAATTGATGCAAATCATGTTGGAGGTGATACGGTATATGGAATTATTAATCCTAATACAGGTGTCGAATATTTTCCACCCAACAAAAGAATATGGGCATATAATCGCGAAGGATTTGAAAAATTACTGAAGGATGGCCGTATCAAATTTGGCATGAACGACAAATCTTCTCCAAAACGAAAAATGTATTTACGCGAGAGAATTGCAAAGGGGGACAGTAAGACCCCATCTTCAATTTTATTAAATGCTGGCACAACGCAAGATGGAACAAATGAGTTAATTTCAATCTTGGGTTTAAAAATTTTTGACTATCCTAAACCTTCAACCTTTATAAAAAGGTTATTATATTATACTACACAACAAAACAAAAATTCCATTACCCTCGACTTCTTCGCCGGCTCCGGTACGACCCTTCACGCCACGATGCAACTCAATGCAGAGGACGGCGGTCACCGCCAGTGCATCCTTGTGACGAACAACGAAAACGGAATTTGCGAGAACGTTACTTACGAAAGGAACAAGCGGGTCATTCAAGGATATACTACCCCTAAAGGTGAACACGTGACAGGGCTAACGAACAATAATCTGCGCTACTACCGTACAGGATTCGTAAGCCGAAACCGTTCCGTGCAAAATATGCGCCGGCTGGTCAATCTCTCAACCGACATGCTCTGCATCAAAGAAGACCTCTACGCAGAACAACCGACATTCTGCGGCGAACGGACATACAAAGGCATTTTCCGCTACTTTGATGACGGACAAAAGCAAATGCTTGTCATTTATCGTGAAGAAGTGATAGACCGCCTGGTGGAACTTATCTACGGCATGGACGTGGAGAGTAAGATAAAGATATACGTCTTCTCCCCCAGTGAAGACCCGTGGGAAGACTCATTTGAGGACGTGAGCGACAAGGTGGAACTATGCGCCCTGCCTGCTGCCATCTATAACGCATACCGCCGCATCCTGCCGAAGAAAAAGGATGCTGTCGTTTTGCCGGAAGCAGATGCGCCGGTAACAAATGAAAAAGAGAATCCGACAGACGGAATGTTGAACTTTACAGATGAAGGGGACGAAGCATGAAAGACTTAGCATATCAACAACGAGCAATAAACGAACTGACCGACAAGACCATCCGGCTGCTCAACTTGGGCGAACACAGACGAAAAATCGTGTTTGAAGCTCCCACGGGCGCAGGCAAGACGGTAATGGCCTGCCAGACATTGGCAAACTTAGTGGACGAACTGAAGAACCGTGGCGACAGCCGTTACGAGGAAGTGGCCTTCATCTGGTTTGCCCCGCGCAAGTTGCATCTGCAAAGCTATGCCAGCCTGAAAGGTGCCTTCAGCGAAACGCGCAAGCTAAGCCCCGTGATGTTCGATGAATTGGAGCAGAGTGAAGGCATCCGCCCGGGAGAAATCTTGTTTGTCAACTGGGAAAGTGTCAACAAAGACAACAACGTGATGGTGCGCGAAAGCGAAAGCTCCGCCTCACTGTATGAAATAGCCCGCAGGACACAGAAAGAATTCGGTCTGCCTATCGTGGCCATCATCGACGAAGAACACATGTTCTGGTCGAAGACCGCCGACAAATCTGCTGCCGTGCTCGACCGTATCAATCCTGCCGTGGAAATCCGAATCTCCGCCACACCCAAGACGCTCCGCCCGGACGAAACTGTGAAGGTGTACCGTCAAGATGTCATCGCTGCCGAAATGATTAAGAAAGAAGTGGTGCTAAACCCTGACATCGAACTGGATTTCAGCGAAGAACGCACCCTAAACCAAAACCTCATAAAAGCCGCCCTTGGCAAACGCAACCAACTGGCAGAGGCTTACAAGGAATTGGGCATAAACATCAATCCGCTGTTGCTTATCCAACTGCCTAACGACACCAAAGAAACAATGACTGCCGATGATACTGCGATTGCCGAACAGGTAAAGACTTATCTGCGCGTGGCATGTGACATCACAGAAGAAAACGGATTGTTAGCTGTTTGGCTTGCCAACGAAAAATCCAACTTGCCCAATCTGGAACATCCCGACAACCTGGCACAGGTACTGCTTTTCAAGGAAGCCATCGCCTTAGGCTGGGATTGTCCGCGTGCAGCCGTGTTGCTCATTTTCCGCAAACTTCAAAGTGACCAATTCACCATCCAGACCGTGGGGCGCATCCTACGTATGCCCGAACAAAAACATTACCCAAAAGAGATGCTTAACATTGGCTACGTCTATACAGACATTGCCAAAGACAAGATACAAATAGTAACTGCGGACTCGGATTACATACTCAACAATACCCTTATCGCTTATCGGCGTGAAGGATTGGAAAATCTTTCGCTGCCCGCCTATTATTCAGAACGCCCTAATGTGGAACGCAATTATTTGGGACCGGATTTTCGCAGGACACTCTATGAAGTAGCAGGCGATTTTTGGAAACTGGAGCGTGGATCAGGGTTGTTCAGCATAGAAGAACTGGCGGCAATGATAGATGAAGAAGATAATTTCAGCCCATTACCAGAATCGGACGATGCAACCATAAACGAAAACCGCCGACGGGTAAAAAATACCATCCGGCTTGACGTGAAAAACGTGAATGTGGAAATACCGAAAGATGTACATTTCCAAAACGAGGAACAGACGTTACAAGTAGAACGGGTGAAATTCGCTCGCAAAGCCTCTGAAATAGACCGCGTGTTCATGGCTTACATCAGTACGAAAGGTCATCAGTTTGAAAGCAAGGGACGCACGGATAAAATAGCCGGGTATCTGCTTGAAATGCTCGCCGACTATTTCGGCATCTTCGAGACGGATGCCAAGAAAGTAGTTCTCTATCACGACAACAAGCCCAAATTCGACCGACTGCTGGATAAAGCTCTTGAAACCTACGCCCGGAAAAGACAGATTGACAAAGCCCGGTCTGCTGCCCGAAGAGAATTCAAACAATATGATTGGGAAGTGCCGGAAGAAAGGGTATATGACAGCGAAACGAACCATATCGAAGAAGCACGGAACCATGCACTATCGCCATTTATCCAGCTCAACGCTGCATCCAATCCGGAAAAGGAGTTTATAAAATTCCTCGAAGCGAATGCGGAATGGATTGACTGGTGGTACAAGAACGGTGACAAGGGGAAACAGCATTACGCCATTGCCTACGGCGAAGGGAAAGCCAAAGCTTTGTTTTATGTGGATTTCATCATCCGTATGAAGAACGGGCACATCTATCTTTTCGACACCAAAAGTGCCGGAAGCGATGCGCTGGCACATGAGAAACATAATGCGCTATTGAAGTACATTCAAAAGAATTCCACAGAAAATGAACCTCTATTCGGTGGAATCATCCTGCAACAGGGCAGTAACTGGTTGTACTCCAAACTGCCAATTGAAAATACAACTGATACTTTAAACTGGGATAGCTTCTATCCACAAAACGCATAACGATATGGCAAAAGGATTGGACAACAAATTTCTCCATTACGGCATACGGAAGGAAGACATGAGTTTGATTGAAGCCCTTTGCGAAAAACACGAACTGGACTTCAATTGGGTCAGCGAAGAAATACTGCGTAAATACCACGCTAAGAAAGTGGACGCGATAGAAATAACCGACACGGAAGCGGAAGCCGTCATCAAAGCGGCCATCCAACAAATCCGATAAGGCAAGAAAGGAGGCAAACATGATTATCAAACGTATCAAAGTCATAAATTACAAGACTTACCTGAATCTGGATTTAGACTTGTCGGTAGAACGCGAACGTCCCATCATCTTGATAGGCGGTAACAATGGTGGTGGTAAGACAACGTTGTTCGAGGCTATCTGTGGAGCACTCTATGGGTTACGGATAAAAAACAAGCAACATTTCTACGAGTTGCTTAATAACGGTGCGTTCAATCAAGTAGAACATAAAATCGAGCTGGAACTCACTTTTGTCGGATTGGTATTGGGTGCGGAACAAAAATATGTGCTGAAGCGTTCTTACGTGTTGAATCCTTCTGAAAAGCCAGTGGAAAGTGTCAGCCTGAACATGAACGGAAATATGTTTGTATATGGCACTGCCACCCCTCCGGCACAACGCGCCAAAAGCGAACAGCAGGTGAACAAAATCATCAAAGCCAACCTCCCCCAAGAGTTGAGCCAGTACTTCCTGTTCGATGCCATGCAGTCAAGCAAATTGCTGGAGGAAAACGTATTCGCCCAAATCATACGCGACAACATCGAGAACGTAATGGGCTTCAACAAATACATTCAGTTGAAGAAGGCTTCGGAAAAGCTGTTGCAAGAATGGACTGTACAGCGCATGAACGCCCAAAAGGAGATAGAAGAATACGAAAGCCTCTGCAAGGAGAAACAACAGTTGGAAGCCAAGTCACAACAACAATCAGCCGAATTGGACAGACTGTATAAATACCTTGCCGCCATGAAAGACGATTATGACAAGGCCAAAGCGGGCGAGGAAGATGTCAACCAGACCAAGAATAAGATTCAGCAATTGGATGCCAACATACAATCCACCCTGCAAAAAGTGTCGGAATACTCCAATGCCGTGAAAGACTTCATCGACAATCTGGAGACAAACGTATTCCTCCCGAAAGTAGCTTCCAACATGTCGGTGGAAATCAACGCCATCTTGAAAGCCAAAGAGGACTTGAAAGAAGAGCTGAAAGGTGTCTATGCTCCGGAAGATGTATTCCACATTACGGAATGCGTACTGAATTACTTGAAGGAATTTGCCTTATGCACTTCCGACATTGACGCGGAGAATGTGGCAGCCTACGTGCTGGCCAAACAAAAGCAACCCGATAAACAAGATGAATATGCTTTTTTGGATGAGTCGGAAATAGAAGCATTGAAAAATCTGCTCCACATCAATGGTGTCAATGAATTTATCCAACTGGATAAGACTCGTCAGGAACTGGAAGAACGGATTGCCAATCTGTCTAACCAACGTATGCAAAAAGAAGCGTTGGAGCGGAGCCAGACAAAAGGAAATCTGGAACTGATTAAGGAATATGAATCAAAAGAAGCACAAATTAAAAAATTGGAACAAGACAGACAAAACACAAGTGATGAAATAGTCCGTCTTGACAGACGTATCCACCAATATGACGTACAGATACAGCAAGAACCGGATGTAAAATACGACACACTGGTCAAACTCAAACCGTTCTTTGAGGACGTAGCCAACACCTTGTTGAAGCAAAAGAAACTGTTGATAGAAACAGAGATGCAAAAACAATTGAATATGCTTCTGCTATCATACAAAGGCTGCATCTCACGTGTAGAGCTCTCGGACACCCTGGAAAACTTCACTATCAAGCTCTACCATAAGGCTGGTAATGAAATTTCATTGAACCAGTTAAACGCCGCATCCAAACAAATATTCATTCAGGTATTGCTGAAAGTGCTGCGTAATTTGGGAGACTATAATCCTCCGGTTATGATTGATACCGTAATGGGTGTGCTTGACGAAGAAAGCCGTGATGTATTGATGGAAGAATACTTCCCGCAACTGGCGGAACAAACCATCTTGTTATGCACTACTTCGGAGATCCGCAAAGACAGTGATTATGTCCGGCTGGAACCATTCATATCGAAAACATATACCTTGAAACGCAACGTGGAGGAACAAAACACCACCGTTGAAACTGGTTATTTTGGTATCACTCTTAATGACTGAAGATTATGGAAATAGCATTAGACAATATACGACAGGCCGAAGGAATATTGGATGAGCTGAACGGGCTGAAAGAAAATATAGAAAACAGAATCAACCTGTCGCAAGTGGCTGGCAACGAAAAGCGTGTGTTGCTGACGGGCAATAAAATTATGCGTATCTGCCTGATTGCAGGATTGAACGTAGCTGAAAAACGTTCCATGGAACACATTAACAATATCCAGCTTTCAAAATCCAGCATCAGAATTCCATCGAGTTTCTTTACGCACAACAACTTGCGTTCGCTCTACTCTGCCCTGCTCAGAATCCGATACAGGGATTTCAAAATAGATTGGAATGACAACCCAACGGTTTCAAGAATTATTGCGGCTGAAATGTTCAGAGGACGAGACTATCTGCTAAACGACAATAATCTGAACAATTTTTTGCTTTCTATTACTTCCCATCGGAACGTGTCAGGGAATATTCCTGCACTGGAACTCATCATCGGAGAATACGATAATGAAATGGAAGCCTCTCTCAATATCAACGGAAAATCCATTACCAATACCCAGATACTGATTGCAGGCTCTACAGGTTCAGGCAAGACCAACTTGCTTGCTGTGCTTATCAACCAGTTCAGAAGGCTTTCCGTGGAAACAGCCTACCCTGTTAATTTCTTACTGTTTGATTATAAAGGCGAGTTTTCCGACCCGGCCAACAATCATTGGCTGACACTTTTCGATGTGGACAGAAGTTGTATCTTAAACCCGATAGAACGTCCATTGCCCTTTACTCCCTTTAAGGATTTTACAGGAAAGACACTGAATGAAATCAACCTTTACTCATCGGAAATGGCTACGGCTTTATGCGCATTGGAAAAAGCCAACATCAGTGCCAATATGAGCAACCGACTGAGTGAGGCAATCGTAGATGCTTACAAAAAGACCAATGGGGCACCTATATCTTTCGAGTTGATGCTAAAAATGTATCAAGGGAAAATGCAAAATGCAGACAAAGACGATAGTGTAACCTCTGTCCTGAAATTACTGGTAAGAAGCAACTTATTTGAAAAAGAAGACAAAGTACAGCTTACCGATGAATGTTTCATCATCAAAATGGACGCTTTCCCTAAAGATGGTCCGATAGCCAAAGCCATTGTATATTTCGTAGTAGCGAAGTTAAACTTGATTTATGAGCAATTGGACAAACAGGCCGTAAGTGATGATTACGTTCAAATCAGACACTTTACTATCATTGATGAAGCCCATTATATGCTTGATTTCGACAACCGCCCGCTTAGGAATCTAATTGCAGTTGGACGTAACAAAGGCTTAAGTATTATCTTGGCAACTCAGAATATGGAAAGTTTCAAGAGTAAGCATTTCGATTTCTATGCCAATGCCCAATATCCGCTCATCATGAAGCAGCAAACCATCTCAGATCCGGTCATTAAAGATTTGTTTGGCGTAAGTGGGAAAGAGTTGCAGGAAATCCGCTCAGCTATAGCCGGATTACAAAAAGGAGAACTGATTATCAAAGACCAGAATGCCTTCTTACTTGACATTGGGAAGAAATATAAGAAAATTAAGGTGTCACATTTAATTTGAAAGGGAATCAATGATGTCAGATTTCCTCACTAAATTCTAACAGGTAATGAATGACTTTGAAGAATATATAAGACAAGGCGAGCCTCAGAAGAAAGAAAAGGGCTATGCTTGGCAAACGGCCATCGGCTTGCAGGCAGTGGACGATTTGAAACCGTCCGAATATCTGATACAGACGGCTCGGCAGCATATCGAAGGGGATATAACTATCGAAGAAGCCAAGCAACTGATTGACACCTACTATCAGTCTAAGACGGCCAGAGCCGACTTGGATGACAGGACAGAGGAGGCTGATAAGGTTTCGGCACGTATCGCCGAGATCTTGTCGGAAAAGACATTCACATTCTCTCCGGTTGAATATATCACCATCCACCGACGTCTTTTTCAAGGCATCTATAAATTTGCAGGTAAGATTAGGGACTACAACATCACCAAAAAGGAGTGGGTACTGAAAGGCGAAACCGTGTTGTATGCCAGTGCCGATAGCATACGCGAAACTCTTGATTATGATTTCGGGCAAGAGAAAAATTTCAGCTATAAAGATTTGAACATCCATGATGCCATCACCCACATTGCCAATTTTATATCTGGAATTTGGCAAATTCATGCTTTTGGAGAAGGTAACACCCGCACAACGGCAGTTTTTACCATAAAATACTTGCGCACTTTCGGATTTGACATCAATAACGATGCGTTTGCCAAGCATTCGTGGTATTTCCGCAATGCTTTGGTTCGTGCCAACTACAACAATCTAAGCAAAGGCATATACGCTACCACTGAATATATTGAAGTGTTCTTCCGAAACTTGATTCTATCCGAGCAGAACGAACTGAAAAACCGAATGATGCTTGTACAGGAATCTTTTCCACAAGAAAGACAAAGTGCAAATGCAACGAATGAGACGCTCTCAAAGTGCAATATTTGCACTTTGGATTGCACTTTGGAGGAAATGGCGGTGGTCAACTTCTTACGGGAACAACCCAAAGCCACACAAAAAGAGATTGCTGTGCACATAGGCAAATCTGAGCGGACCGTCAAGAGTATTACCGTAAAATTGGTTGAAAAAGGCATTATCGAACGAAAAAACGGCAAAAGAAATGGTTTTTGGGAGATTAAAAAAATGGTTTGAACCACTAAATTTTCATCGTGAAATATAATAAACGCAATAAATAGAATGAACGAACAGAAACTGACAAAATATCTTGCTTCTTATAAAGAATGGCTGACGAAAAATCCATCAGCAGCCAATGAAGCAAAACAAGAACAGATGGAAGCACAGCAAAAAGCTCATGCTTTCACCAAAGAGCAGCTTCTCTCCCTGACGGAAGATGACTTGTTTGAATATCTCTCGCCACTATGGGCCATGGCGATGTGGGGCAATAAGCACTATCAGATTGATAATATCATAGAAGCCAATGGGATTGAATTGCTCCGCAAACAATTTGCCAATTTGATTTATGGAGAAGCCGACATTGAAAAGCGATGGGATGATTTCCGTTCAAAGATTAAAGGTATTGGTCCGGCTATTATGAGCGAGCTGTTATGCAAAACTTATCCCTCGCAATATCTACTTTGGAATAAAAAGACATACACCGGATTTAAAACTTTGAACATTAATAACCTCCCACGCTATGAGGCAAGATTGGACGGGAAAATGTACGCACAGTTATCTGGCATCGGACGAGAATTGCTGGCGAAGTCTCAGGAATACGGATATAATGAAATCTGCGATTTGTTGGCGTTAAATTCTTTTATATGGAATGAGTTACAAGACGATTCTATAGATTGCACCATTTCCGACAAGGAAGAAGAACTTATTGCCACGAGCAAAAAAGATGCGACTTTCATCCACAATGACATCCGGGACAAAGTGGCAGAAATCGGTCATTGCCTAGGTTTCCGGGCTGAGGTTGAAAAGAAAGTTGCCGCAGGCGCGGTGGTCGATGCAATATGGGAAGTCACCATTGGGAACATGGGGCGCGTGATTTATGTGTTTGAAGTTCAAACTTCCGGCTCTATCGACAGCCTGATACTAAACTTAATGAAAGCCAAGAACAACAAAGCGGTTCAAGGCATTGTTGCCGTCACAGACCAAAAGCAGATTGAACGGATTAAAAAAGAAATAGAATCACTCCCCATAAAAGAGGAAGTGAAGTTTTGGGATTACACAGAGGTTCTAAAGATACATGAAGCCTTGCAATTCGTAAATGAATCCATTAATCGGCTCGGACTTGTTCCGAATGGTTTGTAACAAAAGATGCTGCATTTATGAATGATTCCAAAGTCAAATAAATGATATGGAGACCTGCTATCGTCTGAGCTTCGAAGCTCATTTTCGTCTGGTAACCATTCATCCGTGGGTGGACGGCAATGGACGTACCACAAGGCTTCTGATGAATATCATACAACGACAGCTGGGGCTAATCCCGTCTAACGAAAGATGCTAAAGGCGAATATATCCAGGCTTTGATTGAAAGCCGTGAGCAAGAAAACAACACGATTATCCAAGATATCATGCTTGCCCAGCATATCACCAACCTTGAAAGCAGGATTTTACAGTATCAGCAAAGCATAAATGATACTGTAAACAATGAAAGTGATACTGTAAATGATACTGCAACGCGACTCATTACCCTGATTAAGGCACATCCGGAATACACCTACGATGAATACGCCAAAGTACTGAACATTGGTCGGGCTACAGTGGCACGTCACATCAAAAAATTGAATGGAACGATAATCAAACGTATCGGCTCGGACAAAGACGGTCGCTGGGAATTTATAATAAAAGAACAATGATGACAAAGAAAATTCTTTTTCTGCACGGTTTCTTCGCTTCGGGCAGTTGCATACCGGCTCAAGCATTGAAACAGGTATTTACGGGCAAAGCGGAAGTCCTCACCCCCGACCTGCCTTTGCATCCGAAAGAGGCATTGGCATTTATTGAAGATATCTGCCAACAAGAAAACCCCTGCGTATTGGTGGGCAATAGCAATGGCGCATTCTTGGCACAAATCATTGCTTCTCGCCATGGACTACCCGCCCTATTGGGCAATCCTTACTTGGAAATGACCTGCTTTCTCATCGAGCGTATAGGAGAGCATGAATATAAATCTCCACGGGCAGACGGGCACCAGCAATTCGTAATAGACCAATCACTGATAGACGAGTTTGCCGACATACAAGCCCACCAGTGGGATGATTCCAGCCAAGAACTTTCCGACCGCATCTGGGGATTGTTCGGAGAAAATGACCATCTGGCACATTTTGAACCGTTGTTCCTGCAACACTATACGCACGCCTATCATTTTCCCGGTGGGCATACACCTACGGCGGAAGAAGTGCGGGAGTATTATGCGCCGTTGGCGGAGAAGCTTATGTGTCATAACACATCCCTCTAAAACACACAAAGAAGCCATTCTTTGCTTAAACTGGCAAAGAACGGCCCTCTGTTTTTACTCCATTGATTCCCGAATAATGCGCAAAGTTTCTTTCTTGTATTCCCTTCGGTTATACTCCTCTCCTCTGCACATCCAGCAGCTACAAGGAGTACCTGTAGACTGATAAACCTTTGCCCATTTTTCCTTTGCCAACTCGAACCAATGCGGATGATTATGCACACTTCCATCCTCATAAATAATAGGATGCTCGTAAGCGGCATAAAGAATCATACGAGCCTTAAACACACGCGCCATTTGTTGGCGTCTCCAAAGTTTGTTTCTTTTGTCCATCGTCTCTTTGTATTAAAGTTAGGATGAACAATGATTTTACTTTCGTGAAACTTAATGTATCCATAGTTTTTCCTTTTTATTATTCTTAATTCATTGACTTGAAGGCTTAACCTCCTCAAAAGAGCTTCCTCACATCCATCGAAAGGAAATCCTCCGCACTGATGCCACCGTCTCCAACAATAAAAGCCACTTGCGGATTGAATAGTTTGCGGAATTTATCCAGCCCGTCCGTCCGTTTTTCCGCATTGCTTTTCACCTCAATGGCTACCACTGAACCTTTCTTACGCAAAACGAAATCAACTTCATCATCCCGTTCACGCCAATAAAATATTTCAAAACGATACACAAAGGCTTGGCTTACCAAATAGGCACCGATACCCGATTCAAAGATTCATCCCCATGCCTTGCGGTTGAGAATGGCTTGTTCAAAAGTTAACGGGCTATACACCATCTTCAACGCATTGTTATATACCTGTAACTTAGGGATGCTGGCACATCGCCTTGCCATATCCACGCTGAACTTCTAGAGTCCGCAAAGCAATCCGCTTTCATCCAACAGATTGATATAACCCGCTAATGTTACTGTGTTCCCGGCATCTTGAAGCGAACCCAACATTTTGTTCAATGAAAGCAATTCCCCTGAATAAGCCGCCCCCAGCTCGAAGGTCTGGCGAAGTAAGGCAGGCTTGCTAATCGGCGTATCCATCAGAATGTCCTTATTGATGGTAGCTTCGATGATAGCCGACTGGATATATTGGCTGAAGCGGTCTTCGTCGTCTATCAAAGTAGCCGCACCGGGATAGCCTCCATAAAACATATATTGGTCGAGTGAAAAGCCTAAACACTCCTTCATTTCCTGATAACTCCAATGGCTCATGCGTATTTCCTCGAATCGCCCTGCCAATGACTCAGACAATCCTTTTTCCAATAACACACGGCTCCTTCCTAAAAGCAAAACCTTGATGTTACGGTCATGAAATGTATCATCGTCCCACTCTTTTTTTCACCACCTCGCTCCAGTCGGCAATCTTCTGTATTTCATCAATCACAAGGATTACGCTCTCCCATCCCCGGCTTTCCTTCAAGCTGCGCACAGCCGCCCAACAATCAGAAATCCAAGCACTGTTCGTAGCCGGAACATTGTCGGCAGAAAAGAATTGGTAAGGCATATCCAAATCTTTAGTTCCTATGTTTGTAATGTGCTAGCAAAATAGCATAAAGCCAAGAGAATTATTAAATTTGTAAATGAAAGAAATAACTTAATACCCCCATGACTTTATGCGTAAACAAAGTAACACATTAAATTTTGAAGGACAAAATATTTACGTAGGAATTGATGTGCATCTGAAGAGTTGGACAGTAGCATCTTTGTGAAAGTAATCAAGCATTCCTTGTCTAAATCTCTACAAATATTTCTTCCATAATCCCGCAATATTGCTATAATCCACCATTTCTGTTAAAATTCTGTTTCACTCAGAACCTGTTTTGAATTTGCCGCACGATAAATTCAAAACAGGTTCTAAAAGGTTGTTGTTATTTCTTCTTCTCTCAGTGCAGATAACTTCGTCTGGTGTAAGATTAATAATCTTACAGCGGATGGACCTGTATGCGGTGCGAAAACGAGGCGGATATTATTGACACTAAATTTTCAAAAAACACATTTTAATGCCGCTTAAAGTATAAGTTTCCGAGGCATTTTTGCTTTTGCGATATGACAAACCCTATAACCCGGTAACGAAAAAACAAGCAAAAGACTCTCCACTTTCCGAAAAAATAGTATCTTTGTCACAAGATCAAGGTATCTTTATTTTTCACAAAAAGCAAACTATAATCTATGGCATCGTCTATACTGATAGTGGAAGATGATTTGGTTTTTTCAACCATGATGAAAACATGGCTGACGAAAAAGGGATTCGAAGTAGACACGGCAAGTACCAATGCACGGGCACGGAAGCTGCTTGCCGAACACAGGTATGACCTGATTCTGTCCGACCTGAGACTACCCGACCAAGACGGCATCCACCTGCTGGCATGGCTGCGGAACCGGTCTTGCCATACCCCCCTCATCATCATGACCAGCTATGCGGAAATACAAAGTGCCGTAGAGGCCATGAAGCAAGGAGCAAGCGACTACATCGCCAAACCCGTACAACCCGACGAACTGCTGAAGAAAATAAAAGAAGCTGTCGAAAATGCGGAAGCGCCTGCCGCCCCGGGAAGTGAAAAAACGGCTCCACCTGTCACACAAAACTTCCTGGAAGGGGAAAGCGAAGCGGCACACCAACTGTTCAACTATGTACGCCTGGTAGCTCCCACGCAAATGTCGGTGCTGATAAACGGCGCAAGCGGAACGGGCAAAGAATACGTGGCACACCGCATCCACGAACTGAGCAAACGTAACGGCAAACCGTTTATCGCCATTGATTGCGGCTCAATCCCCAAAGACCTGGCAGCATCAGAGTTTTTCGGACACGTAAAAGGCTCATTTACAGGCGCACTGACCGACAAGGTGGGTGCTTTCGAAGAAGCAAACGGAGGCACACTCTTTCTGGACGAAATAGGAAACCTGAGCTACGAAGTACAAATACAGTTGCTGCGTGCCCTGCAAGAACGGCGCATCCGCCGCATCGGTTCGACCAAAGAAATCGAAGTGGACGTACGCCTTATCTGTGCCACCAACGAAAACCTGAAAGAGGGCATTGCCAAAGGGACTTTCCGCGAAGACCTGTACCACCGCATCAACGAGTTTACCCTACGCATGCCCGACCTGAAAGAACGCCGGGAAGACATCCTGCTCTTTGCCAATTTCTTCCTCGACCAGGCAAACCGCGAACTGGAACGCAACCTGACCGGATTTGACGCGGCGGCAAGCGAAGCACTCCAACGCTATCCGTGGCCAGGCAACCTGCGCCAGCTGAAAAACGTAGTAAAACGTGCCACACTGCTGGCACAAGGCAACTTCATCACTCCACTGGAACTGGGGGAAGACATACTGAATCCGCCGGCAGAAACCAACGACACACCATTCAGCCTGCACAATGGGGAACAGGAAAAACAGCGCATCCTGCACGCCCTGCAACGTACCGGAAACAACAAAAGCAAGGCGGCACAACTGCTGGGCATAGACCGGAAAACGTTATACAACAAAATGAAACTGTATAACATGATGAATAATGAATGAACTTGAAGCCCGCATATGTGTGGAATAATTCCACAATATTGTGACAGATTTCCACACATTCCCCACATCCCTCTTCAAGCCAAATCCGGGCACAAGGCTCATTATCAGCATCCTGGGAAAGTCCAACGGACCTGGCACGGCATTTGCCCTACATTGGGTGTAAGAGAGAATTGAAACAAGAAAAAATTAAAGGAAACTGGACTAAACAAAGGCTAAACTATTACCCAACCCCATAAATAAAACAAGTCAAAAATTAGTATTTCAACATACTATCTTTTGATAAAATGAAGATGCCTATGTGTTAATAAGGAAAGAGGATGCTGTGAAGCATCCTCTTTTTGCTTTCTTGTGTAGCCTGCGTCCGATAATAGCTCCAGACTTTCCTTTCCACCATGCCTTATACCGACAATACCGATTACGAAGGGTATTACCAACAGGTGCTTTACATCATCTTCACCTTGACGGGATATTATGTAGACGTAGAAGCGCACACCTCGAAAGGACGGATAGACGTGGTAATGCGCACCGCACATATAAATTATTCCTGCCCCAAAGGATTGCCATACCGGCAAAGATTTATTAACTTTGCATCAAACCCTATAAACAACACCCATGAGATATTTAGACCCTAAGGCCGACCTGACTTTCAAGAAAGTATTCGGCGAACATCCCGACCTGGTCATCAGCCTGCTCAACGCATTGCTGCCTTTCGATAAGCCTGAAGAAGAAATAAAGGAAATCGAATACCTGACTCCGGAACTGGTGCCGGAGACACCGCTGAAGAAAAACAGCATCGTAGACGTGCGCTGCAAAGACAAAGTGGGCAGGCAATTCTTGGTGGAGATGCAGATGCTTTGGTCGACCGCCTTTATGCAACGCGTGCTCTTCAACGCCTCGAAAGCATACGTGCGCCAGCTGGGAGGAAGGGAAAGCAAATACGAACTGCTACAGCCCGTCTATTCACTCAACCTGGTAAACGATATTTTCCTACCGGATGTACCGGACGCTTACCACGACTATCAAATCGTTCAAGTGGAGCATACAGACAAGATTATCGAAGGACTGAGGTTTATCTTCGTGGAGCTTCCCAAATTCAAGCCACAAAATTTCAAAGGCAAGAAAATGGCGGTGCTCTGGCTGCGCTACCTCACGGAAATAAACGAACAAACCCGCCAAGCCCCCAAAGAACTGCTGGAAAATCCGGAAATCAGCAAAGCCGTAACAGAAATCGAAGAATCCGCCTTCAGCGATGCGCAACTCTGGTGGTACGATGACTTCTGGGATGCCGTACGGGTAGAGAACACCCTGATAAGCGATGCCTTACGCGAAGGTATGGAAAAAGGCATGGAAAAAGGAATGGAGAAAGGAATAGAGAAAGGCAGACAAGAAGGAATGCAAGAAGGCATAAAACAGAGTAACATCCAAAATGCACGCGGCATGAAAGCAGAAGGCATTCCAACTGAAATCATAGCTAAAATAACAGGTCTCACACCTGATGAAATTGCAAAGCTATAAAAGAAAAAGAAGAAGCGAGACTTATCTGGATAATTCACACTGAGACAAGCCTCGCTTCTTTTATCTATACCATACGCACTTGGGACCTTACATCTATTTCATGCGAAGCATTACAACAAAAGAGTTATTTCAATGATTCAAAAGGAGTAATAATATAGAAGCATAGGCTTCTACCCCCTTTAACACCTTATAATTATAATCCCTGAAAGGCTTTCCACAGATTGCCGTCGGGCACGGGAGCCGTAACCACTATCTGCTCTTTCGACACCGGATGAACAAAACATACCTTTCGGGCATGAAGGCAAATACTTCCGTCGGGATTGGAGCGCGGAAAACCATACTTCAAGTCACCCTTTATCGGGCATCCTATTTTTGCCAACTGACACCTTATCTGATGATGACGTCCTGTCTTCAGGTCAACTTCCAGCAGGTAATAATTTTCCGAATGCCCGATAAGGCGGTAATGAAGTACCGCCTTTTTCGAGCCATTCACCTCTTTATCATAAGCATACGACTTGTTCTGTTTTTCGTTGCGCACCAGATAATGCACCAATTCACCTTCTTCGACCTGAGGACATGTCTTGACAACTGCCCAGTAAGTTTTTTTCACCTCACCTTTGCGGAACATCTCATTCAGACGCGCCAATGCCTTACTGGTCTTGGCAAAGACCACCAATCCGCTCACAGGACGATCCAGCCGATGTGTCACTCCCAAGAAAACATTGCCGGGCTTGGCATATTTCTCCTTGAGGTATTGCTTTACCGTCTCCGACAGAGGCACATCCCCCGTTTTGTCGCCCTGCACGATTTCAGAAGCAGTCTTATTGACGATAATGAGATGATTATCTTCGTACACTACGGTCATACACTCGGTCAGGGCAACATTACATGTTCATACCGCCATCTACCTGAATCACCTGACCCGATACGTACGACGACATATCCGATGCCAGGAACAAAGCGATGTTTGCCACATCCTCGGGCGTACCGCCACGGCGCAACGGAATGCGTTTGTTCCATTCTGCCTTTACTTCATCTGACAATTGTGCAGTCATATCGGTGATGATGAAGCCCGGAGCAATGGCATTGGCACGGATGCCACGCGAACCCAATTCCTGAGCAATAGACTTGGCAAGACCAATCAAGCCAGCCTTCGAAGCTGAATAATTACATTGTCCGGCATTGCCATGTACACCTACCACCGAAGCCATATTGATAATATTACCACTACGCTGGCGCATCATAATCGGCGTGCAGGCATGAATGAAATTGAAAGCCGATTTCAAGTTGACGTTAATAACAGCGTCCCATTGTCCTTCGCTCATACGCATCATCAGACCGTCTTTGGTAATACCGGCATTGTTAACCAAAATATCAATAGAACCAAAGTCGGCGTGAATTTGCTCTACCACTTTGGCGGTATCTTCGAAATTGGCAGCATTTGAGGCATAGCCTTTTGCCTTGACTCCCAAAGCGGCGATTTCGGCTTCGGTCTTCTTTCCATTTTCATCAATAACCAAATCTGTAAATGCGATGTTTGCTCCTTCAGAAGCAAATTTCAATGCAATTGCCTTACCGATACCGCGTGCAGCACCGGTAATGATAGCTGTTTTTCCTGTTAATAATCCCATAATCTTTAAGTTATTTAGTTTTTTGGTTTGTAAGTTTGTTAGTTTATAAGTTTTTTCAAGTTAAACGTAGTTACTTGAAGGACAATAATCCTGCTGCTGAAACCGATGCTAAAAGTATTGACATCTAACTCCTAATTGGCATTTTTACAATTTTCTTCCCAATGCCCCGTAGACAATCTTTGCTACGTAACGCCAGCCGATTTCATCGTCAAGGTCTTCGCCTATCTGACCGCGTATGTAGGGCACCTCAATCCCTTTTATGCAATAATGCAGAATGTCGGCAGTTATCTCCACATTGTCGATATCAAACAGTCCCTGCTCTTTTCCTTCCTTCAGCACAGTACGGAAAAGCTTCATTTCATTGGCATCAAAATGCTTGCGCATTGCTTCCACACGCCAGATATCGCGAAAGAAATTGGCACGCAGCGTACCGTTGCGATATACCGCCAGCTTGACAATATCCAAATGGGTGGAAATAAGTTGAAGAATCTTTTCATCAGGAGGAATATCTTTCTGGGCAACTTTCTCCATCGTATCGGAAAGCATTTCCAACTCCGACTTGACTACAGCCATATAAATCTGCTCCTTATTTTTAAAATAAGTATACAGCGTACGGCGTCCCTTTTTTGAAGCCACGGCAATATCGTTCATTGTCGTAGCATCCACTCCTTTCTTGGCAAAAAGCTGTCGGGCTACGTCTACTAATTTTGCTCGGGTCTTCAGTACGGTCATCGTTAATCCTTAAAATTGCACAACATCTACATAACGTGAGCAAAAGTACAGTTTTTCTTCCGACTACACAAATTTTTTTTATTGTCTTTTTGGAGTTAAAAGAAGTCAGGGCAGAGTCAACCAGCGAGTGCAACATTACGAAATATTTTTGAAAAAGACCTC
>ERZ780218.941-NODE-941-length-22161-cov-5.431421_pt1 | contig 22161 bp, 24 predicted proteins | sample MGYA00510975_ERZ780218 | MGnify/ENA primary metagenome ERZ780218 (study PRJEB29588, sample SAMEA2152063) | human gut metagenome | biome: human gut; feature: human-associated habitat; material: faeces | place: Denmark | collected 2008/2010 ... | reverse complement strand
CAAAGGCTCTGCCTTTGGAATCCGCAAGCCTTTAAAAAGGCTTGACCTAAACTTTGCAGTGAGCCGCCACAGCCAAGAAGCGGAATCGCTCGACAAGTCTCGCTCGTAGTGAGTTAGAAAAGATTATTGCCACGGTTGAAGTAATTACCAGTGAATTACTTTTTAGATAGAAGTAATTCTATTGTGCATAATGCTGAAAATCGTTTTTAATTATGTGTAGTTTGCACGAAGATTTCTGTTTTGCTGTTGACTTAATCTTAATAATATTAGATAATATATTAGTAGATTTCTTGAGATTTCGAGAAATGAATATTATCATATCCCATAATAGAAACGAGATGATAAAAATGATAAAGAGTATGACAGGCTTTGGCAGGTTTGAGGGTACTGCTGGGGGAAGAACTATTTCTGTTGAGATTAAAACAGTAAATCATAGATTTCTTGACTTTACTTGCAAAACTAACCGAGGCTATGGTTTCCTTGAGGAGCGTTTGAAAGGTTTTATATCTGATTATATTGCGAGAGGTAAGGTTGATGTTTTTGTAGGAGTTTCTGAGGAGGAAAATACAGAATCTATTGTTGAAATCAATCATTCACTTGCCGCAGGTTATGTAAATGCTTTGCATGAGCTTGCACAAAAGTACAATATAAGAGAAGATATTTCAGTTTCGCTTCTCTCAAGATATAATGATGTTCTTACTGTTCGTAAGCCTCCAGAGGACGAAGAACAGGTATGGCTTTCAGTGAAAGAATGTGCCGAAAAGGCAGTTTCCGGACTTATAGCTATGAGAGAAAAAGAGGGCGAAAAACTGAAAGATGATGTTCTTTCACGCTGTGATGTAATACTTTCTCTTGTTGAAAGCGTTGAAGAACGCTCTCCCAAAACTGTTGAGGAATATCGTCAGAAGCTTGTACTTCGTATGCAGGAAATTCTTAACGGAGTAGAAATCGATGAACAGAGAATTCTTACGGAGGCGGCAATTTTTGCTGATAAAACTGCTGTTGCTGAAGAAACAATACGCTTGCGTTCACATATTGCTCAGATGCACGAAATGCTTGAAAGTGATGCACCAATCGGACGAAAGCTTGATTTTATCGTACAGGAAATGAACCGAGAGGCAAACACAATCGGCTCTAAGGTCAGTGACGCTGAATTGGCACATGTTGTCGTTGACATCAAGGGCGAGATAGAAAAAATTCGTGAACAGATTCAGAATATTGAATGATGGAGGATTAAGATGAAGCTTATCAATATAGGATATGGAAATCTTATTTCGTCCGAAAGAATGATAAGTGTTGTTTCACCTGACGCTGCACCTATTAAGCGTATGGTTCAAGATGCAAAGGATAAAGGAACACTTATTGATGCAAGCTGTGGCAGAAAAACTAAGGCGGTTATATTTACTGATAGCGGTTATATCGTTTTATCAGCATTACAACCTGAAACAATAGCTAATCGTGCTAATGGTAAAGAAGAAAATTCTGACAAGATTATAGAAAGGAAAAATTCAGATGAAGAATAAAGGCTTGCTGTTTATTATTTCCGGTCCTTCTGGAGCAGGAAAGGGAACTGTCGTAAAGGAACTTGTAAAGCTTCCGGAAAATGAGGTTTCTATATCTGTTACAACAAGAAAACCAAGAGAGGGAGAAATTGATGGTATACACTATCATTTCTTTTCAGTAGATAAGTTCAGAAAGCTTATAGACGAAAATGGATTTCTTGAATATGCACAGTATTGTGAAAATTACTACGGAACTCCTCTTGCACAGATTGAAAAGTGGCTTTCAGAGGGCAAGAATGTAATTCTTGAAATTGATGTTCAGGGTTGCCGTCAAGTTAAGATAAAGCGTCCTGACGCTGTTACAATATTTATTGCTCCGCCTTCTATGGAAGTTCTTGAAAAAAGACTTACAGGCAGAGGTACAGAGGACGAGGAAACTATCCAGAAGCGTCTGAATACTGCTAAGAGCGAAATGCAAAAAGCGGGCGAATATGACTATGTTGTTATAAACGGTCCTATTGAAGAATGTGTTGAAGATGTTCTTGCAATTTTCAAGGCTGAGAATATCAAGGCACAAAATGCAGAAAGTATTAATATTTAATTGTTTTTAGATAAAAATTTTTTATAAGGCGAGTTCTTGATTACTTGCCATAATATTATATTTTTGAGGTGTATTATAATGATAAAATCATCACTTGACGATATGTTAATGGGAAGACAGAGCCGTTACGCTCTTGTTATTGCAGTTGCTAAGAGAGCAAGAGAGCTTTCAGAGGAAATGGCTGAGGGCAAAGTCGAAAAGAATGAAAAGCCTGTTCTCGTAGCTTATGAGGAATTTAAAAATCATAAGTATGCTATCTATGAAGCGGAAGTAGATGACTAAGCTTATTGCAGGAATCGCTGTTGAAAAAACAGCTCTCCACTTTGATAAAATCTACGACTATATAATTCCGGAAAATCTTTTGGAATCAGCACAGATAGGCTGTCGTGTTATAGTTCCGTTTGGAAATAGCCCAAGGCGACAAGGCATAATTGTTTCAATCTTCGAGGAAACAGAGGCTAAAAAAGGGCTTAAACGAATAAAAGAATTGCTCGATAGCGAGCCTGTTCTTTCTAAAGAAATGCTTGCTATGGCTAAATTTATGAAGGAACGCTATTATTGTACCTTTTATGAGGCTTGTGCAGCAATGCTGCCTGCCGGCTTGGGTATGAAGCTGACTTATGCTTATACCTATACTCAAGACGGTATAGAGGCTGAAAACCTTTCTGCTGATGAGAGTATGCTTATAAATTTTCTTATAGCAAGAAAAAAGCCAGTTAGACACGATATTCTATTGAAGAATATGGGCTTTTCTGATGACAGTCTTTTGATTAAGCTATGCAAAAAAGGTTATATTCTGAAAAAAGAGGTTATTAAGAAACGCTTTCTTGAACCGACCGTAAAAATGGTTCGTATATGTGAGGGTGCAGATATTCCAGAAAGGTTATCACCTAAGCAGAGCGAGGTTGTTTCACTTTTACAGACGACTGGGGAATGTTCCGTTAAGGAGCTTAGTTACTTTCTTGGCGTGACATCAGCAGTTTCAGATGGCCTTGTGAAAAAAGGAATATGCGAATATTTCGAGGAGGAAGCTCCAAAATATATTCCAAGTGCAGAAGCTAAACCAAAGCAACAGCCTGTAATATTTCTTACGGACGAACAGCAGAAAGCCTATGACGATTTGCTCGAAAGACAAAATTCGGGAAAGGCGTCTGTTTCCTTACTTTATGGAATTACAGGAAGCGGAAAAACTTCTGTATTTATGAAGCTGATAGATAATGCAGTTGATGTTAATAACGGAAATGTAATTGTAATGGTTCCAGAAATTTCACTGACACCACAGCTTTTGAATAAGTTTACTACACGCTATGGCGATAGAGTTGCTATATTTCATAGCGGATTGCCGATTGGCAAGCGTCTTGAGGAATGGAAGCGTGTAAAAAATGGTGAAGCGAAAATAGCTGTTGGAACTCGTTCTGCGATATTTGCACCATTTGATAAAATTTCGCTCATTGTAATGGACGAAGAACAGGAATATACCTATAAATCTTCTGCAACACCAAGATTTCACGCAAGAGAACTTGCAAAATTTCGTTGTGCAGAAAATAACTGTTTGCTTTTGCTTTCTTCTGCGACACCTTCTGTTGAAAGTTTTTACTTCGCAAATGAGGGCAGATATGGCTTGCAAGTATTGAAAACAAGATACGGAACAGCCCAATTGCCCGAAGTAATAACAGCAGATATGAATATTGAGCAGGAACAAGGCAACATGAGTGCGTATAGCTCAAAACTGCTTGAGGCTATTGAGGAAAATCTGAAAAATCAAAAGCAGTCTATCATTCTTTTGAATAGGCGTGGTCATAATACCTTTGTTTCGTGTCGTTCGTGCAAGGAGGTTATATCCTGTCCGAACTGCTCAATTTCGCTGACCTATCATTCTGCAAACCATAGGTTGATGTGTCACTATTGCGGATATTCTATTCCTGTTCCGAAGAAGTGTCCTGCCTGCGGAAGCGAAAAGCTTCGTTTCGGTGGAACTGGTACTCAAAGGGCAGAGGAAGAACTTTCGGAGATTTTTCCAAGTGCAAGAGTTCTCAGGCTTGATACCGATTCTACTATGCAGAGATTTGCTTATGAGAAAAAGCTTGCACAGTTTGCGAACGGTGAGTATGATATTCTTCTTGGAACGCAGATGGTTGCAAAGGGACTTGATTTTCCGAATGTAACTCTTGTCGGAGTTATAAATGCAGACCAGATGCTTTATGGTGGAGATTTCAGAAGTTATGAAAGAGCATTTTCACTCTTGACACAGGTTGTTGGTCGTTCGGGCAGAGGTAATTTTGAGGGGAAGGCCATTATTCAGACCTATGCTCCTGAGAATCCTATTATAGCTCTTGCAAAATCTCAGAATTATGATAAATTTTATAATAGTGAGATTAAGTTGAGAAAGGCAATGATATATCCGCCGTTTTCGGATATAGGCGTTGTGGCTTTTGTTGGAACAAACAGAAATCTTGTTGAGAAATCAGCACAGCATTTTTCGGAGCTTTTAAAAGAAAAGCTCGCTAATGAATATAAGGGTATGCCCCTTGTTATATTAGGTCCTGCACCTGCACTTGTTTCTAAAATAAGCAATAAATACAGGTACAGACTTATCTTGAAATTCAGAAATAATAAGGCATTTCGCAGTCTTTTATCATCTTTACTTTGTGAACTTGGTGCGGATAGAGATTATTCTGAGGTTACTGTTTATGCTGATATTAACCCAGAGAATATAATGTGATTTGCCGAAAAGGAGTCTTAAAACGATGGCACTTAGAAATATTGTTAAAGAGGGCGACGAGGTTTTAACCAAAAAATGCCGTCCTGTTGAAAAGTTTGATGACAGACTTGCCTCTTTGCTTGATGATATGTATGAAACAATGACAGCAGGCAATGGCGTTGGTCTTGCTGCACCACAGGTAGGTATGTTAAGGCGAGCATTTGTTATAGACATTGGAGAGGGTAAGCTTGAGTTTGTCAACCCTGAAATTATTAAGACAAGTGGCAAACAGGAAACAGGTGAAGGCTGTCTTTCCTGTCCTGGTGAATATGGAATAACTGTTCGTCCAAGATTTGTTACTGTCAAGGCTCAGGACAGAAACGGCAAGGAGTTTACTATGGATGCCTCTGATTTGCTTGCAAAGGCAATTTGCCACGAAAATGACCACCTCGATGGAATACTTTTCAAGGCTCATGTAATAAGAATGTTAGATGAGGACGAATTGGAGGGATAAATATTGCGAATAGTATTTATGGGTACTCCTGAATTTGCTGTTCCCTGCTTATCAGCTCTTATAGAAAAACACGATGTTCTTGCTGTTTTTACTCAGCCGGATAAGCCAAAGGGCAGAAAACAGATTCTTACACCACCTCCAGTTAAAGAGGAGGCTTTAAAGCATAATATCCCAGTTTATCAGCCGAAAACTCTCAAGGACGGCGAGGCTTTTAAGCTTCTTTCAGAGATTAAGCCTGATGTTATTATAGTAGTTGCATATGGTAAAATCTTGCCTAAGGAAATTCTTGAATTGCCGAGATATGGCTGTATAAATGTTCACGCTTCACTTTTGCCAAAGTATCGTGGAGCGGCTCCGATTCAGTGGTCAATCATTGACGGTGAAAAGGAAACAGGCGTTACAGCTATGCAGATGGATATTGGCCTTGATACGGGAGATATGATTAAATCTGCATCACTTACCATTGGTGAGAATGAAACTGCTGATGAACTTCACGACAGACTTTCTGCACTTGGTGCAAAGCTTATTATTGAAACACTTGAGTCTGTTGAAGATGGTACAGCGACACTCACAAAGCAAGATGACAGCTTATCTAATTATGCGTCTATGCTTTCTAAGGATATTTCACCGATTGATTTTACACAATCCGCACAAGCAGTTCATAACAAGGTCAGAGGACTTAATTCTTGGCCGTCTGCTACTGCGATTATGGACGGTAAGCGTATAAAAATTCATAAGACAAAGCTTGCTGACGCTTGCGGACAGGCTGGAGAAATAGTTTCGCTTGAGCCTTTTATTGTAGCTTGTGGGAGCGGTGCTATTGAAATTCTTGAGCTTCAGCCTGAGGGCAAAAAGAAAATGAATGTGGCAGATTTCTTGAGAGGTCATAAAACAGAACTTCATTCATTTTTGAAATAAGGAGGTTTTTGTATGGGATTTTATTATTTTGATTATACTTATCTGCTATTTGTAATTCCTGGACTTTTGATTTCGATTTATGCACAATATTGTGTTTCTACTGCTTTTAATAAGTATTCTAAGGTTAGAAATTCTTCGGCTATGTCAGGAAGAAATGCCGCTGAAATGGTTCTTAGAATGAATAATGTTCCGCTTATTCCGATAAATCCGATAAGTGGGAATATGAATGACCACTTTGACCCCCGTTCAAATTCTATAAGACTTTCTGACCCTGTTTATAATAAGACAACAGTTACAGCAATGTGTGTTGCGGCACACGAGGCTGGACACGCTGTACAACACGCAACAAGCTATGCCCCTATGACTATAAGACGAGCATTAGTTCCAATAACACAAATAAGCTCATCTCTTGCTTGGCCAATGGTTTTAATAGGCTTGGTACTTCCGATACAATATGATTTCTTCATTTATCTTGGAATTTTGCTCTATGGTGTAGCACTTCTTTTCTCTATTGTTACACTTCCTGTTGAATTTAACGCAAGTCGCAGAGCAATGATTGCACTTGAAAATTCAGGTCTTTGTACTGCGGAAGAATTGGCAGGAGCAAGAAAGGTACTTCGTGCGGCCGCTATGACCTATGTAGCATCTACACTTACAGCAATGCTCAATTTGCTCAGAATTATTTTTATAGCAAATAACAGACGGAGATAGTATGGATAACAATATAAACGGCAGAACCCTTGCATTTAATGCTTTGTTAAGAGTGTTTGAGGACGAGGCTTATTCAAACATAGCCTTTGATACGATAATTTCAAGGTCAGAGGCGAATCCGAGAGAAGTCGGACTTGCGGCGGCTATATTCTATGGCGTGCTTGAGAGAAAGCTTACTCTTGATTATATAATCTCGAAATTCTCAAAAACACCTATAAAGAAGATTGAGCCAAAGGCATTGATAATTCTTTATATGGGTATTTATCAGATAATCTATATGGACAGAATACCTGATTCCGCCGCAGTAAATGAAAGCGTTAAGCTTTGCAAAAAACAAAAGCTTTTTTCAGCGAGTGGTTTTATAAATGGTGTCTTGCGTTCGGTTTCGAGAAGTGGTATGCCCGAACTTCCAAGTAAGAATAAGGCTCAATACCTTTCTATAAAGTATTCATTCCCGAAGGAGATAATCGCTCTTTGGCAGAAATCCTATGGTGAAGAAATTACTGAAAAGTTGCTTGAATCTCAATCTGGCAGACCACCTCTTTGTGCGAGAGTTAATACACTTAAGACTAATACTGATGAGCTTATTAAGCTGCTTGCTGATAAGGGTATTTCGGCAGAGAAAAGCAAACTCATTGAAAATGCTGTTCTTATAGAAAATTCAGGTTCGCTGACAAGGCTTGCTGAATTTAAGAAAGGCTTATTTCATATCGAGGATATTTCGAGCCAGCTTTGCTGTGAGGTACTTGCTCCCCAAAAAGGTGACAGGGTGCTTGATGTCTGTGCCGCACCTGGTGGAAAAAGTGTTACTATGGCAGAAATGATGCAAAATGACGGTATGATTCTTGCTTGTGACCTTTATCCGCAAAGGCTCAAGCTTATAGAAGAAAATGCAAAAAAAGCTTCTATTAATATTATCAGAACAAAGCTTGCTGATGCACAAAATCAGGATTATGGACAAAAATTTCAGAGGGTTTTGTGTGATGTTCCATGTTCAGGTTTTGGAATTATAAGAAGAAAGCCTGAATTACGCTATAAAAGCGTTACAGGGCTTGACACTCTGCCAGATTTGCAGTACCTTATATTATGTAATGCTGCGAGATTTGTTGCAGACGGTGGAACATTAGTTTACTCTACCTGTACACTGAATCCAAATGAAAATGGTAAAAATGCAGAACGCTTTCTAAAAGAACATAACGACTTTAAGCCTTATGATATAAAGCTTGATAATATTATAAGAGGAATAGATGAGCCAGATAATCAGCTTACACTTTTCCCTCATACAAATGGTACAGATGGTTTCTTTATTTCTGCGTTTGTTCGTAAATAGATGATTAGTTAATATGAGTTCGATGATAGCTGTTAGTTTATAATAAATTGAAAAGGCTTGTGCGAAGCTTTTGATTTAAATTGCTTGAAAGAAAACTGAAAGGAGGATAACTTATGATAGATATAAAATCTTTGACTCTTGAGGAATTGCAGGCGGAGCTTAAAAAAATGGGACAGCCATCATTTAGGGCGGGTCAGATATTTAAGTGGCTTCACGAAGGAGTAAAATCCTTTGATGAAATGACTAATATTTCTAAGAGTTTAAGAGAAGAACTTGGTCAAAAGTGCTATATATCCTCTGCAACTATTGAAAAAAAACTCATTTCGGATTATGATGATACAGTAAAATATCTCTTTTCGTTTAGAGATGGCGAAACCGTAGAATCAGTTCTTATGAAATATCATCACGGATATACAAGCTGTATATCAACACAAGTTGGTTGTAAGATGGGTTGCACCTTCTGTGCAACAGGTATGGGCGGATATGTTAGAAATCTTACACCGAGCGAAATGCTTGCACAGCTTCAAGCTGAACAGGCAGATAGAAATATCAGAATTTCAAATATCGTTCTTATGGGTATGGGAGAACCACTTGATAATTTCGATAATGTAATACGCTTTCTGAAGCTTGTTTCTGATGATAAGGGAATGAATATCGGTATGCGTCATATATCGCTTTCAACCTGTGGCGTTGTGCCGAAAATATATGAGCTTGCAGATTTAAAGCTTCAACTTACACTTTCAGTTTCACTTCATGCACCAAATGACCAGATAAGAAGTAAAACTATGCCTGTGAACAGAAGATGGGGTATAGATGAGCTTCTCGAAGCTTGTCGATATTATCTTAAAATGACAAACAGACGCATATCATTTGAATATGCAATGATTGATAATGTAAATGACAGCGATGCCTGTGCAAGAGAATTAGCAAAAAGGTTGCATGGAATGTTGGCTCATGTCAATCTTATTCCTGTTAATGCAGTAAACGGCACAGGATATAAAAAGAGTAAGGCAGAAAGGCTGAGGGCTTTTTCTAATATACTCGAAAAAAGCGGAATAACAGTCACTGTACGAAGAACCCTCGGAAGTGACATAAATGCCTCGTGTGGGCAGTTGAGGCGGGGTACAAAATCTGAAGCGGATAAAAAGGGGGCTGAGAATGATGCAGGTATTCAGCAAAAGTGATACAGGAATTGTCAGAAAGCAAAATCAGGACAGCTGCAAAACAGGTGAGTTTGATGAAAAGACCGTTTGGGCTGTTGTCTGTGATGGTATGGGCGGAGCAAACGGTGGAAGTATAGCAAGTGCGACCGCTGTTGATGAAATCGCCCAATACATATCTGAGAATTATGAGCTTGACTTTGACGAAGACCGCATAAAACAGCTTTTGGCAGATGCGGCTACTGTTGCAAATAATGCAATATATATGGAGTCTGTCAGTTGTCATGAGCTTAGCGGAATGGGTACAACACTTGTTGCTGCAATAGTCAAAGAAAACAAGCTATACATTATTCACGCAGGTGACAGCCGAGCCTGTCTTATAGATGGTGAAAGCTTTGTCCAGCTTACGCAGGACCATTCTATTGTTCAGGAAATGGTTGATATGGGAAAAATTACTCCTGAAGAGGCAAAAAACCATCCTAAGAAAAATATAATCACAAGGGCTTTGGGAGTAGAACCAAGGATAAGGCTTGATTTTACCGTTTCTGATTTTCCAAAAAACTCGATTTTTATGATATGTACTGACGGACTTACAAATTACCTTAGTCCAGAAAGAATTGTCGAGCTTTATAAGAAGTTCAACGGTGAAGCACTTACTGAGGCACTAATTGCAGAGGCTAACGAGCAAGGCGGAGGTGACAACATAACTGTTGTCATCATAAACCGATAATCGGTTGAAAGGGGTTATTTTTAAATGGATAAATATGTTGGTAAAAGGCTTGACGGCAGATATGAGCTCCAAGAGCTTATAGGCGTCGGCGGTATGGCAACGGTTTATAAAGCATATGATACGATTGATGATAAGATTGTTGCTGTAAAAATCTTGAAGGAAGAATTCCTTGGCAATGATGATTTTATTCGTAGATTCAAGAATGAATCTAAGGCTATTGCAGTGCTTTCTCACCCGAATATAGTTAAGGTTTTTGATGTCAGCTTTGGTGACAGAATTCAATATATCGTTATGGAATATATTGACGGCATTACTCTTAAAGAGTATATCGAGCATCAGAAGGTTATAAACTGGAAAGAGGCTGTGCATTTCACAGTGCAGATTCTTGAGGCTCTCGAACACGCTCACGAAAAGGGCGTTGTCCATAGAGATATTAAACCTCAGAATATAATTCTTCTTCAAGACGGAACTATTAAGGTTACAGACTTTGGTATAGCTCGTCTTACAACAAGCGAAACTCGTACGATGACAAATACAGCTATCGGTTCAGTTCATTATATTGCACCTGAACAGGCTCGTGGCGATTTGACAGACGGCAAGGCTGATATTTATTCTGTTGGCGTAATGCTCTATGAAATGCTTACAGGCAAGCTTCCTTTTGAGGCTGATAGTGCAGTTTCTGTGGCTATTATGCAGCTTCAGACAGAGCCAAGTCCTTTGCGTGATATAAATGAGGAGATTCCTGAGGGACTTGAAGAAATCACTCTCAAGGCTATGAGAAAAGACCCCGCACAGCGTTATGAAACAGCCGCAAAGATGCTTGAGGCTATCGAAACTTTCCGCAGAAATCCAAGTGTTCGCTTTAATTATAAGTATTATGATGACACAACAAGCGGAGATACAAAGTTTGTTGAAACCTCTATAAAGGGTAGTAATGCACCCGCTGTCCCTGACCAGCTTTATAATGATAATTATGATTATGATGAGGAAGCATCGAGTGATACACGCTCAAGAACCGCAGTAAAATGGGTAACAATAGGAATTGCCTCTGTTGTTGTTATTGCTATCGCAGTTCTGATATTTATGTTTACTTCAAAATCCTGTCAGGGCGGTTCGTCAAAAGATGTTGAAATTCCGGATTTCATCGGTCAAATGCTCGATGATGTTCAGTCTAACAAATCATATAAATTTAACTTCAAGATTGAGGTTAAATATGATGCCTCAAAGCCTCTTATGATGATTCTTGACCAAGACCCTAAGGCAGGAACTAAGACTGTTAAGGAAAACTCTGAAATTATTCTTACTGTCAATAGTAGTGAATCTAAGGTTAATGTTCCAACAGTTAAGGGACTTAGCCAAAAAGATGCAGAGGAAAAAGTTCAAAAGGCAAACCTTTATACAGATATTAAGAAGGTTTACAGTAATGTGGTTGATAAGGGCTATGTAGTTGACTGCTCACCTGGAGAGGGTACTGAACAGCAAATCGGTACAAAGATTACTTTGTTTATAAGCGATGGTCCTGAGGGCGAAACAGTTCAGATTCCTACAAAGCTTATTGGTAAGACTAAAGATGAGGTTAAAGCAGAGCTTGAAAAGCTTGGTCTAAAGACAGAGTTTAGCGACCAGCCTTCTACTGAAAAGAAAGATGTAGTATTTAATCTTGAGCCATATGAGGGCAACACAGTACAGAAGGGTACACTTGTTACAATCTATGCAAGTAATGGTAAGCTTCCGACAGGTTCAGAAAGAAATATTGAGCTTGAGGTGGGTTGGCCAAATGAAGAAGCAAAGGTAAGCCTTGAAGTATTTATCAATGGTATCAAGGACGATAGTCTTTCAAGTGATTCCGTATATCTTCCAGATGTAGGAAAGCTTAAAATTACTGGCAGAGATAAAGATGTAAAGGTTAAGATTAACATTAATGATAGTGAATATAAGATTTTTACTATCGACTTTACTAAGGACCCACCAGTTGCAACTCTTACAAAGGAGAATCCTTACACATCAAATTCATTCAAGGTTCCGTCTGTTGCAGATTCTTCTGAAGAAGATGCAAGAAAGGCTTTAATTTCAGCTGGTTTTGACGCTGGTAATATTAAGAGAGAATTTGAAACAAGCGATACAGTTAAAAGTGGTAATGTTACAAGAACAAATCCGTCAGAGGGTTCAGTTGTTTCAGCAGGTTCCGAAATTACCATATTTGTAAGCACGGGTAATGGTGAATCTTCAAATGAACCATCAGACGAATCTTCAAATGAATCATCAACTGAGGAATTTAATGACATTATCGGCAGCACATTCAGCTATGTATATGATAAGTATGGTGCAAATTATCGTTTTAGTTATGAGGGCAATCCTTCTGACAGCACAACGATAAAGAGCTACTCTGTATCTGGTAATGAGATTACACTTTATTTCAATGAGGAATCATCAGGCGAAACAACTGATGTTCCAACAGATGACCCATCGGTTTAGTAATAGTTAAATTATAAGGTCTGCTTTGCGGATATTCGCAGGGCAGACCTTATCTATAAAGAAATTTAGAGAAGGTGTGAAATGAAAACAATAGATGGATTGCTTATAAAGGCTTTAGGCGGTTTTTATTATGTAGAAGCAGAGGATAATATTATATATGAATGTAAAGCTCGTGGAAGCTTTCGTAGACAAAAGCTTTCGCCGTATGTTGGAGATAGAGTGACGATTTCTATTCCCGATGACGGTTATTGTGCAATAGAAAGCATTGCAGAGCGTAAAAATTCCCTTATAAGACCACCTCTGGCAAATATAGATACTTTATTCATCGTGGCGTCTACAACTGAGCCAGAGCCAAATATGCTTGTTATTGATAAAATGACAGCGGCAGCAGTTTCAAAGGAAATAGAGCCTGTTATAGTTATTTCTAAGACAGATTTAAGCGGTGCGGAAAAGCTAAAAGAAATTTATGCAACAACAGGCTTTAAGCTTATAGAATGTTCTAAGGAAAATAATGATGGGGCAGAAGAAGTTAAGTCTATGCTTGGAGGAAAAATTTCAGCTTTTACTGGAAATTCAGGTGTTGGAAAATCTACTATACTAAATGCTATTCTTCCTGAACTTGAGCTTGAAACTGGTGATATAAGTCGAAAGCTTGGTCGTGGCAGACATACAACTCGTCACACAGAGCTTTATAAAATTTGTGGAGGTTATATAGCTGATACACCTGGGTTTTCTACGGTTGATATAGAACGCTATGAGCTTATTCGCAAAGAGGATTTGCCGAATTGCTTTCCTGAATTTGAGCCTTATATTTGTAATTGTAAATTTACTTCTTGTGCTCATATAAAAGAAAAAGGCTGCGGTGTCCTTGAAGCACTTAACAAAGGCAAGATAAGTCAATCAAGGCATAATAGTTATGTTATGATGTATGATGAAGTTAAGGATATTAAGGATTGGATGAATAAATCATAAGGAGAATAATATGAGTCGCTGTGTTATTATATCATCATCACCCAAAATAGAAATTTCATTTTTGCGTGATGAGGTTCTTTCCGATGATTTTATAATATGTGCCGATGGCGGATATAAACACGCCGAAAAGGCAGGTCTTGTGCCTAATATAATTATTGGAGATTTTGATTCCGCAGAAGTGCCTTCAAATACAAATGCTACGGTTCTAAAGCTTCCTATAAAGAAAGATGATACAGATACTTTTAGCTGTGTTAAAGAGGCTCTTAGCCGAGGTTTTGACGAAATAATTATTTTTGGTGGTACAGGTGGAAGAATGGATCATACCTATGCGAATATTTCTGTTTTGAGTTATATCCGTTCTCACAATGCAAGAGGAACGCTTATTGACGAAAGCAATTCATTGATGATTATTTCTGATGAGGAAATGCTTATAGAGAATAAATGTGGAGAACGCTTTTCAATTTTTGCTTTTGGTTGTGAAAGCTGTGTTGTCACACTTTCTGGCTTTGAGTATGAGCTTGAAAAGGGCAGACTTTTTGCAGAAATACCGTTAGGAATAAGCAATGTTATAACTGCTGATACTGCACGAGTAAAAATTGATGAGGGCAGTGCCGTAATAATTTTTTCAAAGGAATAAGCACAAAAATTACGCCGCCGAGTATTATGTATTAAGAGCGTTACGAGAGGCTCAAATACATAAAAAAGGCGGTGTTATTTATGGCAAGAAAGCGAAGGGGCTGCAATAGCTGTAATAGCGGAAAAACGGCACTTGCGTTTGCTTTAGGGCTTTTGATTTCACTGCTTTTCCCACAGAGATGCCTTTTGATTATCGCAGCGATAATTGTAATAATACTTGCGATTGCGTTGTCGAAATGCTGCTGAATTTATGGAGGTATACTTATGAAAATCGTTGTAGTTGACAGACCAAAGTTCTTCTCATTCTTTTTAAGAAAGATGTTCGGAATAAAAAAATTAAAGCCTGAAGAAATTTAAGGCTTATTTCCTATATTTTCAATAAATGAGGGGCTGTTTTTTACAGCCCCTTTTTTGTGCGAATAATTATCCTGAATATGTACATAATAGTTGTATATATACAATTAAAAATCGTGTCGAATTTTTGGTCGATTGATAAATTATTAACAAACATATCCTAACATTATTGTTAAAATTTAGACAATTTGTCTTATTGCACAAAAAACTAACCAAAAGTTAATGCACATTACATCTATCTTTTATTCAAGTTGTGTAGTATAATAACAATATCAGATACAGAAACACTTGATTCTAAGAAATCTGTTAAACTAAATATAAAAGCCGAAAGGGGACTTAATTTATGACATTCGAGAAAGTTTTAGCTGAACGCAAAGATAAGGTTATCTACAAAGATGGCGATACTACTATAAAAGTATTCGATAGCAATTATCCTAAGTCAGATATTCTTAACGAGGCTCTTAATCACGCAAGAGTTGAGGAAACAGGTCTTCCTATTCCTGCAATTAAGGCAGTTTCGGTTATTGATGGTAAGTGGGCTATCTCAATTGAGTATGTAGAAGGTAAGACACTTGAAAAAATTATGGAAGAAGACCCAGATAATTTCGACAAATATCTTGAACAGTTTGTTGACCTTCAGCTTATGGTTCAGAGCAAGAAAGCTCCTCTCCTTAATAAGCTAAAGGATAAGATGAATAGAAAGATTTCAAGCCTTAGTAATGAAATTGATGCAACAACTCGTTATGAGCTTCATACAAGACTTGAGTCTATGCCAAAGCATGATAAGGTTTGCCACGGCGATTTTAACCCGTCAAATATTATCGTTTCTCCTGATGGCTCAATGCATATCCTTGACTGGTCACACGCTACTCAGGGAAACGCTTCTGCAGACGCAGCAAGAACATATCTTTTGTTTGCTCTTAAAGATAAGACTGTTGCTGATAAGTATCTTGACTTATTCTGTAAAAAGTCTGACACTGCTAAACAATATGTACAGCAGTGGTTGCCGATAGTTGCAGCCTCACAGCTTGTAAAGCATCGTCCAGAGGAAGAAGATTTCCTCAAGACTTGGATTAATGTTATCGACTATCAGTGATATTTAATTTTGATTATAGGTTTTCTTTTTTCTTCCTTTCTTTATAGTATGATACCAACTAAAAAAAGTCATTCAGGTTTTCATTCATTTTCGTGTACTTTTCCACATATATATTTACAACGCTACATACCGGGAGGATTTATGGAAAAGAATCCAAAACACTTTCTGACACCTTTTGATGAACTGACTACTTCCAGACAATTACAGACGATCAAACTTTTGCTGCCCTATCTTCCAACAAACGGCCAACGGATGCTGGGGATCTTCATCCGCCTGAATGAATTGCAGAATGCCATTCATCTCTTTCGGGGATTTCCTGTTTCCCCTCCTTCTGACCCTCTTTCTCCGTCCCGGATTTTAAGTGACCTCTCACCCTATCTTTCCGAAGAAGAATCACAGCAGATGGCGCAGGTAAACCAGCTTCTGCAGATGATGGAGCTTTTTCAGAATATGCCGGCAGACAATCCTGCCGGTTTTTCTCCTGATCTGCTGATGGGAATGTTGAATCCGGAACAAAAAGAAATGTTTCAGACATATGATGCCATGTTTTCCGATACAATGAATCAAATGGATTTTACAACTTCTAAAGGAGGTACTTCACATGAACGAATGGATGAATCATCCAAAAATGCAGAACATGGATCCAATCAAACTGGAACTGATTAAAATGGCCGCTGCACAAACTGCCGGAAAATCCGGAAAAGACCTCGCGCCCATCTTGTTCGCACTGATCACCAATGCGGGAAAGCATAATATTCAGTTCTCGCCGGAAGAAATCACTCTGATTCTGGATCTTCTGAAAGAAGGAAAATCAGATGCCGAAAAAGCACAGATCGACCGCACCGTCAATATGGCTGCGTCCATGTTAAAGAAGAAGGCATAAAACCTTCTTCTTTTCATTTCATTGCATTCTGTCTCGTCTTCCTGTACAATATTGAACTAGAATCAAATATTCAGGAGGATTTCTATGCAGACTCTCATGCTTACAGTTGAATATGACGGCACCCGGTATGCAGGCTGGAAGGCCGCTCCCAAAAAAGAAAATCTTGATACGGTCTTGGGGAGAATCCATACTGCTCTTGCCAGGCTGCTCAAAGAGGACATACAGTTATTCTGTGCCGCAAAAACAGACCCTGGTGTTCATGCAAGAGGGCAGATTCTCAGCTTTCAGACCACTTCTTCCCTGTTGCCTTCTGCTCTAAAGAGCAGTCTGAATCAGGTGCTGCCTCAGGATATCGCCGTTTTAGATGCCAGACAGGTTTCCGAACGTTTTCATGCAGAATTACTCCCCAAACACTGTATCTGGGAGCTTTGCATCAAAACCGGTCCGACTCCTGATGTTTTCCGTCAGAAGTATACTTTATTTCTCCCCGACTTGCCGGATCCCCTGCGAATGCAGGAAGCATTTTCTTTTTTGAAAGGCAGGCATGATGTCCGTTGCTTTTCTCCTGTCAAAAAGAAAAAAGCAATCATGAGAGAACTCTATTCTCTCCGGATTGAGCATTCCGATGACGAAATGCAGCTTTTCCTGGAAGGCAGTGATTTTCTGCCATTCATGCCCGCAACACTCATGCAGCTGCTGCTTGATATCGGAACGGGCACACTGGATGCCTGTTGTATTCCTTCGATCTTTGCAGGAGAACATTCTTATTCCGGGCATGCTCCTGCCCATGCACTGTATCTTCATGATATTGTTTATATTTCAGATAGAAAGGATGATTTTTAATGTCGATTTACTATAGTATCCTCTACTTTTTTGTATATGGCTTTCTGGGATGGTGTACAGAAGTCATATTTGCAGCTTTTAAACAGCATCGTTTTGTAAACCGCGGATTTTTAAACGGACCGATCTGCCCGATCTACGGGGTTGGCGTTACACTGGTCATCGCATGCCTGGAAGCTTTCCAGTCCAACCTGTTACTTTTGTACATTTCTTCTGTCATACTGGTAACTGTTTTAGAGGGCGTAACCGGATGGGCAATGGACAAGCTGTTCCACAACAAATGGTGGGATTATTCCAAACTGCCTTTCAATATCGGAGGGTATGTCTGCCTTTTATTTTCCTTGATCTGGGGCGTTGCATGCGTTTTCATCGTATATTTTGTCCACCCGCTGATCCATCAGGTGTTATCCCTGATTCCGCACACAGCCGGAATTGCTTTGATCGCAATCCTTGGCATTGCTCTGCTTTCTGATATAATTGTAACCACTTCTGCAATCGTGAAGTTCAATCAATATCTGGAACTGCTGAAGCATATCACCGACGAATTACACGCAATTTCCAATCAGATCGGAGCAGAGCTTTATCAGAGCTTCCGGAGAAGTGGCTATCTCCCACAACTTCTCTTTTGTGAGATAGGCTCCGTGCTTGCGAATGGCAGGTAGAACTTCATCAAACACCCATTGTTCAAACCGTTCCGCTGACGGCAGTTTACTATGGGCGATCAGACGATATAGATCACCTTCGGGGATAAAGAGCATTTCGACCATTTGTACCGCGGGGCTTCCATCTGCCTTTTTCCCAGTCTGGACCCCTATGGAACATTTCGTTCCACCCCTGGTATGGTCGCGGACGGCTTTGCGTGGATTGGTATATCCCAGCGCTGTTGCCACATCTGTACCGCAAAATAATACTTTGCCATTCTGTTCCAAAGTGCGAATGCTTCCGAACTCTGGACTATTGAAAATTTCAATCTGATTCATGCTGTGCCTCCTTTGGTGTAATACAAAAGCGGCTGATTACCAGCCGCCTGCGTGCATATCGTGATTTACCAGTGAAGTGTAGTGGTTATTCATGGTGGTAGGAGCGTTGAACAGCACTGCAAGCAGGTACTGCTTGATGTTGTGTACCTGGGTGGTGTTCTTTTGCAGACAGTCCATGACAAACTCGATGTGGGAGCTGTCCAGTTTCAAAAAACGGGAACGCACGATCTCGTGAGGAAAGTCTGCCCCAGAGATCCGGGTGGTCTTTCGTTTGGCACAGACCGTTTCTACCAACAGCTCTACGATCTCATTCAGGTCATCCAGGTAGAGAGGATAACGCTGCTTCAGACAGTCATACTCGATATTCTCCTGAATCAATTCCCGATAACTCTCTATCTCTGTGAGTGACATCGCATCCCTTCCTTTCCGTTCCGGCAGACAATCTGCCGCGCAATCCCGGAAGGGAATGGAATCGGTACTTGATCCATAAATATTTTGTTTTTGAGTATTTGATTTCTCTATATTTAATTCTGCGGGCTTTTCCGTATCCGGTTTATCCAGATACGGGTTTTCCGTATCTGGTGAAGCCGTATCTGGTACAGCCGTATCCGGCCTTGGCGTTTCTGGCTGCCTGGGCTGGGGTTTCTCATAAATCACATACTCGGTGTCGCTGATCCGGCCTTGTTGGTCCCGCAGCTGGTTCCGCACGATGTAACCGGCGGTTTCCAACTCCCGCAGCGCACTGCCGATGGCATCAACGCCCTCCTTGCAGATTTTCGCAAGTCCACGGGTAGTATAGTTCCAGTCATCAGGCAGGGATAACATCATGGAAAGAAGCCCCTTTGCCTTGAGGGATAGTTCGTGGTTCCGCAGGTGATGATTGCTCATCACGGTATAATCTTTGGTCCGTTCAATGCGAAAAACGGCCATTGACTTCACTCCTTTCTAATTTTAGGGCATGAAAAAAGCCACAATCCTTCGTGAAAAAGACTGTGGCTTTCAGCTGTTTTTGTTGTTCTGCCAGGGCCGGTAAGGACGCTTGTACTTCGGCGGATGACTGAACATCGGCTCATGCTCCGAAAACGGGAGGGTCTGCAAAACCCGGTCAATGTCGGTGGATTCCATATCATACTGGGACTGGCAACTTTCCCGGATGGCATCTTTGATGCTCTGGACAGTACACATATTCATTCCTTTCCTTTCGTAGTGATAATGAGTTTACGGGTGGCGGCGGCGCTTGTCCGGTTTGAAGTCGAGCACATGGCCCTCGATCACACGGGCATACCGCTTGATTTTGATTTCCCGACGCTTCTGGCTTACGAGGGCGGCCTGATACCCGTCCTCCGTAAGAAACAGCCGCATATCATCGCCGGGGCAGCCGTAGGAACAAGGGCGCTGAACGGAAAACTCGATCATCCAGCGGGTGCTGTCCTGAAAACGCTCTACGGCCAAGATATTGTGTCCTTTCAGCTCACGGGCTGAAATATCCCTCATAGGCGGCTCCTTTCATCGTTCCTGGTCTCTCTGGCGCTTCTTCTGCCACGCCTCCAGCAGTTTGATAATGGTTTCCTGCATCCGCTGGGGCGTATAGCTTTTGGGGAAATACTTCCGCAGGGTGTCGGAGGTGAAAGTCACTTTGTCGAGATCACTTTTCTTTTCCTCACCCATGATGACGCGCATCATATCGAGGGTCAGATGTCCCTCCTGGCTGTATTTCTTGAGTCGCTGAGCCTGGGAGAGAGAGGGGGTAGCCTGTTCGCTGTCCATCGCGTCCAGCAAATCCCGCTGTTCTTCTTTTTTGAGAAAGGACAGCTCATAAGCCGGATTGAGGGCGATTTTCTTTTCATCGACCATATCCAGCAGTTCGGGAATCAGCTCCGTCAGGCGGATATAGCGCTGCACCTGGTTCCTACTCGAACCAGCCTGCTGCGCCAACAATTCATCTGCACGCAACTTCGTCCCAAGTTGGGACGAAGTTAAGTCCCCCCGTGCGCCTTGGTGTTTCATAGCCTCCAGCTTCATCTTGTAAGCAAAGGCCCTTTCGCTGGGGAGCAGGCTTTCACGTTGTAAGTTGCTGTCCACCATGATGATAGTGGCAGCATCATCGTCCAGGTCTCGGACAATGACAGGCATGGTTTCTTTCTCGGCCAGCTCACTGGCCCGGTGCCGCCTGTGACCGGCAACCAGCTCATAGCCGCCCTCCGGGTCCGGGCGGGCGATCGCCGGAACCAGAACACCATACTGCCGAACGCTGTCGGCGGTCTCCATCATGGCCTCGTCATCCTTGACTTTGAAGGGATGCCCCTTAAATGGGTGCAGCTCAGACAGCGGAATTTCCTGTATCTTCTCCAGCTTGGCATCCTGGCGGCTTTCCTCGGTGGAAAACAAATCATCGTATGGAGCCAGCTCTACTTTTTTCGCGCTGCTTTTCAAGTTTTATCACCTCCTTGGTCAGATTCTTATAGCCCTCGGCCACCTTGCCATTAGGGTCATGGGCAAAAATGCTTTTGCCCTCGGCGCTGATCTCCTTTGCCCGGACAGAATGGGGAATCTCGGTGCCGAACACCTTGATTTTGCTGCCATAGGTCTCCCGCAGCAGGGCGGCAATCTCCTTGGCGAAGTTGGTGCGGTTGTCCACCATCGTCAGCAATATGCCGTCGATCTGGAGCTTGGGGTTGATCTGCCGCTTCACCTTGTTTACGGTCTGGAGCAGCTGTTCCAGGCCCTTGGCGGGCAGGTACTCCGCCTGAACGGGGATTATGACCCTGTTGGCGGCGGCCAGGGCGTTGACCGTGAGCATACCCAGGGATGGCTGGCAGTCAATCAGGATATGGGAATACTGTCCCTTGAGCGTGTCCAGATACTGCCGCAGGATGGTCTCTCGGCTCATGGCGTTCACCAGGGAGACCTCCATGCCGGAGAGCTGGATGTCTGCGGGCATCAGGTCAACGCCCTCCGGGTGGTGCAGGATACCCTCGCCGGGGCGCAGCGGCTCGTCCATCAGGATACGGCCCATCGCGTCGGACAGGGTAAAGGGCAGCTTGTCCGGCTGGGGGTGGCCCAGGCTGATGGTCAGGCTGCCTTGCGGGTCCCCGTCGATCAGCAGCACTTTCTTTCCGGCCTGCGCCAGCCCAATCCCCAGGTTCGCGCAGGTGGTTGTCTTGCCAACGCCGCCTTTCTGGTTGGCGATGGCGATGATTTGCGTGTTCAATGACTTCACCTCATTTCTGAATTGTTCTATGGCTTCTGGAAATAGAAAAAGCCGCCACTTCAAAAATTGAAAGTGACGGCCTTTTCTTATCCCGGAATGAAATTCCCCGGAAACGCAAAAAGCGCCCAGTAGAAAATACTGAGCGCTTGGCGATTAGATTTATTCTCTTTTGTTCAAATTAGGTCAAATTCAGACAAACCGTTTTCACGAAAAAGGTCTCTTGGAGATGTATAAATAAACATCCCCTTGGCATCCCAAAATCGCGTCTCGGTTGTCCTATTTTTTAACCCATAAGCCCTCTTTTTGGGGTGGTTGTCCACCATTTAACCCATAGAAAACGGGTTAAAAGAGGCTTCGTTCTGTCAAATTGCGTCAAACCATTTGAAAAGGAAAAACCCCGGAAACCGCGTAGTTCCGGGGTTTTTGACCACTTTTGATAAAGTTTAGCGCTTGCTGAACTGCGGAGCGCGACGGGCAGCCTTGAGGCCGTACTTCAATCGTCTGAGCGATGATTTTCCTTGATATTCCGGGCTTTTTTGAGCCTCGG
>ERZ780218.936-NODE-936-length-22262-cov-5.537938_pt1 | contig 22262 bp, 23 predicted proteins | sample MGYA00510975_ERZ780218 | MGnify/ENA primary metagenome ERZ780218 (study PRJEB29588, sample SAMEA2152063) | human gut metagenome | biome: human gut; feature: human-associated habitat; material: faeces | place: Denmark | collected 2008/2010 ... | reverse complement strand
CCTCATCGTGGCGGTGGGCCGGCGGAAGAACGCCGACGTGGCCCAGACCTTCGCCACCCTGGAGCAGATCTGGTCGGAGTACGGCGTATATGAACAAGTAGAGGAAGAGAACTGATTTGACGCAGAAAGAAAAGCGTATCATTGTTATAGGGGGAGGCGCCGCGGGCATGCTCGCGGCGCTGACTGCTGCCCGGATGGGGGCGTCCGTCACTCTCTTGGAGCGCAACCAGAAGGTGGGGCGGAAGCTCTATATCACCGGCAAGGGCCGGTGCAATGTGACGAACGACGCGGGCTGTGAGGAGCTGCTGGCAAACGTGCCGCAAAACGGGCGGTTTCTGTATTCCGCGTTCTCCCGCTTCGACGGGCGCGGCACGATGGCGTTCTTTGAGGAGCTCGGCGTGCCGCTCAAGGTCGAGCGCGGGCGGCGCGTGTTCCCGGTGTCAGACCGCGCGTTTGACGTGTCCGCCGCGCTGGAGCGGGAGCTCAGACGGCTGCGCGTCACGCTTGTGCGTGACCGCGCGGTGTGCGTGCTGACGGACGAGACCGGCGCGGTGCGCGGCGTCAAGGGCGAGAAGGGTACATATCCCGCGCAGGCGGTTGTGCTGGCGACCGGTGGCGTGAGCTATCGGGGTACCGGCTCGACCGGCGAGGGGCATCGCATGGCGGCGATGCTCGGTCACACGGTCACGCCGCTCACGGGATCGCTCGTGCCGCTGCGCGCGGACGGCTGCGCGGAGCTGCAGGGCTTGAGCCTGCGGAATGTGGGGCTGACGGTCTACGAGAACGGAAAGAGGATCTACACCGATTTCGGGGAGCTGCTCTTCACGCATTTCGGCGTGTCCGGCCCGCTGGTGCTCTCGTCCTCGGCGCATATGCGGCACTTTGATAAAAAGAGCTATCGGTTGGAGCTTGACCTCAAGCCGGCGCTCGACGAGCAGCAGCTCGACAAGCGCCTGCTGTCGGATTTTCAGAAGCACGCGAACAGCGATTTTTGCAACGCGCTCGGAGAACTGCTGCCGCAAAAGCTTATTCCCGCGGCGGTGGAGCGCTCCGGCATCCCGCCGCACGAGAAGGTACACGATCTCACGCGCGAGCAGCGCGCCGCGCTGCGGACGCTTTTGAAGCATTGGAGCATCGACGTTCTATCGCCCATGCCGGTGGAGAATGCCATCATCACCTCCGGCGGCGTCAAGGTCGGGGAGATCGACCCGAAAACGATGGCGTCGAAGAAGGTGCCGGGGCTGTATTTTGCCGGTGAGATCATTGACGTGGATGCCTATACGGGCGGCTTCAATCTGCAGATCGCGTGGGCGACCGGCAAGGCTGCCGGCGAAGCGGCAGAGGAGTATTTGACGGAACAATAAAGGAAATATACTTTACACATAGAATGAGGGAAATGCAGACGATGATACCCGAAAAGCACTATGCCGTCGCGGTGGACGGCCCCTCCGGCGCGGGGAAAAGCACGCTGGCCAAGGCGATCGCGGCGAAGCTCGGCATTTTGTATGTGGATACCGGCGCGATCTACCGCACGATCGGCTACGCGGTGAAGCGGCGCGGCATTGAGCGGCGCGATGAAGCCGCTGTCCGCGCGATCCTGCCGGAGCTGGAGATCGGTATGCGCTACGAGGCGGACGGAGAGCAGCATATGCTGCTCAATGGGCAGGATGTGACACGCGAGATCCGGCTGCCGGAGATCTCCATGTACGCGAGCGCCGTGTCGGCGCTGCCGGCGGTGCGCGCGTTCCTGCTGGAAATGCAGCGCGATCTGGCGCGGAAGCACAGCGTCATTATGGACGGGCGCGACATTGGCACGGTGGTGCTGCCGGACGCCGAGGTGAAGATCTTTCTGACGGCGTCCGCCGAGGTGCGCGCGCAGCGCCGCTACCTCGAACTGGAACAGCGCGGCACGCCGAAGCCCTACGACGAGGTGCTGCGTGAGCTCAATGAGCGGGACTACAACGACTCCCACCGCGCGGCCGCGCCGCTCCGGGCGGCGGAGGACGCAATGGTCGTCGATACCTCCGCGCTCGATTTCGACGCGAGCAGGGAAGCGCTGCTCGCCCTGATCCGGGAGAGGCTGCAATGAACCATGTTTTTTTTGGCATCATCTGGGTGCTCGCGCAGATACTGCGGCTGCTGTACCGCATCGAGGTGAAGGGATTGGAGAACCTGCCGCGGAACGGCGTGCTGCTCTGCCCGAACCATGCGAGCGACCTTGACCCCGTGCTCATCGGCATCTGCCTGCCGATCAACTACCGCCTGCATTTCATGGCGAAGGAGGAACTGTTCCAGAACCGCTTGTTCGGCCGCATCCTCCGCGCGCTGGGGGCGTTTCCGGTCAACCGCGAGGGAGCGGACATCCAAGCGGTCAAGACCGCGATGAAGGTCATCCACGAGGGCGAGAATCTGCTCATTTTCCCGGAGGGAACGACCATTCACGATGGCGTGGGCTGCCACGACGGTCTGCCGGCGCACGCCCATTCCGGCATCGCGATGATCGGCGTGCGCTCGGGCGCGACGCTCGTTCCGGTATTCGCGGACGGGAAGAAGAGAATGTTCCGCAAGACGACGATCATTTTCGGCGAGCCGTATGTGCCGCAGATCACGGGACGGCGCGGGACCTCCGAGGAGCTGCAGAAGGTCGCGGACGATGTGCTGCGCGAGGCGTATGCGCTCGGCGGTCAGGCGGTGGGAGGCGCGCCGCTGTGAGGGTCATTCTTGCTAAGACCGCAGGCTTCTGCTACGGCGTGGAGCGCGCGGTCGCGCTCGCGCACGAAACGGCCAAGGCGCATGGCGGCGCGATGCTCGGGAGCGTTATCCACAACGCCAATGTCGTCGCGGAGCTGGAGCGCGAGGGGATGCGTCTGATCGCGTCGCCCGAGGAGGCGGCAGCGGGGGAGACGGTGATCATCCGCTCCCACGGCGAGAGCCGGGAGGTGCTGGAGGAGCTGAAGGCGCGCGGTGCGGAGATCATCAGCGCGACGTGCCCGAACGTGCGGCACATCCAAAGACTTGTCACCGAGGCCGAGGCCGCGGGGCGGCAGGTCGTCATCATCGGCGAGCACGACCACCCCGAGGTGCAGGGCATCGCAAGCTGGTGCAGGGGCGCAAGGATCTTCGGAAATGCCGAAGAAGTTGCAAATTGGGCGGAGGAAACGGCGGAAATTGCCGATTTGCCCATAACGATGGTCGCGCAGACCACCTGTATTCGTGCGCTTTGGGAAAGTTGCGTGAAATTTCTAAAAAAAGAGTGTACAAATCTGAAAATTGATGATACAATATGCAATGCTACGCAAAAGCGTCAATCGGAGGCGGCGGAGATCGCTTCTTCGGCGGACGTGATGGTGGTGGTCGGAGACCGGAAAAGCGCTAACACCAGACATTTGACGGAGATCTGCAAAGAGAACTGCACGCGCGTCTATCAGATCGAGGACGCCGACGAGCTCTCGCCGGACATGTTTCATGGCTGTACTGTTGCGGGCCTGACGGCTGGTGCCTCCACTCCTGCGGGCATCATTAAGGAGGTATATGCAACCATGACGGAAGAAATCAAGACCATTGAAGGTAACGAGACCTTCGAAGAAATGCTCGACAAATCTTTTAAGACTTTAAATACAGGAGATAAGGTGACCGGTATCGTCACGGCCATCGGTGCGACCGAGATCCAGGTCGACCTGGGCTGCAAGCAGGCGGGCTACATTCCCGTCAGCGAGCTTTCCAGCGATCCCGACGCCAAGGTCGAGGACATCGTCCATGTCGGCGACGAGATCGAGACCTACATCGTCCGCGTCAACGACGTGGAGGGCTATGCCACCCTTTCCAAGAAGCGCCTCGACGCGGTCAAGGTTTGGGAGGACATCGAGAATGCCGTTGAGAACAAGACCGTTCTCGAGGGCATCGTCACCGAAGAAAACAAGGGCGGCATCGTCGTTTCCGTCAAGGGCGTGCGTGTGTTCGTTCCCGCTTCCCAGAGCGGTCTGCCCAAGGACAGCGACCTGAGCCAGCTCATCAAGCAGCGCGTTCAGCTCCGCGTCACCGAGGTCAACCGTGCCCGCCGCCGCGTCGTCGGCTCCATCAAGGCCGTGCAGAACGAGGCCCGTGCGGCCGCGCAGGCTGAGATCTGGGCCAACATCGAGGTCGGCAAGCACTATGACGGCGTGGTCAAGTCCATGACCAGCTACGGCGTGTTCGTCGATATCGGCGGCGTGGACGGTATGGTCCACATCTCCGAGCTGAGCTGGAGCCGCATCAAGAATCCCGCCGAGGTCGTCTCTGTCGGCGATCATCTCGACGTGTACGTTCTCTCCTTCGATCCCGAGAAGCACAAGATCTCTCTCGGCGTGAAGGACCGCACCCAGAATCCCTGGGATGTGTTCATGAACACCTACAAGGTCGGCGACGTGGCCAACGTCCGCATCGTCAAGCTGATGACCTTCGGCGCGTTTGCTGAGGTCGTTCCCGGCGTGGACGGTCTGATCCACATTTCCCAGATCGCGGACCGCCGCATCGACAAGCCCTCCGACGTTCTGGCCGAAGGCGACAAGGTCGACGCGAAGATCATCGCCATCGACGAGGACAAGAAGAAGATCTCTCTGAGCATCCGAGCGCTGCTCACGCCCGCTGCGGAGGAAGAGGCTCCCGTCGAGGAGTAAATCCATACTGAATGAAAAAGGACAGGCTCTGCCTGTCCTTTTTTCTGTCTTCTTTCGGAAATTAGGCTTTTCAAGCGGGGAGATGTGTGGTAGAATACTCCTGTTGACAAAGTTTTAACAAAACCCCTTTACCATATTCATTCAGGAGGAGACCAACGATGAACGTTCAGGAACTCTATCAGAAGAAGCTGACCACCGCCGCCGAGGCGGTCAAGGCCGTCAAGAGCGGCGACTGGGTCGATTACGGCTGGTGCACGAACCATCCCTACACGCTCGACAAGGCGCTTGCCGCCCGTCAGAGCGAGCTGCGCGACGTCAAGGTCCGCGGCGGCGTGACGATGTGGATGCCCGAGATCTGCAAGGCGGAGGACGCCGGCGAGCACTTTACATGGCATTCCTGGCATTGCAGCGGCATCGACCGCAAGATCATCGCCAAGGGAATGGGCTATTTCTCTCCCATGCGCTACAGCGAGCTGCCGCGCTTCTATCGCGACGGCAACGCCAAGGTGGACGTGGCGATGATCCAGGTCACGCCGATGGACAAGCACGGCAACTTCAGCTATGCGCTGGCCTGCTCGCATCTGGCGGATATGCTCGATAACGCCAAGACGGTCATCGTCGAGGTCAACGAGAATCTGCCGTGGGTCTACGGCCTGAACGGCTGCGAGATCAACATTGCCGACGTCGATATGGTCGTTGAGGGCGAGAACCCGCCCGTGGCGCAGCTCGGCGCGGGCGGCGCGCCGACCGAGGTCGACACCGCGGTGGCGAACCTCGTCGTGCCGCAGATCCCGAACGGTGCCTGCCTGCAGCTCGGCATCGGCGGTATGCCGAACACCATCGGCTCGATGATCGCGCAGTCCGACCTCAAGGACCTCTCCGTTCACACCGAGATGTATGTGGACGGCTTTGTGGATATGGCGATGGCCGGCAAGATCACCGGCAAGCACAAGCAGCTCGACAAGGGCCGTCAGGTCTTCGCGTTTGCCGCCGGTACGCAGAAGCTCTATGATTACATGGACCGCAACCCGGACGTCATGGGCGCGCCGGTCGATTACACGAACGATGTTCACGTCATCTCGCAGATCGACAACTTCATTTCCATCAACAACGCCATCGACTGCGACCTCTTCGGCCAGGTCAACGCCGAATCCGCCGGCATCAAGCACATCTCCGGCACAGGCGGCCAGCTTGACTTCGCCATGGGTGCATATCTTTCCAAGGGCGGCAAGAGCTTCATCTGCATGTCCTCGACCGTCACCGGCAAGGACGGCACGGTCAAGAGCCGCATCGTTCCCACGCTGACGCCCGGCTCCATCTGCACCGATCCGCGCTCCTGCACGCACTATATCGTCACCGAGTACGGCATGGTCAACCTCAAGGGCCTGTCCACCTGGGAGCGCGCTGAGGCGTTGATCTCCGTGGCGCATCCCGACTTCCGCGAGCAGCTCATCGCCGACGCGGAGAAGATGCACATCTGGCGCAGAAGCAACAAGTAAGCCTGCTGTTTGATACAAAAGGACGGCCCGAAGGGGCCGCCCTTTTTCCTGCCGTAGGTGCGGGATCGGGCGCGATTTTTGAGCAGGAGGCAGAAAAAACTTGAAAAATATTCGGACTTGAGCTATACTATATACAGAGGGGAAATGACCCTTTTGCGGTTTTCTATGTTGTGTGACTGAAAATTTTTGACAGGAGGCGGGCGTCATGTTCTGCGTAGGGGATAAGATCGTGCATCCGATGCACGGAGCCGGTGTGATCGAAAGCATCGTGGACGAGAAGATCGGCAGAGACCTTGTCCGGTTTTATGTGTTCCGGATGCCTGTCTCCGGCCTGACGCTCAAGATCCCGACGGCGAACAGCGAGATGATCGGAGTCCGCGCAGTCTCGTCAGCAGAGACGATCGAGCGCGTGCTCGCGGAGCTCCCGAAGCTGAGCGTGGACATGACGACGAACTGGAACCACCGCTACCGCGAGAATATGGAGCGCATCAAGAGCGGCGACCTGCTGGAGGTCGCAGGCGTGATCAAGGCGCTGATGCACCGCGACGGCGAGCGTGGGCTCTCCACCGGCGAGCGCAAGATGCTGCACAACGCCAGACAGATCCTGCTTTCGGAGGTCGTGCTGGCCGAGGATGTGGAGTACGCCGACGCGGAGGCGCGTGTCAATGCGGCCATGATGGCGGAGGAGAGCGCATGAAAAAGCTGCTTGGGAGGCTGCTGGGCAAAGGCGTTTCCGCCGTTCGTCCGACCAGCACGGCGATCCTTGCCGCGGCGGGCAGCTCGCAGCGGATGGGCGGCGAAAATAAGCTCCTGCTGCCGCTGGATGGGATACCGGTGCTGGCGCACACGCTGCGCGCGGTCGACGCGGCGCAGAGCGTGGACGAGATCGTGATCGCGGCGCGGGAGGAGGACCTGCTGACCTACGCGGAGCTCTGCAAGACCTATGGCATTCGCAAGCCGGTCAAGGTGGTCGTGGGCGGCGCGACAAGACAGGAATCCGTGCTGCGCGCGGCACTGGAGGCAAGAGCCGACGCGAAGCTGCTGGCTGTCCAGGACGGAGCGCGTCCGCTCGTGACGCCGGAGCTGTTCGACGCGGTGGTACTGCGCGCAGCGGTGTGCGCCGCGGCGGCTCCCGCCGTGCCGGTGCATGACACCATCAAGCTCGCACGGGATCGCCGCGTGACGGAAACGCCGGATCGCTCCATGCTTTTTGCCGTGCAGACGCCGCAGGTTTTTGACGCCGGACTTCTGAAAGCAGCGCTGCAATCCGCGCTGACGGAGCACGCGGCGCTGACGGACGATTGCTCCGCGGTAGAGCGCCTTGGCAAGGCAGTCTACTTGACAGATGGCGACGAGGAAAACATTAAGATCACCACACCGCTCGACCTGATCGTCGCAGAGACGATCCTGCGCCGACGTGAGGAACGGGAGGCGGAGAAATGACGGGTCTGCGCATCGGACACGGCTATGACGTCCACCGCCTGACGGAGGGGCGGAGGCTCATTCTCGGCGGCGTAGAGGTGCCGTATGAAAAGGGCTTGCTCGGCCACAGCGACGCCGATGTGCTGACGCACGCCGTCATGGACGCTCTGCTCGGCGCGGCGGCGCTGGGCGATATCGGCAAGCTCTTTCCCGATACGGACGCGGCTTACGCCGGGATCTCGAGCATCCTGCTGCTCGAGCGTGTGGCGGAGCGGCTGCGTGAGGCGGGATATGCCGTCGTCAACCTTGATGCGACGGTTTTGGCGCAGGCTCCGAAGCTCGCGCCCTACCGTGAGCGGATGCGGGAAAATCTCGCCCGCACGCTTGCGCTCGACACTTCCTGCGTCAGCGTCAAGGCGACGACCGAGGAGGGGCTCGGCTTTACCGGAGAGGGACTTGGCATCGCGGCGCACGCGGTCGCGCTGCTTGAGAAAATACGATAAGAAAAAGGACGGCTGAGCCGTCCTTTTTTGCTATGCAAACGCACGACAAAAATAGATATGAGCCATTTCCTCGCCCCTGCGGGGCAACCGGAAAGAATGCACAAAGCTTCACGCACCGGTCTTCGTGCATTTTTGTGGTGCGGTGCTTGTGCGTGAAGCTTCATGCGTCTATGCCGCAGGCGTCCATCGCGGCGAAGAGCCGTGCGCGGTTTTCTTCGCTCATTTCGCACAACGGCAGGCGGAGAAGATCGCTGCACAGTCCCATGTGTGCCATCGCGGTCTTGACCGGAATGGGATTGACCTCGCAGAAGAGCGCCCGGATGAGCGGAGCAAGGCGAAGCTGTTCACGTCCTGCCTCCAAAATGCGGTCGGCAAGGCACAGCTCCACCAGCCTGTGCATTTCGCGCGGAACGATGTTTGCCGCGACGGAGATCACCCCTGCGCCGCCAAGCGCGCAGACGGCGGCGGTGTCCTCGTCGTTGCCGGACCAGACGGAGAAGCCGTCGCCGCAGAGGTTAAGGGTCTCCTGGATCAGGGCGAAGCTGCCGGAGGCCTCCTTGACGCCGACGATGTTCGGGTGCTGTGCGAGCACGGCGTAGGTCTCGGCGGTGCAGCTCACGCCGGTGCGGGAGGGGACGTTGTAGACGATGAGCGGGCGGTCGACGGCGTCGGCGACGGCGGTGAAGTGACGCACGAGCCCGCGCTGCGTCGCCTTGTTGTAGTAGGGTGTGACGACCAGAACGCCGTCCGCGCCCGCTGCACAGGCCTCACGCGAGAGTGCGATGGCGGAGGCGGTGTTGTTCGAGCCGGTGCCGACGATGACAGGGACGCGGCCGTTTACCTGCCGGACGGACCGCTCGATGATCTCGGCGCGTTCGGCATAGGTCAGCGTTGCGCCCTCGCCGGTCGTCGCGCAGAGGACGAGCGCATCGGTGCCGGAGGCGATATGCCATTCGATCAGCCGCCCGAGGGCTGGGAAGTCGATGCCGTCAGGCGTCATTGGCGTCACGAGCGCAACGCCGGAGCCGCGGAATAAGGGTTGGGACATGATGGAAGCTCCTCTCTTTTTTGATAGCAGCGTGGAAAATATTGCCGGGAGAAAAAGAACGGTTTTCCTTGAATCCTTGCGCATTTTATCCTATAATGTAGAAACGCAGGGAAATGCGGCCAATGGAGGACCCCTATGAAACGATTCTGGAAAACGATCATCTTGAGTGTGCTGCTTGCGCTCACGCTGTGCGTCGGCGCGCAGGCCACAGAGAATACTATGCTCAAGGTCGGCTTAAAATACGGCACGAACGCTCTTTTTACGGCGCGGCTGCAAAACTACAATGATACGCTCAGCGGCTCCGGCTACGAGTTCGGCTATTACGATGCCGACCGCAGCTTCGTCCCGCTCGCCGTGACGGACGAGCAGAAGATCACCGTTACGGTGGACAGCAACGCCTACGTTTCCGGCGGCGTGTGCTATGAGACGCGGCCGACGAATTACTCCACCATCCTCGGCGCCTACCACATTGAGCTGCTCACGGCGTTCGGCAGCTACGAGGAGGCGCTTGCGGTGGCGCAGAGCTACCCGAAGGGCTTCGTCGCCTACATCGACGGGGAGTATCGTGTGCGCGTCGGCAACCACGCGAGCTACGATGAGTCCGCGCGCGTGCTGTCGGAGACGGATGTGCTGGCCTACGGCGCGCAGATTGTAACGCCGAGCAGCACCGGCGTGGTCGTGTCGGTCACGGATACGGACACCGTCCTCTTTGAGTTCGACTGCTCAGGCCTTCGCAGCCTCGGCGTCCGCCCACGCTCGGTGAGCGGGGAGAAGACGGTGACATGGTTCTCCGGCTACCGCTACTACGGCGGCTTTGAATACCAGCGCACGACCGGCGGCTACATCAGCGTCATCAACGTGCTGGACATCGAAGATTACGTCAAGTGCGTCATTGCGGCGGAGATGTCGAACGACTGGCCGCTCGAAGCGCTCAAGGCGCAGACGGTCTGCGCGCGCACCTATGCCGCATCTCAGACGCGGCACCGCAGCGCAGGCTTTGACGTCTGTTCAACAACAGACTGTCAGGCCTATCGCGGCGCGGCACTCTCCAATGAGCGCTCCGACGCGGCGGCGGAGGAGACGCGCGGCGTCTATCTCTACTACAACGGCGAGCTGGTGACCAACGCGGTCTACTACTCCTGCAACGGCGGCGCGAGCGAGAGCTGCAAGAACGTCTGGGGCAGTGAGGTGCCGTATCTGCAGGGCAAGCTCGATCCTTATGAGGCAAGCGTCGCGTGGCGCTTCTCCCGCTACTACTGGTCGTTCACCGCGACCGGCGACGAGCTGCGCGAGGTGCTCAAGTCCGAGGCCAATACCGACATCGGGCAGGTGCAGAACGTCTATGTGTCCGAATACAGCGACACGGGCAACGTCATTGCCATCACCTATGAGGGGACCCGGGGCAGCTACACCGCGCGGCGCGAGAAGTGCCGCACGCTCCTCAACGGCGTGTACGACCATATCAACGTGCGCAGTATGCGCTATACCGTCACCGGCGGCGACGCGAGCACCTACTACGTCAACGATGCGCAGAGCTCGGTGACCGGCACGGGTGGGCTGTATGTGATCGACGGCGACGGCGCGGTCGTACCGAACAATGCCGGCGCGAAGGATACCTACGTCATTACATCGGGCGGCGTGCAGTCGCTCGAGCGCAAGAGTGCGAACACAAGCAACACCTTCACCTTCTCCGGCTCGGGCTGGGGCCACAACGTCGGCATGAGCCAGTGGGGCGCGTTTGCCATGGCGGAGCAGGGCTATACCTACCGCGACATTCTGAATTTCTATTACACGGGCATCACGCTGAGCTGATGCGGAAAGAAGCAAGATGAAAACAAGCGATTTTTACTACGACCTCCCGCCGGAGCTGATCGCACAGACGCCGCTGGAAAAACGCGACGAGTCGCGCCTGCTGTGTCTCGATAAGGCAACGGGGGAGTGGTCGCACCATCATTTTTATGAGCTGCCGGACTTTCTGCGGCCCGGCGACTGCTTGATTTTGAACAATTCCCGCGTCCTGCCGGCGCGATTGCTGGGACACCGTTTGCCCGGCGGCGGAGCCTGCGAGGTGCTGCTGCTGCAGGACAAGGGCGATAAGGTGTGGGAGTGCCTTGTGCGTCCGGGCAAGCACCTGCGCGAGGGTGCGCGGGTGAGCTTCGGCGACGGCAAGCTGACGGCGGAGATCGCTGAGGTCCTGCCGGACGGCAACCGTCTGGTGCGCTTCGATTACAATGGCATCTTCCTTGAGGTGCTCGAGCGGCTCGGCAAGATGCCGCTGCCGCCCTACATCAAGGAGGAGCTGCAGGACCAGGAGCGCTACCAGACTGTCTACTCCAAGGTCAACGGCTCGGCGGCGGCCCCCACGGCGGGTCTGCACTTCACGCCGGAGCTTCTGGAGAGGATCGCTGCCAAGGGCGTCGGCGTCGGCTATGTGACGCTGCACGTCGGGCTCGGCACGTTCCGACCGGTCAAGGAGGACGAGATCGAGCAGCACGATATGCACAGCGAATACTGCACCATTCCGCAGGAGACGGCGGATCTGATCAACCGCACGAAGGCAAACGGCGGGCGTGTGATCTGTGTTGGCACGACCTCCTGCCGCACCATTGAAAGCTGGGCGGGGGAGGACGGCACCATGACCGCGACCGGCGGCTGGACGAATATTTACATCTATCCGGGCTACCGCTTCAAGGTGATGGACGCGCTTGTCACGAATTTCCACCTGCCGGAGTCCACGCTCATCATGCTGGTGAGCGCGCTCGCGGGGCGCGAGCACGTTCTTGCCGCCTATGAGGAGGCGGTGCGCGAACGCTACCGCTTCTTCAGCTTCGGCGACGCGATGTTTATCTCCTGATGCATACGAATCGTATATGCATTGCATATACGATTCGATATTCTGCATATACAAAATGTGAGGAACGAGCTATGTTCAAGGTCATCAAATACGAGGGCAAGGCCCGGCGCGGCAAATTCCAATGCGCCCACGGCGGCGAGGTGCAGACGCCGGTTTTCATGAACGTCGGCACGCAGGCGGCGATCAAGGGCGGCGTGAGCGCACTGGACCTCAAGGAGCTCGGCTGTCAGATCGAGCTGTCCAACACCTACCATCTCCATCTCCGCCCGGGCGACGATGTGGTGCGCCAAATGGGCGGACTGCACAAATTCATGCACTGGGACGGCCCGATCCTGACGGACTCCGGCGGCTTCCAGGTGTTCTCCCTTGCGGGGCTGCGCAAGATCAGGGAGGAGGGTGTCACCTTTGCCTCCCACCTTGACGGTCGCCGCATCTTCATGGGGCCGGAGGAGAGCATGCGCATCCAGTCCAACCTCGGCAGCGACATTGCGATGGCCTTCGACGAGTGCGTGGAGAATCCGGCGCCCTACAAGTACGCAAAGGACTCCTGTGAGCGCACGCTGCGCTGGCTGGAGCGCTGCAAGGCAGAGCATGACAAGTTAAACTCCTTGCCGGATACCGTCAACCCGGGGCAGATGCTTTTCGGCATCAATCAGGGTGCGACCTTTGAGGATCTGCGCATCTGGCACATGAAGGAGATTGCAGAGATTGACTGCGATGGTTACGCCATCGGCGGTCTTGCGGTCGGCGAGCCGACGCAGGTGATGTACGACATCATCGACGCGGTCGAGCCCTATATGCCGCAGGACAAGCCGCGCTACCTGATGGGCGTCGGCACGCCGTCGAACATCATTGAGGGCGTGGCGCGCGGCGTGGACTTCTTCGACTGCGTGATGCCGGCGCGCAACGCGCGCCACGGCAAGCTCTTTACATGGGGCGGCGCGATCAATCTGAAAAACGAGAAATATAAGCTCGACGAGCGCCCGATCGACGAGCGCTGCGACTGCCCGACCTGCCGGAATTTCTCGCGCGCCTATCTGCGCCATCTCTTTAAGGCGGATGAGATGCTGGCGCTGCGCCTTACGGTGATGCACAATCTCTATTTCTACAACAAGCTCACGGAACGCATCCGCGATGCGCTGGACGCTGGCGAGTTTGCGGCCTTCCGCGCGGAATACAGCGAAAAGCTTTCGGAAAGAGCGTAATTTGCCGCAGAAAACTCTTGCACATTAGGACGGATTCGGCTATAATGACAGCAATGCTGTTATGGCGGAACCTTAAAAACGAAAGGAACTTTAACAATTATGGAATCCCTTCTTCTCATGGTCGCGATGATCGCGGTCTTCTATTTCCTCATCATTCGTCCGGAAAACAAGCGCAAAAAGCAGGCGGAGCAGATGCGCAGCAGCCTGAAAAAGGGCGACCGCGTCACCACCATCGGCGGTATGGTCGGCAAGATCGTGCAGGTCAACGACTCTACCATCGTCTTTGAGACGAGCGAGGACCGCGTCCGCATCGAGGTGACCAAGTGGGCGGTGCAGTCCACCGGCGCGATGGAGCAGGCTGCCGCGCAGAAGAGCGGCAAGAAGGCTGACAAGGTCGAAGAAAAGGTGGAGGAGACTCCTACTGTCGAGGAGAAAGCGACTGAGACGGTCGAGGCTCCTGCTGCGGAAGAAAAGCCCTCCTACGATCCCGAGATCAAGTAAATCCTATCCTGACGCGAAAGCGCCGGTTTGGCCGGCGCTTTTTTGCACACTTTTTTCGAGGGCCTGGATATAAAATGCAGCCTTGCGGCATACGCTCTTTTGAACGACCGGGATGGGGAGGGCTATGGAATGGAGAAGAAGCGATTGCTGGTGAGGCCGATCATGCTCGGCTTGGCGACAGCGATGGGTGCATATCTGGTGCTGCTGACGCTTGCGGCCTATCTGACGGTGAGCGGCAGACTGGATGAGGTGCGAATAGGGCAAGCGGTATGGGTGTGTGCCTGCCTTTCGGCCTTCGGCGGTGCGATGATGACATTGCGAGGGAAACGAGGGGTGGCGGCGCTGCCGCTGCTTGCTGCTGCGGCGTTCTGGGTATGCGTGTCGCTGCTCGGACTGCTCGCGTCGGATGCGCCGGACCTGAATGGGGTGCTGGGGCTGCTCGCGGCGTCTGCGCTTGGCGGGCTGCTTGCGGTGGGGCTTGCGCGGCGGGGAAAGGGAAAACGGACAAAGCGACATAAAACGCTTCGTTCCCGACGGTAAACATAAAGATCGAAAAACGGCACATTCTGCGCGGCGTGAACGGATTGCACAAATATGGCCTGGTGGGGAATGAGAGCGGCCTGGAAGACGGTTTCCAGATTTTGTAAACGGCGGTTTTTCACGATACCATATCTTGTTCCGAAAAAGCTCGGTGTACGAAGTTTACATAATGGTGTTTACATAATATTTTGACATAATTGACAAAATTCGGGAAATTGAGGAAATCCGCTTGCGAAACGGGGACAAATAGCCTATATTTATAAGTGCTTTCGCTCCCTCGCTTTTTGCGCCCTGCGAATTTCCTCGGCGGAAAACAGTGAGGGATTTACATTGAAGCAAAGACGAACGGCGGCGCGTCTGCGATGCGTCAGTCTGCGAAAAATACCGCTTTCCATGCTGGCGCTTGCCGCTTTTTTTCTTCTCGGCGCGGTCCTCGGCGGCGTGGTCGCCGCGCGCGGCGCGTCGGCAATGGGCGGCGAGCTGCGCCGATATCTTGAGGGCTACCTTGCCCTGCGCATCGAGGGCGCGCCCTCCTCCGCGGCGGTCTGGCAGACGATGGTCTGCTTTTTCCGCGCGAGCGCGGCGGTGTTCCTGCTGGGCTTTGCCTCCGTCGGCGTGGCGCTCATTCCGGCGGTGTGTGCCGCCCAGGGCTTCCTGTACGCCTATTCGCTTCTTTGCTTCGCCTCGGGTCTGGGGCAGGATGGATTTTTCCTGCTGCCTGTTCTCTTCGCGCTGCGGCTGATGCTTGTGCTGCCCTGCACGCTGCTGCTCGGCAGCGCCGCGTGGGAGACCTCGCGCGGTCTTGCGGCCTTATCGGTCGGCGGCGGAAAGCGGGCGAAGGGCGTGACCTACGGAAAGCGGTATTGGTCCCGTTTCGGGATCGCGTGTGTGTGTTTATTTTTTGGCGCGGCGCTGGAGCTGTGGTTCATTCCACGCATCCTGTCGCTTTTGCTGCGCTGATCTTACGGAAGGAGGTGTGCTGGATGGCGTCCGATTATCTGAAGCTCTATGAGGATTATCTGCGCGAGGAAAAGCACGCCTCCGAAAATACGCTCAGCTCCTATCTTCGCGACCTGCGCCAGTTTTCCGAGCACCTTGCCGCCCAGCGGGTGACCGATTTGCGCAAGGTCAAGACCGCCGCCATCAGCGACTACGTCGCGTGGATGGGCGGCAAGGGAAAGTCTGCCGCGACGGTCACGCGCGCGCTGGCCTCCATCAAGTCCTTTTATGCCTTCCTTGCCGAGCGCGGCGAGATCAAGACCAATCCCGCCAAGGGCGTCGCCGCCCTCAAGGTCGAGCGCAGGTTCCCGGAGATCCTGACCGGCAAGGAGGTCGAGCTGTTCCTCGACCAGCCGCAGTGCGTGGACGCCAAGGGCTACCGCGATCACGCGATGCTCGAGCTGCTCTATGCCACCGGCATCCGCGTGAGCGAGCTCATCTCGCTCGACGAGAGCGACTGCAGCCTTTCCGCCGGCTTCATCCGCTGCGAGAGCAAGGGCAAGGAGCGCATCATTCCGCTCTATCCCGCCGCGGTCAAGGCACTTTCGGATTACATCAAGGATGTCCGCCCTCAGCTGCTGGCCGATCCCGAGGAGACGGCGCTGTTCGTCAACATGAACGGCGAGCGCATGAGCCGTCAGGGCTTCTGGAAGATCGTCAAGCACTATCAGGAGATGGCACAGATCGACAAGGACATTACGCCGCACACGCTGCGCCACTCGTTCGCGGTGCATCTGCTGGAAAACGGCGCGGACCTGCGCGCCATTCAGGAGATGCTGGGCCATGCGGACATTTCCTCCACGCAGATATACACCCACGTTGTGAAAAAGCAGCTGCGGGACATCTATCAGAAGGCGCACCCGCGCGCGTAATAGAAAAAGGAAACGGGAAGGACGCTTCGGCGTCCTTCTCTTTTTGCCCTCCGGTGCAATGCACCGCTTCCGGCGCGGTCGCATAGTATGCTGCGAGGAGGGGAGAGTATGGAACGCTATTTACTGGTCGCACGCTCCATCACGCACGCCCAGCAGATGATGAAGGTCCTGGACCGTGCGGGCATCCGCACGCGGGTGCTGCGCGCGAGCGCCGAGCTGACGGGCCGCGGCTGCGGCTACACGCTGGAGGTCGCGGAGCGGAATTACGCCGCCGCCATCCGCCGCCTGCAGGACGCGCAGGTCGAGCCGGTCAAGATCGTTCGGAGGTAGAGCCATGATCTATCTGGACTCCGCCGCGACGACCTTCCAAAAGCCCCTGAGCGTTTCCTATGCGATGCAGAGGGCCATGCGCACCATGTCCTCGCCGGGGCGCGGCGGCTATGCCGCGGCCAGAGCGGCGGAGGAGACGGCCTTCCGCTGCCGAAGCCTTGCCGCCGAGCTGTTCGGTGTACCCTCGCCGGAGCAGGTCGTCTTTACCTCCAACGCGACGCACGCCCTGAACATTGCCATCCGTTCGCTCGTGCCGGAGGGCGGGCGCGTCGCCGTCTCCGGCTATGAGCACAACGCCGTCACGCGGCCGTTGCACGCGCTGGGCGCGAGGATCAAGGTCGCCGCTTCGCCGCTCTTTGACCGCGCCGCGCTGCTGCGCGCCTTTGAAAACAGCATCTCGCCGGAGCTTGACGCCGTCGTCTGCACGCACGTCTCCAATGTGTTCGGCTTCGTTCTGCCGATCGAGGAGATCGCTGCGCTCTGCCGCGCGGAGGGAGTTCCCCTGATCGTGGACGCCTCGCAGTCCGCGGGCATCCTGCCGTTCGAGCTGGACACGCTCGGCGCGGCCTTTATCGCCATGCCGGGACACAAGGGGCTTTACGGCCCGCAGGGGACGGGACTTCTGCTGTGCGCGCACGACGCCGCGCCGCTCCTCTACGGCGGCACGGGCAGCGCGTCGCTCGAGCAGACCATGCCGGACTTCCTGCCGGACCGGCTGGAGGCCGGTACGCACAATATGCCCGGCATCGCGGGTCTGGAGGCCGGACTGCGCTTCGTGCGGGAAAGACGGGAGCGTATCGAGCGCCACGAGCGCGCGCTGATCGCGCGGGCCGCCGCTGCGCTGCGCGGAATGGACGGCGTTACGGTCTATGCCGCGCGGGATGCTGCGGAGCAGGTCGGGGTGCTGTCCTTCAACCTGGATGGCAGGGAGCCGGAGGAGACCGCGGGCGCGCTGGCGCAGCGGGGCTTTGCTCTGCGCGGCGGACTGCACTGCGCGCCCTACGCCCACCGCACGGCGGGAACGCTGCCGAACGGAACGGTGCGCCTGAGCGTATCCGCCTTCACCTCGGCGGCGGATATCGACGCCTTTGCCCATGTGCTGCGGAGCATCGTGCGCGGCTGAAGGCTGCGCTGCACAAATTCATGGAAAATTCATGCTCTTTCGGTTGCTTTTTTTTGCGGATTATATTAGAATATGAATAACTATTGCTTAAGAGGGATATGCCATGGAATTTGTGATGACCATACTCGAGGGCGCGTGGCGTTATGTGACGACCATCCGCATCGCGGACTATCTGGATATCGCGCTGATGGCCTATTGCTGCTATCTGCTGCTCCGCCTCGTGCGCAGCACTCGCGCGGAGAGCTTGGTCAAGGGCATCATGGTGTTTCTGCTGGCGCTGTGGATCTCGCATGTATTCAAGCTCAATGGCATTTACTTTATCCTCAACCATATGCTTGATGTCGGCATCCTCGCACTGATCGTCCTTTTCCAGCCGGAGATTCGCCGCATTTTAGAGCAGGTTGGCTCGAGTAAGCTGCGCTCGTTCATTCCCTTTGCCGCAAAGCAGCAGTCGAGCGCCATTGAAAACGCCATCGCGCAGACGGTGCTCGCCTGCACCGAGATGTCCAAGACCCGCACGGGCGTGCTGATCGTCTTTGAGCGTGAGATCAACCTCGACGAGATGGCGCGCACCGGCACCATCGTGGACGCGCAGGTGAGCAGCGAGCTGCTGAAAAACATCTTCTTCGTCAAGGCCGCGATGCACGACGGTGCGGTCATCATCCGCGACGGGCGCATCCTGGCGGGCGGCTGTATGCTGCCGCTGTCGAAGAATGTGAACCTCAGCCGCGACCTCGGTATGCGCCACCGCGCGGGCATTGGCATGAGCGAAAATTCCGACGCCGTGGTCGTCATCGTCTCGGAGGAGACGGGCACCATCTCCGTCGCCATCGGCGGACTGCTCAAGCGTCACCTCAAGCCGGAGACGCTCGAGAAGCTGCTCATCAACGAGCTGATGCCGCAGACAGAGGAACCGGGAGCGGACAAGCCGCAGCTGCATTTGCCGCGTATCCTGAAAAAGCGGAAGGAGGACGACGAAGAAAATGGAGCAAACTAAAGGCCGCAGGGCGTTTTGCATCGGCTTGTCGATCCTCATTGCGCTGCTTGTCTGGTTCTACGCCAACGACGACACGGAGATCGAGATCTCCGTCAACGATGTGCCGATAGAATTTACCAACGAAGACACCTCACTGGCGGACAAGGGGCTGATGCTCCTCTCGTATGAGGAGGAGGCGATCGACCTCAAGCTGGGTATGCCGCGCAGCACCTACTTCAAGCTCGATCCGGACAAGATCCGCATCGTGGTCGATCTCAGCTCGGTCACAACGACCGGCACACAGACGATCACCTACAGCATCCTTTATCCGCGCGGGCCGCGCGGCGAGCTGCTTTCGAGCAGCATCACGCAGAAAGAGCCGACCGTCCGCTCGACCACCATTGAGATCGGCGAGCTGTTCCGCAAGAATGTGGAGATCCGCTGCAAGGTCGTCGGCAACGTGGCGGAGGGCTATATCGCCGGCACGGTCCGTATGCTGCCCGAGACGCTTGAGGTGCGCGGCCAGCAGGTAGACATCATGCAGGTGAGCTACGCGCAGGTCACGCTGAACATTGAAAACGCGACCTCCACGGTCGTGGAGCTGCTGGGCTTTGAGCTGTACGATTTCAGCGACCAGCTCATCCGCTCGAACCGCATCCATCCGGCCAGCGAGAGCATCCAGGTGACGATGCCGGTGATGACGGTCAAGGAGGTCCCGCTCACGGTCGAATTTGTCGAAACGCCCGGCTCGCGGCTCGAGAACGTCAAGTGGGCGCTGACGCCGATCGACACGATCACGCTCTCGGGCGACGCCTCGACGATGGCTGCCATCGACGAGATCAAGCTCGATACGCTCTCGCTCGCCGATCTCAAGGCGGCGGAGACTTTCACCTACGATATTCCGCTTCCTGACGGCGTGGACAATCTCAGCGGCGTGACGAGCGTGACGCTGACCATCCTGTTCGACGACATCGACTCCCTGACGGTGGACGCCACGCAGTTCGGCTACGAGAACCTGACGACTGAGCGTGATGTGACGGTCGTGACCTCGACGCTGAGCGTGACGCTGCGCGGCACGAGCACGGCGCTCGCGCGGGTGAATGAAGAAAACCTCCGCGTGGTGGCGGACCTGACGAACGTTTCCGACGCGGACGGCGTCTATACCGTCCCTGCAACGGTTTATGTGGACGGGTTGGACGTCGGCGCCGTCGGCAGCTATCAGGTGACCGTGCGGTTGAGCGGCGGAGCGGAAAACGGTACAGAGCATAACTGAAGGAGAACCTATGACCCAGATAGCAACGGTTGAAAAAATATTGCGCGGCGGCAGGGCGGAGATCTCCGTTCCCCGCAAGTCCGCCTGCGGACACGACTGCGAGAGCTGCTCGGGCTGCGGGATGCAGGGCTCGTCCACCCATGCGGTGGCGCTCAATCCCATCGGCGCGCAGACGGGACAGAAGGTCGTGGTCGAGAGCAGCAACAAGCGGCTCTATGGCGTGATGCTGCTGGTCTACGCGGTGCCCATCGTGTTGTTTCTGATCGGCTACTTTGCCTCCTATGCGCTGACCTCTGAAGGCCTGCGCTATGCCGCCGCCATTGCGGCGTTCTGCCTCGGCATCGTGCCGGCGATCCTCTACGACCGCAAGCTGAAGCGCGAGGGCGGGCTGGCGTTCACCATCATACGAACCCTGTAGCGCAGATATGTTCGGCTACGTTCTGCCCTCGCGGGATCGGCTCGACGAGCGGGAACGCGAGCGCTTCCGCGCCGTCTACTGCGGACTGTGCCACACGCTCCGGGAGCGCTACGGCTTTGCCGCGAGCCTCCTGCTCAACTACGATTTCACCCTTTTAGCCATTCTGCTCTCAAGCGGAGACGGGGAGTCCTGCACCGTGCGGCGCTGTGCCGTGCATCCCTGCAAGGGCTGCCGCGCGCAGACAAGCACGCCGGCACTGGAGGCCGCGGCGGACCGGACCGTGATCCTCTCCTGGTGGCAGCTGCGGGATCACATCGCCGACCACGGCTTTTGGAGCGGACTTAAATACCGCTTTGCTTCGCTCTTTCTGCGCGGTGCTTACCGCAGGGCAGGGGAGCGGCTGCCGCGCTTCGACGCGGCGGTGCGGCTGCATCTCCAAGCGCTCGCGGCGCTGGAGAATGCGCGCTGCGCCTCTATTGATATGGCGGCAGAGCCCTTCGCGGCGCTGATGGCGGACGCGGCGGCAGACCTCACGGACGAGAAGCGCCGGCGCATCCTCGGTCAGATCCTCTATCAGCTCGGCCGCTGGATCTACCTCATCGACGCGGCGGACGACCTGAAAAAGGATACCGAAAGCGGGAATTATAACCCACTGCTTTACCGTTATCATACGGAAAACGGCGTTCTCGGCGAAGCGGACAGGCTCGCGCTGGCCGAAACGCTGGACGCCTCCATCGAGCGCATGGCGAGCGCCTACGCACTTTACGACTACGGCGTATGGACGCCGATCCTGGACAGTATATTTTATGAGAGCCTTTACGGCATCGGCAAAGCCGTTTTGGACGGGACCTACCGCCGCCGCACGCGGACGCGGTACGGTGAACGCAAGAAGAAAAGCAACGAGGAAGCACTATGAACGACCCCTACAAAGTATTGAACGTCTCGCCCTCCGCATCGGACGAGGAGGTAAAGAAGGCCTATCGTGACCTTGCGCGGAAGTATCATCCCGACAATTATCACGATAACCCGCTTGCCGATCTCGCGCAGGAGAAGATGAAGGAGATCAACGAGGCCTATGAGCAGATCCAGAAGCAGCGCAGGGCGGGCAGCGGCTACGGTGCGCCGCGGCAGAGCTACTACGGCACGACGAGCAACGGCTATTCCAGTGCCGACCCGACCATGCAGCAGATCCGTCTCGCCATCGCCCGCGGCGACATTTCGCAGGCGGAGCGCCTGCTGAACGCGGTCAGCGACCATAATGCCGAGTGGAGCTTCCTCATGGGCAACGTCTGCTACCGCCGCGGCTGGCTGGACGAGGCAAAGCGCTATTTCGAGACGGCCTGCCGGATGGACCCGGAGAATCCCGAGTACCGGCAGGCGCTCGCGGCCTTCAACAACCGCGGCTACCGTCCGCAGGGCTATCAGACCGTTTCCACGAGCTGCGGCAACGACGCCTGCTCGAACTGGTGCCTCGCGACACTGTGCTGCAATCTTCTCGGCGGCGGAGGCTACTTCTGCCTGCCGTGTATGTTCTGATTTGAATGAGGAGGAGATCACATTGGTCAAAAGCATGACGGGCTACGGAAGAGCCCGCGAAACGCGCAGCGGCCGCGATATCACCGTCGAGGTCCGCTCGGTCAATAACCGCTATCTTGACTGCGCCGTCAAGATGCCGCGCGCCTACATCTTCGCCGAGGACGCCGTGAAGACGCGGGTGCAGAAGGCCGTCTCGCGCGGCAAGGTAGACGTTTTCATCACCATCGACACCTCGGCGGCGGACGAGGCGGTCGTCAAGCTCAACCGCCCGCTTGCGCAGGGCTACTACAAGGCGCTGTGCGAGATCAACGAGGCCTGCGGTCTTGAGAGCGAGATCACCGCGTCGACCATCGCCCGCTTTCCCGACGTCCTGACCGTCACCAAGGCGGAGGAGGACCTGGAGAGCGTTGCCGTCGACCTCTGCGCCGTGCTCGATGATGCGCTTGCCGCGTACAATCGGATGCGCGCGACCGAGGGCGAGCGCCTTGCCGCCGACATCGGCAGGCGG
>ERZ780218.929-NODE-929-length-22459-cov-8.003839_pt1 | contig 22459 bp, 22 predicted proteins | sample MGYA00510975_ERZ780218 | MGnify/ENA primary metagenome ERZ780218 (study PRJEB29588, sample SAMEA2152063) | human gut metagenome | biome: human gut; feature: human-associated habitat; material: faeces | place: Denmark | collected 2008/2010 ... | reverse complement strand
GCCGCGCCGTCCAGCCATACGGCAAAGGCGCGGACGCTGCGCAGGTATTTCTCCCGCGTCGCCGCAGCGTGCTCGTCCTCCTTCAGCTTGCGGTCGTAAGCCTCGACCATGGCCACTGTGATTTTCCGCTCGTTCATAATCTACCTCCTGCAAATGATTTGTGCTTATTTTACCTTGCAGGAGATAGGCTATGCGGTTTTACGTCCCACGGTGGGATCTATTTTTATAGGCCCAATTCGTCGATCCTGGTCATCGTCAGGGCATAGGGATCAAGGTTGAAAACGGGCTTATGCTGATTTATGGCATAGAAGAGCGCGTGATCCTCGGTGCGGCCTGTCGGCAGAGCTTCCGTGTCAAAGACCGTCAGCATCATGTCCGCAAGGTCGATGATCCGCTTGTAGGCCAACAGCTGTGCACCGGTCTGCGGAAATGGGACGGCATACTCCGTGCGCGTGCAGTTCTCCAGCATCTTAAAATACCGCTCCCGCAGATACGGTGCCCATTTGGTGGATTGCTCCTCATGCGGCGCGGTGCAGAAGAGCTTCATGTCGCGATCCCTCTCCATCAGGACATTGATCTGCTCAGCGGCATAAAGGCCGATGCCGTGGTCACAGGCCGTATAGAACTGTGTTACATCCTGCTGCCGCAGCTCCATGATTTTCTGCAAAAGCTCCTGTTTCATGGCAATGCAATATTCGTCATCTTCATCGAAGCCCCATTTGAAGCAGATCGTGTTCTGGCCGAAAATCGCACAACGATAGTTCTTCATAACGGTTCCTTCTCTCTATTTGTATCCTCTACCAATTCCATCATGTGCTTTCTTTTAATATAATATTGCTTACTAATTAAATCAATAGCTTTCTATTGAGTACAGAAAGAAATAATAGGAAACGGTATAATTGCTTATCATCGGAAAGGCAGGACACCGTATGAGCAAAGAAGTTTCCTTCAAAAATCGTGACCGTTTCGTACAGCTTGGGATCGCTATCGCGGCGCTTCGAAAAATGCGTGGCTTATCTCAGGAGAAGTTGGCGGAAAGAGCCGGCGTCAGCCGCTCCCTTATCAGCACGATCGAAGCGCCGAACATGGCCCACGGGTTCTCTCTGGATGTATTCTTTGATATTGCCGATGCGTTGGAGGTCGATCCTGCCGATCTTATCAATGCCTCTGTATTCTCGGATCGGATCTTGAAATCAAAGTAAGCTCCCAAATGCGTCCCACGGTGGGACGCATTTTTCGACGATTTGTGTCTGCACCCATGACGGTTCAATTTTCACTTTACCATATTGTGGGTTTATTCACAATATGATTTTCTCAAAATACCACATATAATTTCATTATTCGGCAGGAAATGTGGTGATGGCGATAGTCGATTACGGACCATTGTGGGAGACCATGGAGCGAAATAATGTGACGCAGTATCAGCTTTTGCAGAGCGGCATTGATAACCATACGCTCGATTCTCTCAAGAAAAACAGGAACATCACGATGATTACACTGGAGAAGCTGTGCAGGATCATCGGCTGCACGCCGGATGATGTTGTATCGTTCAAATAACGGCTGTCGGCACTTGCGCCGGTGGCCGTTATTGTTTTAGGCCAATATGAAAAAAGCAGGGCGGGGACAGCGTCCCCGCCCTTGATAGTAGGCAGAATGTGGGTATACAGGAAGTCAGAGCTTGTGCTATAATGATGATGCGAGAATATGTTTTGCGGAGTGTGATTCGATGGATCGGGAAGAGCTGAGACAGTTCATATTGAGCAGCTACAGCGCAGAGCCGGACCATCCGTGGCTCAACCATCCCCGCTTTGAGGTGTTCCGTCACAGCAACAACCAAAAGTGGTTTGCCTTGGTAATGGACATACCAAAAAGCAAGCTCGGCTTGCCGAGCGCGGATATGATAGATGTCGTCAACCTCAAGTGCGATCCCATTCTGGTCGGATCGCTTCGGGGCGACACCGGCATCTTTCCCGCGTATCACATGAGCAAGGCGAATTGGATCACGGTCGCTCTGGACGGCAGTGTGCCGGACGAAAAGCTCAAGGTGCTGCTGGATCTGAGTTACGAGCTGACGGCGACAAAGCCGAGAAAGTGATAAATGGGTACAAATATCAGCGCACCGGCGTGAAGTGAGATAAAAGCCGTTTTACTTTGCTGACATCTGCGTTGCAGCATCCGGCACAAAATATTTCCGCCACGGAAAACAGTCGCAGAACGTCCAGTGCTTTTCATAGAATGCGGAGAATCGTCCGATGACATAGCCGTTGACCAGCGCGCACAGGATCGTCCCCCACTTCACGCCCTCGAAGTGCCAAAGCCCAAAGGTAAGAAAGCTCATCGCCACGCCGATCAGACAGCTCACGCAGTCATATCCGGTTTTGAACCGATTGATATTTGCGCCGAAACGGGCAGAGACCTCTTTCACAAAAAGCTCGTAGACCTCGGGTGAAATGTAGGTGTGGAACATGGCGGAAACACCAGCAGCGCAAAAAAGCATCCCCAGCACATAGTAGATCGCGCGCAGCCAAACGCTGCCCGCCGGAAGCATGGCGCCAAGCAGCATGAAGGCGTCCAGTACAAAGCCGTAGACGACCGCCGTGACAAAGGAGAAGAGATACGACACGCGGAAGCGCCGCAGCAGCAGGCACATGACGAGCAGCAACACCGCCTGCAAACAGTATTCCGCCATGCCGAAGGTGACGAAACTCCACGCAGGAGACAGCCAACGGTAAAGAAGGTATGCAGGCGCTACCACCATGGAAACGCCGAAGTCGGCCTTTTCCATCAGGACAACGCCCCACGCGACAAATACGATGCCGAATACATAGGCAAGCTCCGTGCTGAATGTTCTCTTCATTTTTGATCCTCCAGACAAAAAATGAGCCTTCTCCGTTTGGTATAGAAACGGAAAAAGCTCATTTGTATTGTACCACGCTTGTCAAGCGATACAGAGCTTCGGCGGCGCCATGTCTCGCAGCTTGGACAAACCTATTGGGGAAAAAGATTATGTAACGGCATGGCGGCAGAAATAGAACTTCCAGTTTGCCGAGCCAAATAAAAAAGCCCCTTTTGGGGCTTGTAACAGCAAAAAAAGATGAGCCTTGACTACCAATCGAAGCAGTCAAGGCTCATCCTTGGTTCTTGGTATCTAACATCAATTTAACCTCGCTTTCCTGAGTTGATGGGGTTAGCTGTTCATTGGACTCACCCTTTCTGTATCCATAAGATAGCATAAGAAAGCAAAGAAATCAATGCAAGAAACAAACAACTTTTCTTTCAGAAATATGTTTATTGCAATGAAATTAGGTACAGGCGTGCAAGATCGGATTGACGCCTCTGCATAATTGCTGTATCATAGGATTGTTGAGGGCTTTCACAGCGTATGGGAAGGCCCTCAATCATTTGTATAGTATATGGGATGGCCGACCGCAGCAAAGCCTTCCTTTCCGGTAATAACCACGTTGTTGTAGCTGCTGGCGCAATGCACGATTTGAATGTTTCCGTCCTTGTCCCAGCCTGCCACAATGCCGACGTGTTCATCATCCGGATAAAAGGCGAGGTCGCCGATCTGTGCGTCCTCCCAGCGGACTGGCGTACAGCAGCTATGCTGCATAGCCGCACCGCCGCCGTGGCCGATAACATAGCTGCCGTCTGTTGCGTTGTAAAAGGCCCAGTCTACCATGCCAGAACAGTCTAAACCGTATGGTCGGTAGGTGCCGGTGGTAGAGCTGCCGTCCGCTGTGACCTTGGCAAGTTGCCCCCAGCGGTCGTCCCAGCCGAACACAAGGCTTTTGCCGCCCCAGAAGTAGTTGACCTTTCCGGCGAGCGACAACGCCCGTTCCACCACGGTGCGGCGTTCTTTGGATAGATTTCTTGGCAGGGCGCGTCGCAGCATGGCGGCATCGTATTGCAGGCTTTCGAGGTCGTAGAGCAGCACATCAAGGAGCGCAGGATCATCCAGCAGCTCCGCAAGAGCCTTTTTCTGGTACGCTGTGAAGCGATAGTCTGTACTCATTTCTTCCGCTGATTTTGCTGCGACGGCAAGGTGCAAAATGTGTTCTGTCCAGTCCTCACCATTCTCACCGCCGTCATGGTAGATCGTATCGACCTCGGATGTGATCTCAGTCATATCCCAAAAGACGGTCTTGAGCCTGTCTACACGGTCAGCGTCCATTGTAGCAACATCCACGCCGTTTTCTGCGCCTGCGGTCCTCGCGGCAAAAACTGCTATGACCTCTCGCCAGTCGGGGAGGACGCCGGTCAGGTCAATGCTGTCATAATCGCCATCTTGCAGCTCCGCCAAAGTAGAGCAAACCTCTTTGCCGACCTCTGCAACAGCGGCGTTGAGCGGGATCGTATCGGGAGACGGTTCGTTGGCAAAGAGAATGCCGAACGGCGATGCCATAAGCGCCGCGATGAGGAGGATCCCGCTAAAGAGCACGAACGCAGTCACGGCGCCGCCCACTGTGAGCAAGTGCAAGGTCAAAGCCTTTGCGCCTGCTGTCGTCACAGCCGCACCGCGCCGCAGCCAGTCAAGAATTTTTGCACCGGTTCGTTGAATCAATGTTGTTGCGCGCTCCTGCCGTTTGCGCTGCATGGCAAGACGGCGGCCACGCTCGGACGCTGCTGCTTGTCGGCTGCTTTGCGATGATGCGGGCTTGGCTGATGCGCGAGCGGATCTTAACCTCGCACGATATTCTGCCCTTTGTCCATTTCCCGTAGAAACAAGTCCGCTGCCGCTATACTCTGCCTGTATTTTTTTGCTCATCTCCTCCTTTGCCTGCTGCCGCCATGCGTCGGCAGGCTTTTTTGCGTTCCACGGCACCGTTTCGTCCGGTGCCGTGGTCGCTTGATTCGATGGATGGATAGATGGGTTATTATCAGAGAACTCTTGTTCGTTTCCGATTTGATTTTTCTTTCCGTGCAATAGAAGAGTGGTTGCTCCGCTGGCGAGCCGCGTTGCGCCCTCTTGCGTTAAAAGTTCGGCGCTCTGTTCGGCCTGCTCTGCGGCACGGCTCTCCGCGGTCTGCTCTTGCCGTTTCTTTCCGGCCAGCTCTTTCTTGAATTTGGCGGTAAGCCGGTGCTGTGATGCACGGTGCTTTTTTGTACGCCTGTTTTTCTTTTTTTCCAGCTCACGCCCGTAATCCCGCTTGTGTATATCTGACATGACAGGTCTCCTTTTTGAGTGTGAAAATGCGTCTCACGGTGAGATTTATTTCTTTGAAGCCTATTCCCGCAGCGCGGCGGCGATGCCCGCCATGATGTAATCGGCACATGGCAGCGCGACCGAATTGCCGAGCGCCCGATAACGGTGCATCGACGGGATCAGCTCACCGTTTTCACCGTACTTTGTCCAGTTGTCCGGCAGACCCATGAGCCGTTCGCTCTCAATTTCTGTTGGGAAACGGATGCAGCCGCCCGCCGGATCATCCGCGTACCAGAAGGCAAAGGGCGTGACGCCACTGGCTAATAGAGTGGGAAAAGGGTCTGCTGCCCGCCCAAAGCTGCCGCGGAACTGCGTGTGCTGCCCATGCTTGGCTGCTCCCCGCATCCGGTAGAGTTGAAAGGGCTGGAGGATGGGTACACGCCCCCCTGCTTCAATAACAGAGCCTCGATCTCTTTCGGCGGCGGGCAGCCCGCCCGCTGTGCAAGGGCGAGGAAGTGTGAGCATTGCGCGGGGCTTAAACAGTATTTGGTGAGCACGCCACCCTCCAAAATCGGCCACGAGGAAAATTCGCTGCCGCCGCGCCAATCGTCCGGGGCCTGCCCAATAGCGGGCATCCATAAGCCGCCAGGCGAGATCAGGACATCGCCCTCGCACCATTCCGGCGCCTGCCCAGTTTCCAGAAGTAGGCATTGAAATCTTGGTGTCCTCGAACGCTCCGAGCACGGCTCTAAAATCCATCCCGTCATTTGATGTAAACGCTCCCATGACGTTTTCCCAAAGACAGATAACTGGAAACTTACCTCCACTTGCATCCCTCATTTCGTGTATGATCCGAATTGCCTGAAAAAACAGGCTTGACTTCTCTCCGGCAAGCCCTGTGCGTGTGCCGCAGAGTGAAAGGTTTTGGCAAGGGGAGCCAAAGGTCAGTACATGGACGGCGGGTATCTTCCCACCGTTCAGCTTTGTAATATCGCCTAAATGCAGCATATTGGGAAAATGCCGTCTGGTGATGGAGATAGGATATCTCTCGATCTCGCTCGCCCAAACCGGCAAAATGCCGTTGCGCTCGGCGGCATAGGGGAATACTCCGATCCCATCAAAAAGGCTTCCTAACGTAAGCAAAAATCAGCCTCCTCTCGTCGAAAAAATGTGTCCCACCGTGGGACACATTTCGTCATATTTCTATTCATGATTCAAAACTTTTCATTCGGCGTCGTTGTCATCAGGCGGTACAGCTCCGTGTCCTTGGGGATCGTATTGACGAACGGAACGAGCGCGCCGCCCATCCGCAAAAGGCCATGACCGGCTTCCACATTGGTCACATAGCCCATCTGCGTATCCGACAGGCGCAGCAGCTTCCCCAGCTCCGTGCGGTCTGTCGCCGCCTGATTGAAAAGCAGCAGAAATTCGCTGTTTGCCAGCATGAGCCGCGCCGTCTCCGATTTCAGGCACTCCTCCACATTCTGCGTCGCGGCGGTCAGCGGCGCACCGTATTTGCGCCAGCGCTTCCATGCGCGGTACAGCACATCGGCAGAGTATTTGTACTTGAAATAGAGATAGCACTCGTCAATAAATACCCATGTGAATTTACCGCGCTTGCGGTTGGCGGCGACGCGATTCTGGATCGCCTCCAGCGTCACAACAAGCGCCGTGGGACGCAGCTGCTCACCCATCTCATAGAGGTCAAGGGCGATGATGCGGCTGTCCATATTGACGTTGCCGGCGTGCGCAAATACATTCAGACTACCCTCTGTGATCAGCTCAGCCGCCAGCGCGATCTCCCGCGCTTCGGGATCGACCTGCCGCATGACCTCATTGCGCCAGTCCGTCAGGAGCGGTGCGGGCCGCTTGCCGCGGCTTTTAAGATAGGGACGGTAAACATTGGCTGTGCAGCGGTCAATGATGGACTTATGCGAGCCCGTGAGTGTTCCTGCACCCATCTGCTGTTCTAAAATGCTGGTGATGACTTCTGCCTTGACCGCGATGGGATTCTCGTCGGTGTCGTAGCCCTCGCCCAGCTCCAGCGGATTGATGTGATGCGGGCTGCTCGGGGAAATCTCGATGATCTCACCGCCCAGCGCACGGACAAGATCGCCATACTCCCGCTCGGCGTCGATGATGATAATATCGTCGTGGGTCGAGAGCGCGATGCTGGCAACGGTATTCTTCATGCCGACCGATTTGCCGCTGCCCGATACGCCGAGATAAAAAGCGTGGGGCGAGATCAGCCGCTTGCGGTTGCAAATGAGCAGGTTTTTGCTGACGGCGTTGACGCCATAGCAGATGCCGCCTGCGTCCTGAATCTCCTGCGCGCGAAACGGCATGAGGACCGCCGTACTCTCGGTCGTCAGCGTCCGCAGCGCCTTGATCCGGCGCAGACCGTAAGGCAGGACGGTATTCAGGCCGTCCTCCTGCTGGTAGTAAAGCGTGGCAAAATGGCAGGAGTGCTCCCGCCCAATCGTGCGCAGCGTCTCCGTGTCGGCGTTGAGCTGTTCGAGCGTATCGGCAATATGAACGAGCGTCACGACGGCGAACATCATGCGCTGGTCGCGCACGGTGAGATCGTCCAAATACTCCTTGGCCTCTGCGCGCAGCTGCTCCAACTCATAGGGGACAGACGCGGAAAAGTTGTTTTTATCGTTTTGCCGCTGTTGCCAGCGCGTAATGTCCGTCTCGATGCCGAGGATACGGCTCTGTACCTCGCGTACCGCCTCGTCCGTGGGGATCGGCAGAATGTCGATGGAGAGGACAAGGCTGCGCGAAATGGCGGAGAGGTCCGCGATCATATCGTCGCGGAGATAGCTGCCGAAATCCTTGAGGAACAGGACGCGGCCGAACTTGTCCCCCATCTCAAAATAGCTGTCGCGGAAACGCAGCCCATCCGGGCAGATCAGGTCGCGGAAATCCATGCCGCGCCGGAGTACAGACGCCTGTTCATACGAAAATAACTCCTCCTCGCCGGGGCGAAAGAAGTCATGCAGCAGCCGTAGGCGCTCCTGCATGGAGATCTCCCACGCGCCCGAGTCCAGCCGACCAAAGCTCTGTGTGAGGTTTGCATCCACGCGCCGGAAGTAGGCGCGGCTCTCCTCGATCTTGCGCTGCGGGATGGAGATGGTAACATACTTTTCCTGCACAAGATTATTCCCTGCGCCGACCTGATCCGTAAGTATCCTGTTATACTCTGTGCGGTAACGGTCCAGCGCGTCGCCGTGCGGCTTCATCAGCACCGTGCGCTCAAAATCCGCGTGGTTCATGCGGCGGTTGAAAATGGTGATCTTCGCCGCGGCGTCGGTCGGCAGGGCGTTCAATACACTTTGATAGGAGCGAAAAATGCTCTCCCGATCCTCGTCCGACGCGGCAGCATAGTTGACATCGGCAAAGCGCCACGACTTGCTGTGCCGTGTGCCGACCTGCCACACACCGCCCTCATAGATGTGGTGAATGGGGATCGACTGCTGCACGCTGCGCGGAATGGAAAACTTGACTTTCTCGCTGCGCTCGGCAGCGGCAAGCGTTTTAATCAAAATCGTCACGCTCCTTTCGACCCAATGCGGTATAGTAGAAATTCTCCGAGACAAAGCCGCGCCCGCGCGCACAGAGAATTTGTGACTTGACAAAGGCGCACACAAATTCTCCAAAGGTCATGCCGTTGTAGTGAAAAAAGCCTGCGACAGCAATAGGGGCTGCCGCAAGGATACATACCCAGCCGGCCATCTCCTTGCCGACAACAGGCGTCAGGGCAAGGTAGACAATGACAGCGATCATGACCGCGCCGAGTGAACAGATAAATTGGCGCAGCGACAGGCCAAAGAAGATGCTTTCCCTGTGGCTGCGTATCTCTTTTGGTATCTTGACTTCCATGGTGATAATCCTCCGATTTTTTGACAGGTTTTTGCAGGCATGAGATAATAATAGTAGAAAAAATTGCAAGGAGGCTTGACAGCTATGACGATCCCACAGCAGCTTTTGACTGCGTTCCTGATCCTCGTTTCACTCCCGCTCGTGCTGAAGCTCTTATGGAAAGTACGGCTTCTGCCATTTGTGCTTGGCCTTTCGCTCCCCTATCTCATGGGGCAGCAATGGGCCGCAGAGCACAAAGCGGTATACCTCGTGCTCCTGATCGGCGGCGCGTTGTTCGCGCTGGCGGTCTGGACGTACCGCATCGTGGATGCGGTACGCACGGAGCGATGGTACCGAAAGCGCCTTTTGGAACGGGCAACGCCGCTATATCACGAAGAAGAGAGAGACGGTTAACCGTCCCTCTCTTCTTTGCCGTCACAGCCTCAAAGGGATATATCGCTTTGTACTTCGTTCCCCCATACATCCCAGCCGGTTGAGGACTGGCGGGCAAACAGCTCCACACGCGGCACATCGCCCATGAGAGCTTCGATGCGCCGCCGCACCTCGTCCGGCTTTTTGCTGTGCTCTTCCACATGGGAAATGACGATTTGGTGGATGTTCTTTGCCTGCCGTTTTGGACTGCCTTTTGTGGCAAGCAGACATATTTCCGCATTGGCTCTTGTCCAATGCCCCATGCCCCAGAAAAGCGAGTTGGACATGCGATTGAGCTTGACCCATACGAAAGCAACGGTCTTAAAGTCAAAGCCCCATGCTCGCATGACATTCCACGCTTCAAAGAGCAGAGGAAATGTGATCCATAAAAAGAGCGCGCAATCCTTTGCGGCCAACTCATCCACTGGTAAGGCTGCAATATCTTCTATGCTCATGGTAGGATAATGCTTGTCTGCTGCGCCGCCGCCCGACCATACCTTATAGCGCCACGGTGGATCAGCATATATGACATTGTATTTTTTCACAGCCCCAGCATCTCCTTCACGATCCGGTCCGCGCCCTTGACAAGCCCTGTAAGGATCAACATATTGAATACGAGCTGCCCAACATATTGCCACACCATTGTTACGGCCGGAAGTGTTGTATCTGCCGCCGGTGTGCTGCTGGAGAGGAAGGCGGAGTAGATCAGGCAGGAAAGCACGATCACCGCGCCCTCCATGCACACGCCGGTATAGGACTTCAAAAATGCCTTGCCCGCAGCGCTCGTTCCCTCGCCGGCAAAGGCAGCCAGCGGGATCGGCGCAAGCGCCGTATAAAGATAGAGCCGGAAAAAGCGCCCGTAGACAGTCAGGATCAAAAAAAAGGACAAAACGGTAATAATCAGACTTCCCAATACGGAAACAAGCCACAGTGGGATGGATTGAAAAATCGTCACATCCTCTATCGCCGTTACGATCTCGCCCGGCAGTGCAGACACCTCCGATACCGCGCCGCCCATACCGCCCACGACCGCACCAATGATGCCGCCGCAGATGTTGAATACAGCCAGCATCAGCTCCATACCATGTCCTACGGCGACCTTTGCACACAGGAAGCGCACAAAATGCCGCAGGGCAAATTCGGGCCGCTGCATCTCACGGAACGACGCGGCAGATTGAAAGACGCCCATCGCAAAGAACAGCACGAGCAGTCCATACCCGACACCTTGCAGCGCGGTGTGGATCTGGACGATCAGCGCCCAAATGTCGCCGCCTTTGAAGCTCTCCGGCGAGGTCGTCAGCAGCGCCCAAATCTCGGCGAGTCTGCCATTCCACCCATCCAGCGCATTTTCCAGTGTTCGTATGATCCAGTTATCGCTGATAGAAAATCACCTCCATGCTTCGACAGGAAATGCGTCCCACGGTGGGACGCATTTCCTGCGTTTTCTTTTATCGCTCTTTTACTGTTTTGCAGGGTTGTCCGAAAAGCAAGCCCGCCTCACGGTCAAAGTCCGTATGCCGGGCCATAGAAAGTGCCTGCCGCTTTGAATAACCGGAATACAGACGGTGGTGGAGCTGGTCATTCGGCGTCTGCACATAGATCATGTAGCCGCGCGTGACCGTCTCACAGCTCAGAATACGGTTTTTCTTTCTCATACCACACCGATCGCCGACAGAATTTCCTTGGCAAAGGCGATCAGCAGCCCGCCGAGCAGACAGAGAAAGCCCTGCGAGCGCTGGCTGGCATCGTGACTCTGCACGCTCATGCCGACCTGCACGATGCCCCAGCCAAGGATGATGACGCCGACGGCCTTAATGCAGGAAAAGATAAAATCGGACAGATTATTGACAATGGTGAGGGGATCGTCTGCGGCCAGCGCAGGAATGGTGCAAAGGGTAAGGCAAAGGATCAGCGCCGCGAAAAAGCGCCGCTTTCTTTTGAGATTCATTTCCTTTTTCATAGGGATTCCTCCAATTCTAAAACTTCAATTTCATTCAGGGTCTCAAAGGTAAAGGGCAGATCGTCCACAGCGTAGATGCAGGCTATATGATGAACGTATGGTGCGGCGCCGCCATATTCCGTCTCGTGGATGTTCGGGTGGCGCATCAGCTCGTACTTCTCGTCAATGACCGGCTTTTCGCCGCGCACAAGGAGAATGGAGAGCCGGTTATCCAGCATCCGCACCTCGTCCGGCGTCATCAGCTCGCGGCCTATGAGCTGCGTACTCTTGCTGTATGAGCCGCTGCGTCCCTTGCTCTGGCTGACGCTCTGCACCTGGATCGTCTCTTTCCCCAGCAGCTCCGATACATACTTGTGCGTGCTCTGTTCATTCCCGCCTAAATAGAGAAAGGCATCCGCGTTACCGATGATGCCCTCCCAGCTATCCTTGAATAAGGCTTTGAGCTGAGAAATATTTTGCAGAATAATAGTCGCCATGAGGTTGCGGCTGCGCATAGTCGCCTGCAAGCGTTCGTAGCCATCCGGCAGTGCAACATTGGCAAATTCATCGAACAGCAAGCGGACTGGGACCGGCAATCGTCCACCATGCATCTTGTCCGCACGGTAATAAAGCTCCTGAAACGCCTGCGTGTAGAGCATACCGATGAGAAAGTTGAGCGAGGTATCGTTGCTGTCGGGAATGACGCAGAAGATCGCCTGTTTACGCTCTCCGAGCTGCCCCAGCTCCAGTGTGTCGTGGCTGGTGATGCGCTGGACCTCCGGCAAGGTAAAGGCAGAGAGACGAACGGCGGCGCTCACGAGAATGCTCATAGCCGTCTTGCTGGGGGCCTCCTTAAAAATGGAATACTGCCGCACAGCGATATGATTCGGATCTTCCTCCCGCAGCGCCTCGAAAAGCAGGTCGAGCGGCGATTGGTACTCCTCATCGTCGTCATGCACGTCAGCGTAGTCGAGCATGGTGAGCACCATATCCATTGTTTGTTCTTCGGCAGGAGCCTCGTGCAGAAGATAGAGCATGAGCGCGCAGTCCAGCGCCGTTTCACTTTTCTCCCAAAATGGGTCGGATTGCGTAGCGTTCTTTGGCGTGGTGTTCTTGATGAAGTTATCCACCAGCCGGAACACATCCGCATCCTTTCGGATGTAATTGAACGGGTTGTATGCATCCGAGTGTGCGGGATCAATGAGGTCAAAAACGCGGACGATGTAGCCGCGCTTCAGAAGCAGCGGCGCGGTGGCACGCAAAATTTCCCCCTTTGGATCTGTGGCTATGTAGGACGTATTAGCAAGCATAATGTTCGGTGCAATGACACCGCGGCTCTTGCCCGCACCGCTGCCGCCGACCACAATCTGCAACAAATTCCGCTGATGCACGCGCCCATCCAGTCCCATTTGGACGTGCTTGGTGAGGATCACATTGTTATCGGGATGCTTGCGGTCGCGGTATTTGCGGTCGAGGACGCCTGCGCTGCCCCATTTTGCGCCGCCGTGTTCCTCGCCGGGGCGCTTATGTTCCCGTTCCCCGTAGTAGAGTGCGATAGCAGCGGCATAGAGCAGCAGCGCACAGGCGATGAATTTCAGCGTGTGGGGCATCCAGCCAATGGAAAAGGGGCGCTCCAGCACTTGACTGAAACGCCCCGTCCATTGAAAGAGGTTCATGCCGTCCTCGTAGGCATAAGCAGCTATCGCCGCCAGCCATACCACCGCAGCGGACAGCGCTGCCCACATCAGGGCAGCGCTGCGAAAGTCAGTCTGTTTCGGTTTGATGATGGTCTCCTCCTCTGGAAATGTCGAAATGTGTCCCATGGTGGGACGCATTTCGATGCTTCGGATATTAGTACCCTGTCTTGGGCAGCGTCATCGTGTTCTTGGCGTACACTGTGGTGAGCCAGCGGGACACCGCCTGAATCCATTGCCCGTTGTAAAGGCCGCCGATGTCCACGCTGTTCACAAGGCTCGTGCCGTTGGACAGGCCGCCACAGACCGTTCCATAGAGCGCGGGCGTTTCCACCTGTGCAAAGCCTGCCGGAACAGTGCCGAACACGAACATGATCTCGCTCACGCGCTCATTGGCGGCAAGGCCGAGCACGGCAGGACGCATATCCAGCACATAGTTTTTCGTGGTGGAAAGGTTATCTGCCAATGTGCGATACGTTCCAACACCGTTGACCTTATAAACGATCTTATAGTTCTGTGCCTGATTGTAGGTACCGGTGACGAGCCTGTTCACCGTGGTCTGTGCAGGCAGTGTGTCGCGCCAGTAGAACGAATCAAGCGCCACGTTGGAGTTATTGCCGATCTGCAAGAACATGTAACGGATTGGCTGATTCGGCATGACCTCGGACGGGCCGGTTTTCTTGATGGATACGCCGGTGTCCACGCTGGCATTTGTCACCTCAAACGTAACGATCTGCCCCTCGTGCTCAAGATAGGCGGTCATTGCGGTCGGGCTGGCAGAGTAGAATGCCGGAGCACGCACCTCGCGGATGGTATAGCGCGAGAGCGGGAGCAGCTTGGAGGAGGCTCTGCCGTTGCGGTCTGTCCGAATGGTGTCTACCACATTACCGGCTTTGTCGTAAACCTCGAATACCGCCCCCTCCAGCAGTGAACCGGCAGGCAGGCCGTTGGTAGGATTGTAGTCGGCAGACTTCTTGACAATCTGAATCTGACCGCGTATCGGCGTGTTGGTCCATTCAATTTCTGTCGTGGAGCCGTAGCGGAGATAGATCGTTTTCAGCTCAGGGTCGAGCACATAACCGTCCGCCGCTTTGATCTCACGGAGATAGTAGCGGCCATCAGCCAGTCCGTCGTCGGCGTAAATGTAGCCGTCCTGATCGGTCACATATTCTCCGATGGGATTATGATTACTGTCATACAACAGAAACACAGCGCCATAAATACCCTTGCCGGTATCCTTGTCTACCTTGTGCAGTAAGATCCTCGATGATTTATGGTTGGTAATTTCCAGCGTGGCGGTCTGGCCGTCCTTGACTTCGATGCGGTGTGATGCGGTATCCAACAGATAACCAGGTGCAACCTTCAGCTCTGTCACGGTGTACCAGCCGCTTTCAATCTCAGGGAGATAGATAACGCCATCGCTGTCCGTTGTGTAGGTGCCGACGATTTCGCCGTTTACCTTCCGGACTTCAAACCTGACGCCAGAGATACGCTTACCACTGCTCTCATCACTCTTGATGATCTGCAAGCCACCTGCGGGAGTGTTATAAAAATACAAGGTCTGCGTATCGTTGGGATCAACCACGACGGTCTGTGTGCGGCTGTTCTCGTCGATGGTATAGCCCGGGATCGTCTCAACTTCTGTGACTACCACCGTGCCGGAAATACCGGAGAGGGCGATCTTGCCGTCCTTGTCCGTCCAGTACAGGCCGGTGGAGGAAAGCGTGCCGCTATCGGCATCCACATAGGAGCCATTGGCATAGACGATCTTAAACTGAACGCCCTCCAGCGGTGCCTTTGTCACAGAATCCTGCTTGACTACAATGAGGTTGCCCTTGGGCTGATTACGAAATTCCACCGTCACGACCTCGTTGGACTTGACCTTGACCGTCTGCGGGGTATCGTCGAGGATATAGCCATCCTTGGTGCGCGTCTCCTTGATGATGAGCGTGGTGTCGGGGATAATGTCAGTAATGGTGAAAGTGCCAGCGCTATCGGTGACGAACTTGCCGTTGGCGTTGCCGATGAGATTGCCGTCCGAATCCGTGACAAGGAACTCAACATCAGAGATGGGAGCATTTGTTACAGCGTCCACCTTTTTTACGAGCACGCCGCCCTTGGGTTGATTGCGAAACTCCAGCGTCATGACAGAGTTGCGCTTGATTTTAACGCTCTGCGGCGTATCGTCGAGAATGTAGCCATCCTTAGCGCGCACCTCTTTGGCAATGACCGTCATGCCAGGGGTCAGGCTATCAATACGGATGGTGCCGGCGCTATCGGTCACATATTTGCCGTTGGCGTTGCCGATCACGCTGCCATCCGAATCCGTGATAAGAAACTCTACGTCGGAAATGGGAACGCCGGTCACGGCGTCCTTTTTGACGATAAGCAGCGAGCCCATCTTATCATTTCCGAAGGTCACGGTGATAACGTCCTGATCCTTACCGGAGAGATAGACCGTTTCTGTGGCGTCGGTGATGACGTACCCGTCCGGCGCGGAGATCTCCTCACAGACGTAAGTGCCTGCCTTGAGGCCGGTTGCAACGATGGTTCCATTGCTCGAAGTGCGGTACTCGCCGATAACCGTGCCGCCCGTACCGGAGGTGCCGCCGAGGAAGCGGATGCGGAACCATGCACCCTCCAACGGCTGACCGCTCTCGCTGTCCACCTTGCGGATGATGATGGCGGAAAGAGGCGTATTTTCAAAGGTCAGTACCTTGCTCTCGCCACCGGAAATGAAGCATTCCTGCGTGGCAGGCTCCTTGATGGAATAGCCATGCGGCGCTTCCAGCTCCGTCACCTTGTACCAGCCGTCCTTGACTTCGGGAAGGATGATCTTGCCGCTTTCATCGGTGTAATAAGTGCCAAGATCATTTAGCTCACCGCTATCGGTATGATTGCTGGCATACCAGATCTGGAACTTAGCACCCTTGACAGGATCGCCGGTCACACTGTCTACCTTGCGGATTTCCAGACTGGGCTTGAGGGCGTTGAAGAAGGTGACGGTAGAGGTTTCGCCGGGCTTCAACGCCACTTCCTGGGGGATGGGGCAGAGAATGACATGGTTGGGAACATTGGTCTCCGTTACTTTGAATGTGCCAACAGGAACAGAGTCGAGGAAAATCCGCCCATGGTTATCGGTCGTGGCGCTGGTAGAAAAGCTGCCGTCGATCTGCTCGATGCGGTAGGTCACGCCCTCAATGGGTTCCCCATTGGCAATGTTCTTCTTGATGATCTCAAGGCCCGGCTTTTCGTAGTCCACAAAAGTAACTTCGCTCGTCTGGCCGGGGCGGAGCGCCACGGTTTGCTCCGTATTGGATAAGATATAAGGCTCAGGAACGGATCCTTCACGCACGACATAGACGCCGGCGGGAATGGCCGAGAGCGTCGCGGAACCATCTGTGCCGGTAGTAACGGATGTGGAGAAGTTGCCCGTGACAGACTTAATGAAGAACACCGTGCCGGCAATCGGTTTGCCGCTCATGGCGTCCCGCTTGGTGATCTTCATATCGGGCAGTTTGTGGTTTTCGGCAGTCACGGTGTACTGCTTGTCTCCATCGGTCGTGTCCACATAGACGCTGATGGGCGTAGAGTCGGCGCAGTAGCCCTCCGGGGCCTCGGTTTCCACGAAGGACCACAGGCCCTTGGTGACATCCTTGACCTCAATGATTCCGCCGTTCTTGGTCACATCGCTGCCGACGATCTGGCCGTCACGGTAGATGTTGAATTTTGCACCGTCCAGCCCACGGGTCGTTCCGGCAGCCACCTTTCGCAAGGTAATGTCCGCATCTCCCGCGGGAGGAGTCGGCTCGTCACCGCCTTGCGGCGTATCCTTTACCACCAGCTCACGCGGGCCATAGTAGTTGAAAAATGACTGATTTTTGCGGTTGCTCGAAAGGGCAAATACCGCCCATTTTGCACTGTCGTTCTCTACGATGGATGCGACCATGCCCTGCGCGGCATATTCCTCGATCTGGCGCTGAAATGCCGCGTCCTCCTGTGCCTTCTGCGCGAGCATCCAGTCGATGAGACCCAAGTACATTTCGTAGGTATCGGCGTTGGCGTAGCCGCCTGCATCGCCATCCCCGCCAGGTTCTCCCTTGTAGCTCTGATGGTCCCACACATAGGTCTGGACCGCCATAAAGAGCTGCCCGACATTAGATGCCTTGCTGTCGCTGATGTAGGTCATGAGCCACTTGACATTGGCAAGCGTCGCGGCATCCATCTCACCAAGTCCACTATTGGCGATGGCGGTCTTGAGCACGGTGTCGGCATCCGCATTGGTAGCCGAAGTGTAGGTATAGGAATCAAAGAATGACTGCGTGGCGTTGTGGTAACCGAGGCCGCTGTCGAGGCAGTAGAGCAGCCTTCCCGCCGCCATCGGCGGGCGATAGCTGTACGGCGTGCCGTTGGCGAGCAGTCGGGTGCTCCAATAGGCTTGATCCTTTGTGATCGTGATGCCTTTGCCTGTGCCGGATGCGGCAAGCGCCGAGGTCGGCAGCAGGCTTAAAATCGTTATCAATGTCAGAAGCAATGACAACAGGCGTTTCTTGATAGATCTCATAGAGTTCTCCTTTCCGATGAAGCGTAATAAAACAGAGCAGACCTTGCCGATCTGCTCTGTCCTGATAATAGTTGATGATTTACTTGTTTGTGGGGGTATCTACCCATGAGACGGAATATCCGTCATAGAGGAAAAGCTGCACACAGTACCAGCAGGGGTTTCCGTTATCGTTGATGCCCCTCGCCAATCCAATGCCAATTTCGGACAGCTTTGGATTAAGCATATTTTTGTTGTGCGTTGCTGAGGTGGTCCAGTCTGCTACCGCTTGCTCGGCAAGCGTCTGTTCGGATAACGTCCAATCCGCAATACGATGGATATTTTCGGTCATGTAGGGGCAATCCGTAACGGTATTGAACTTTTGACCGTCTGGCCTTGTGTGCGAATAGACCGTATGAGCGGCCATTTCATCGGCGCGTACCTGCGCCGCCTGCATGAGCTTGTCGTTGACACGCAGCGCGGCAATGCCATTTTCTTTGCGCAGGGCGTTGGTCCGGTCCACGATGTCCTGCTTCATGGCGTCTGCATCGTCGGCAGCTTCGTCTTTTGCCGGCGCTTCGCCGGTGTAGGGCTTGTCTGTCTCGATTTGGACGCTCCCATCCTCGGCGTTCCAGTAGACGTTGAAGCCGACGGCCTTTCCGATGTCGCGCAGTTGCATGAAGTTATTGTCATGGATGGTGTAGGCTTCGATTTGTACCTCCTGTCCATCCACGAAAATGCGGTTGGTGCTGCGCTCCGCCAGAATACCCGCGGCATAGGCGCTGGTGCCGCCAAAGACAAGCGCGCCGACGACAAGACCGGTGAGAAAATTTGCGTGTTTCATGGTATCTGCCTCCTTTGATTTTGTTATGCTTTCAGTCTAAAGGAGGCAAAAAGGTACGTCAAATTTTCGCGCGAGCCTGCACGCACCAACGGTAAGCGGGCTGGTCGCGGACACAGGTAACAAGGGTGATGATGTTCTCGCTGCTGTCATTCAGCACACTCATATCGTCCACGCTCACCTTATAGACGGCATAGACCTCATAAGTCCTCGTGCCGAGCTTGGTCGTCAGCTTGATGGTATCGCCAATATCGAGCGTATGTATCTTGCCAAAATGGTTATTCACGCCGCGATTGTGGCCTGCAATCGCCACATTGCCGTCCCAAATAGACGTGCTGGCAAAATGCCCCGCGCCCTTGCGGAGTGCGTCGCTGTCTGTCCCCTGATACACCTTGACGGATAAACCGAGCGTTGGAATTTTCAGCGTCGCAAGATAGCCGCCGCTATAGTAGAGGTCACTTGTCACGGCGGTATAGCCGATGGGATGATAGCTCCCACTTTCCGCTCCATTCGAGGGCAAGATGGTCACGCCGCCTGTGCCGCTGACTGTTCCCGCGGACGAGCTGCCCACAAGGTTCGGCGTCAGGCGCTCCCCAGCGTTCAGCGTGTAAGAAGTGGGAGAGCCAAAGGCAGGTGGGATATACGCCGCGTCCTTGCCGCGGTTCGTGTTGGCAGGCTCGTCCGTGGTGACATAGATGGTATCGTCCGAGGTGGGCCGTCCAAACAGTCCCGCGTCCGGCGCATCGAAGCTATACTCCAGCGCAGACGCAGATATGGAAAAAAACGCCAGCATACAGCAGACGGCAGCAAGAGATAGAATGTATTTTTTCATGCGGCGTAACCTCTTTTCTTGTTGATGTAGTGCTTGTAGCCCTTATATCCAGCATAGCCCGCGCTGGAAAGCACCAATACACCGAGCGCGGCGAGCAGCGGCGTTTTGTTCTCAAAATGCGTCTCACTGTGGGACGTAAAAATAGCGGTGTAGAGCACGGTGTCGCAGCTCGTCTTGGTAACATCGCCTTTGTATTCCACCGTTATGGTGTAGCCGGTGGCGGTCTTATAGCTCGCCGTTCCGGTATAGCTTGTAACCGCCGTATAACGCAAGGGTACTTCGTATCCGTCCATCGGATCGGTCGCAGCCTCCTGCCAGCTCACATCGGCAAGTGTCAGGGTGCGGCCATTTTCCTCCACCGTTTTCGGAATTAACGACACATCGGCGTCGGAGAGGTTGGGATAGGTGCGCTCTGCCGTCACCGTGCGGCTTCTGTTCTTGTAGCCGCTGGCTTCGACCTGAATAGTGGTGTAGTCCGCGGTCAGCGCGCCGGTATATCCATCCTCCGTAGTGACCTCCATGACCGGCTCAATTACCTTGATGATCTCACTCATGTCCTTGGTGCTGCTCTCCAGCGTAATGATCTCGATGTGCTCCTGCGTGTCCGTCTCCGTCTGGTCCGCTTTGAGCAGGTCAAGGAGCTCATAGTGCCGTCCCTCGCGTTCAAAGCTCTGTGTGGGAATAGCAGCGGGATCGTCCTTTGTGCCAAGACAGTAGACCTTTTCCAGCCGGTATACGCCGCCGCTTTCGCTGCTGTGTACCTCAATGGGATAGACGGTCGGGATAGTGGGCGGCACGGTATCCTCTGCCGCCATAACGGGGACCGCTCCAAACGCCAGCACAAGCGCGAGCGCAAGGAGTGTGACTGTGCTTTTCTGTTTTCTCATGTAGGAAAATCCTCCTTCAAAATTTGTCCCATCGTGGGACGCGAATGGTAGAAATACTCATAAAATCAAAAAGCCGTCGCAAGACGGCTTTTGTGGTGTGTTCCCCTTGCTCACCGTATACGGCGGCGAAATGTGAGCGTCAAGGTCCGACCAGTCCGCAGACTGGTCGGCTCGCGGAAAATGCGCAAGCATTTTCCGGCCTTGACGCTTACAGGGCGACGGCGTACTCTCCGGCAAGGGAAACACACCGCCTTATCTTGTGTATGCTGGACGACCGCGGCGCTGCTCCTGCTGCTTGGGATTGATGGTGCGGTCGATGCTGTCTCCAATGCTCTTTGCGGTCTGCCGCTGCTCCTCCAGATATGTACCGCGCATTGCGGGGTCGCATCCATCAAAGGATGCTGCCAGTTCGCTTGCATCGGGCAGCTTGCACGGCACGCCAAAGCGTCGGCAGACCATGTAGCCGATGCTTTCGGCGTCGATCTGGTAGGCTTCTCGGTTATACTGTGTGTTCCGTCCCTGATTGTGCATCCGCGCATGAACGCTCTCTACGGCGAGGGCAGCGAACACATCATGCGCGGGATGCTCGGTGTTGACGAGGATCGTCATAGTGTTAGGATCGTAATAGGCGCTTTGCTCCAGCGTGTTATCCTCCTTGAGCGCAGCCCGCGCGCCCTGCATCAACGATTCCAGTGCGGCAATGAGCTTCGGGCTTCCCTCGGGAATGACCGACTGCCCCTCCAGCGGTCTGCCGGTGGTTTGGCTGATGTCGTAATAAATGCCCATGAAATAACCGCGGGCATTTTTGTTACGCGGCGGCACAAACACCTTTGCACCGTTCTGCATCGCCTCGTCCTGCACATAGCGTCCGACACTGTGCCAATAGTCGATCGAGCCGATCCTGCTGGCGTCGGGAAGCTGGATCAGGGTCAGCGCGACGTTACCGGCGCTGCACCGGATGTTGTCTGCCTGCAAAGTCAGGTACTTTTGGTACAGCTCCGGCTCTGTGGTGACGACCTCAAATGCGGCGTCGCGCATCTGTGAGAGGTTTGTCCGTTCAGCCTGCCGGACTTCCCGCTGCTGCTCACTCTGTGAGGTCGTTTTCTCAATAAGATCACGAATACTTATCATGGTGTAGTTCTCCTTTGTTGCTTCATCGAATGTGTTCTTTGACCTTTATGCGGTCCGTGTTCCTTTCGGCGGAGAGCTGCCGCATGGCCTCCAGCTTCTCCAGCACGGAGGACCTGGCATCATCCGTAGTCCTCTCCTGCGATGCTGTCGAGATACTCCCTCGCTCGTTCGAGGCTTTCTCGGACGGAGCGAAGGGGACTGCTTTTTTTGGTTCGTCCGTCTCCTTGACCGGCACGGGATAGCCCAACTCTTCCATGATACAGTTGAGATTTGCGGCATAGGTCTGCGTCGAAACGATGGTAATAAGGCCGCTGTCGTCCCCGCGCTTGCGGACCGGCAGATACAGCACACCATACTGCTTTGCCGCCATCTTTCGGAAGCGTGAGAGATCCTCCGCGCGGATCTGAACGACCGCGGGAGGATTGGGGTCGCGGGCCAGCCGCGCAGCGCTGGCCTGCCCGATGACCTTATAATCCTGCTTGGACAGGGCAAGCAAGAGAGCGGCAACATTTTTGATTCCGCTCCCCGCCAGCTTGACCGCCGTTTCCGTTGCCTGCAAGCCTTCCTTGACCACCAGATCGGCAGCCTCTGCACTAACATCCATAAGAAATGCTCCTTCCAAAATGTGTTATCGTTCCTGCTGCTTGTATTTTCTTTTTTCCGGTTCCTTTTTCGCCCTTTGCTCCCGATACTGCTGTGTCTGCGTCTGCAATCGCGGAATGTCCGTTTCGATGCTCTGGCAGAGGTTCAGGCTGCGCCGCGTCTGCCGCAGACGCTCATTCACGGCAGATAATTCCTGCGTCACATCCATGCCTCGCCGTTTCCATTCGTACAAGCCCTTGCGCCGCTCAGTCAGCGCGTCGATCTGCGCCTGCAAAGCGTCGTGGAGCATAGAGAGTTCCTGCACCGTCTCAATCCGGTTTTCGCGCAGGAATCGGAATTGCCGCTGGTAGCGGCGCAGCTTTGCCGCCTCCTGCCGGATCGTGAACGGCACGGGGCGGGACCGCTTCGGCGTCTTGCCGCGCAGGAGGTAAACATAGTAAAGGTAGAGCGCGTGAAAGCCCTTGACCCTTTTGCGCGGTGGCATCGGCGCGTGTACGCGATACTGCTTCACCTTGCGCGGTGGCTTGTCCGGCTGTAGGCGCTGCCGCTCGGC
>ERZ780218.918-NODE-918-length-22703-cov-5.568085_pt1 | contig 22703 bp, 21 predicted proteins | sample MGYA00510975_ERZ780218 | MGnify/ENA primary metagenome ERZ780218 (study PRJEB29588, sample SAMEA2152063) | human gut metagenome | biome: human gut; feature: human-associated habitat; material: faeces | place: Denmark | collected 2008/2010 ... | reverse complement strand
CCCTCGCCCTGAACAAACTCGAACATAACAGCGCATACTTTTCCGTCGTTTTCCTCAAGCTTAGTCTTCAGATCGCCGATATCATTTGCTCTTACATTTACAAATCCCCCGACAAACGGAAAGAAATAGTTATGAAAAACGTCCTGACCGGTGGCGGAAAGGGTAGCGAGAGTTCTTCCGTGAAAGCTGTTTACAAGGGTAATGATAATATTTCTTTCAGCGTTTCTGCCGTATTTATCGAAGCTGTATTTTCTCGCAAGCTTTATTGCGCACTCGTTAGCCTCGGCCCCCGAATTACCGAAAAACATCTTGCTGTATCCGGTAAGGGCGCAAAGCTTCTCAGCGAAATCAGCCTGAATCTTTGTGTAATAATAATTTGACGTATGCTGAATTTTATGAGCCTGCTCGCATACGGCTCTTACCCAGTCCTCGTCGCAGAAACCCAGGCTGTTGGTTCCTATTCCCGAACCGAAGTCAATATACTCTCTTCCGTTTTCATCTACGGCTATACGGCTTTCGCCTTTTTCAAGCACCAAGTCGTACCGTCCGTAAGTAGGCATAACGTGCTCGTTAAACTGTTCGATCGTGTTCATTTTAAATAATCATTCCTTTCTGCTGCGCCGCCAGTTAACTGTTGGTTCCAGAATCATATCTTAATAAGGGCGATTGCCCCGCCATTCAGCAGGAAAGCCACAGCAATGCCGACCATCCGTCTCAGAACCTGAGAACTATGACTGCAATTATAAACATTCATATATCAAACACAGAACCGTCCGCTACTCTGAATTCGGCTCCGGCGTCGGCGGCGTCGATCTTTCCGGCAAGAAACTTTCTGAATTCCTTACCGTCCCCTTTTGAATATCCTGAGTCTGCAATACACAGACTTATATCCTTATAGTAAATTATAACACAGTCGTATACCACAACGACTTTTGTTATCTTAGCATAATCTATCTTTCTGACAGTAACGGTACAGGTCTGTTCAATATACGAATCAAAAACCCTGATATTCTGCGGATTCCCCAGAGCGGTCTCGCCGCCCTTGCCGAATTTTTTTGAAAACTCCGCTCTGATACTTGCAAAGCGGTATATTACAACAGCTGCAAAAAGCACGGCAAAAATCCAAGCAAAACCGCTTCCGGCTGCAAAAAAGCACACCGCCGCAGCTGCCGGAACCAAGGGAATTAACGTTCTGAAAATATGACCGGCAGAATACCTTTCCATTATCTTCAGGTAATTCATAAGCTGCTTTTTTTCAGTAAAAACCGTAGTATTCTCAAAATAAGCCTGCATTTTCATTTCGATACCTCATATTTGCCAAGCAGTGCGTTCAGCCCGATAATATTACGTAAACTGCGTTCCGATACCCTCGTTTGAAAGCAGCTCGATAAGAATAGAATGAGGTACTCTTCCGTCTATAATAGACGTCCTTTTTACCCCTCTTCTTACAGCCTCAACGCAGCAGTCTATCTTAGGAATCATTCCGCCGCTTATTATTCCCGTCTTTTTCAGATACGGAACATCACTTACCTGAACGAACGGAATAAGCGTTGAATCGTCGTCCTTGTCCTGGAGAAGCCCAGCAATATCAGTCATCAGAATAAGCTTTTCCGCTCTGAGACAGGAAGCAATTCTTGCGGCAGCAGTATCGGCGTTTATATTATAAGCCTGACCGTCCTCGGAAGTGCCTACTGTAGCGATTATCGGAACATAGCCGTTGTTAAGCGCGTCTATAATAGGCTTAGTGGTTACCTTTTTTATCTCTCCGACATATCCCAGATCCACGTCTCCCTGAAGCTTTTCCGCAAGGATCATCTGTCCGTCGCATCCGCACAGTCCAAGCGCCTTTCCGCCGTATAGCTGAAGCGCCGCAACAAGCTCCTTATTTACCTTTCCGCACAGAACCATTTTTACAATATCGATAGTTTCCTTGTCGGTATATCTCAAGCCGCCGATAAATCTGCTTTCAATTCCGACCCGCTTCAGCATTGAATTTATCTCCGGCCCTCCGCCGTGAACCAGTACTACCTTTATGCCTACCTCGGTCAGCAGAACGATATCGCTCATAACCGCCTCTTTCAAAGAATCGTTTGTCATTGCGTTCCCGCCGTATTTTATAACAACGACCTTATCATGGTATTTCTGTATATACGGCAAAGCGTCTATCAATATCTGACTTCTGATACTGTTGGCAATTTCCATTTTTAACATCTTTCCTTTTTGTGATTTATTTAAAACTGCTCCGGAGTCTCTTTATATTCAAGCATATCACCCGCATCCGGATCGTATTTTGCGGCCCGCTCGTTAATAAGCCTATACGCCGTCATATAATTATATACATATTCCAGCATTGTTTCCTTTGCATAATCGATACGTTCCGTATAATCGCTGCCTATAACTCCGAGCATTTTATTTCTGCTCTTGATAATTACCGTTCCCGTATCGTCAGTCTCCTTTTTCACATCAACTTCAAACACATCTTCATAGTATACTGACACCGGCTTTTTGAAAACAAAGCTTATGATACGCTTATCGGTAACGGCATAATAATGATCTGAATCGACGCCGAATATCATCATTGCACCGAGAACCGCAAACGGTAAAGCTATTATTGCCACCAGACCCTTGCCGGAAGTATATACAATAAACATCCATAATACCGCAAAGGCAGCCATCCCGAGTCCCAGCAGCCTTGACTCAAGGTTGCTTTTTATCGCTTTTTTGCCGGTCCACAGAATGCTTTCATCATTGTCAAGATATTCTGTAAACTTATCCGAATAATCAGCTTTCCAGTCAATAATCGTTTTTTTCTGTTTCATTATGATCCCCCATTATTTTTCATATTATTTTTAATGCTGCTGACTTTTAGCCGACAGCCATTAACGTTACGATCTGTAATCTCCGTTTATCCTTACATAATCATAAGTAAGATCGCAGCCCCATGCCGTCGCTTTGCCGTTGCCGCCTCCGATAGAAATATCGACTGCTATCTCATCCTGCGCAAGAATTTTTGCGGCGGCTTCCTCAGAATATCCGATCACTAGACCTTTTTCTCCCACTTTTATCCTGCCTGCCGAAGAACTCATATAAACATCAACTTCGCTTACATCAAATTCAGCGTCTGCATAACCCAGAGCGCAGAAAATACGTCCGCAGTTTGCGTCCTCTCCGAAAATCATCGACTTGAAAAGAGCTGAGCAGATAACGCTTTTTGCGACCTTTATCGCTGCGTCAGTATCCTTTGCTCCCGAAACAGTGCATTCAATAAGCTTTGTCGCGCCTTCGCCGTCCTTGGCAAGAAGCCTTGTAATATTCATCATCACTATGTAAAGAGCCTGCTTGAAGGTATCAAAATCCTTCCCCTCGGTAACGATCTGAGCGTTTCCCGCAAGACCGTTTGCCATGACCATGCACATATCGTTGGTAGACTGATCTCCGTCTATGGAAAGGCAGTTGTATGTTACCTTTACGACCTCGGAAAGTGCCTTCTGAAGCATTTCGGCAGAAACAGCGCAGTCGGTTGTAATAAAATTCAGCGTTGTCGCCATATTCGGGTGTATCATACCGCTGCCTTTTCCCATTCCTCCAAGGCGGCAGATCTTTCCGTCAAGCTCGAACTCCACCGCAACTTCCTTCTTGAAGGTATCCGTAGTCATGATAGCCGTTGCTGCCTTTTCATTCCCGTCATAGGATAATCCTGCGGTAAGATCGCTCATGGCTCTTTCAATTGGCTCTATCGGAAGTATCTCCCCGATAACTCCCGTTGAAGCGACAATTACCTCCTCCGGCTTGATCCCTACAGCTTCCGCAGTAAGGCGGCACATTTTTTCCGCCTTTTCCTCACCGTCGGCGTTGCAGGTATTGGCGTTCTTTGAATTGACTATTACCGCTCTTGCTTTTCCCCCGGTCGCCGCAAGATTTTTCTTTGTTACAATAACAGGCGCGCCCTTTACCTTATTCTGAGTATAAACCCCTGCCGCATTGCACATAACGTCCGAAACGACCATTCCAAGATCCGGCTTAATATTGTCAAAAGGCGAATCGTTTCCGTCATATGCAGGAGATTTTTTTATTCCGCAGTAAAGGCCGTTAGCCTTAAATCCCTTGGCGGCACATACTCCGCCGTCAATATATTTATACCCGTCAAAATTCTTCATTTCAATTACCTCGTTTCCATACTAATATGCTGACGTCTGCAAAGCGTTTGAATAAACGATACGTTTCTGCGGTTCTACGCCTTTTGCCTTAAAAAGCTCCGAAACCGTAACAAATCCGCAGCCCCGTTCCAGCAGCTCCGGTATTATCCTGTCCAGCGCTTCAACGGTGGCGTAATTATTCTCCATATCGTGAAGCAGTATAATATCTCCGTCCTTTACCCGGTCAAGTATCAGTCCGGCTCTTTCCTCAGCAGAAACGTCCGGCTCCCAGTCGTTTGCACCTATTCCGGCAATAAACGGCATCTCGGTATTTTCAAACATCGTATCATTTACCGCAATATAGGGAGGTCTGAAAAAAGCCGGAGCCTTACCTGTTATATCAGATATTTTCTGAGAAGTTACGGCAATATCATTTTTTATTTCATCGGCGGTCATTTTTGTCATATTGGCATGGACAAGCGAATGATTCCCTATTTCGCATCCGATTGCACAGGCATTTTTGATCATCTGCGCCGATTCGTTGTTTATATTGCTGCCTATCACGAAAAATGATCCAACGATCCTGTATTTTTTAAGTTTTTCTATAACCATCGGAGTTATAGTAGTATTCGGACCGTCGTCAAAAGTGAGAGCTGTCAGCTTATCGTATTTCGTATAGTCGATATTGTATTTTTCCACTTTTGCTTCCTCCCTGTTTTCAGCTTCCTTTAAAACCGCTGCCAATGGTTTTCATCAGCGTCCGAAACTGACACGCAGCAGGTAACCGCCGCAGCAGGAACATTCCGCGATTTTTAGCACAGACCCGTATCCTCGTCGATTCCAAGCATAATATTCATATTCTGAACTGCCGCGCCGGAAGCGCCCTTGCCAAGGTTGTCAAAACGTGAACAAAGAAGGATCTGCTCTTCGTTTCCGCAGACAAAAAGCTGCATATCGTTGGTGCCGGCAAGCGTATTCGCTGCCAGAAATCCGTCGGAAAGAGTTTCCTTTCCCGAGAGCTCCATGACCCTGACAAATCTCTGCCCCTCATAGTGAGCGGAAAGTATATCATGTATATCTTCAGGAGTATACCTCCTGCTCAACGCTCTCGAGATCAATGGGACAGTTACCACCATACCGCTGTAATAATCGTCAACGATTGGGTTGAACATGGGCGGATATTTAAGTCCGCACACCGCCTGCATTTCCGGCAGATGCTTGTGAGTCTGTCCCAAAGCGTACTGTCTGGGTGAATACATCTCCCGGCTCTTTTCATCGCTTTCCATTGCGGCTATCATCTTCTTTCCGCCTCCGCTGTATCCGGAAACGGCATGAGCGGTAAGCGGATAATCCTCCGGCAGTACTCCTGCCTTTACCAGCGGATATACAAGGCTTATAAACCCGCTTGCATAGCAGCCGGGATTTGCCACTCTTTTGGAATGCGCTATGCTCTCCCTGTGTCTGCACGAAAGTTCCGGAAAGCCGTAATCCCAGCCGGCGGCCGTTCTGTGAGCGGTAGAGGCGTCGATTATTCTCACATTTTCATTTTCCGCCAACTCAACAGCTTCTCTAGCGGCGGCATCCGGCAGGCAAAGAAAGGTTATGTCAGACTGATTTATAAGCCTTTTTCGCTCGTTTATATCTTTTCTCTTTTCCTCGTCTATAGTAAGTATTTCAAGGTCGCTGCGGTTTTCAAGTCTTTCAACTATCTGAAGTCCGGTGGTTCCCTCTTTTCCGTCTATAAAAACCCTAGTTTTCAAATTTACCAAGTCCTTTAGCATATGAAATTATCAAGACAATATCTGCCGATGATCGGTCTCCGGGCGGTAAGCCTTAATCGTCAAGAATATTCTTGTATTCTCTTTCGGCTCTTTCTTTTTTAGAAAGCTTTCTTCTCTCCTGCTTGGAAACGGCAGTGCCGAACTGATTTCCCAGTCCTCCGCCGAAAAACATCGCAACCGCCGTCATAACAATATAATCAGGCTCCACCATATCGAATCCCAGAAAAAAATACTCCGCCGCCGTTATAACTGTGGCCGCCAGATAAAAATACCACCTTACCCCGTGATGCTTTGTATATCTGAACGCCGTACAGAACGTAATGACGGGATAAATAAACAAAAAAACGATTATAAAAGGCATAAGCGACGTCGTCATTTCGGTGGTATAATAGAAAATCCCCATAGAAACGCCTGTCCACAGGATAAGGTACGCCGCAGCCGCCGGCAGATTCTTTTCAAAGAAAGCTCTAAGCCTTTTCATTAAGCTTATCACGTACATATTCTATCTGCGCCTTTACAGTTTCGGGAGCGGGTCCCCCTGCAGCCTTTCTCTGCATTACACAGGTTTCAAGGCTGATGGCATCGTAAACGTCTTCCTCAAAGGTATCGCACAGCGCCCTGTATTCCTCAAGGGGAAGAGTTTCAAGAGTAAGATCCTTTTCAATACAGGTATGCACCAGAGTTCCGGTAATCTTATATGCGTCCCTGAACGGCAGACCTTTTTTAACCAGATAATCTGCGCAGTCGGTTGCGTTTATAAAGCCTTTTGCCGCCGCATTTCTCATGTTTTCAGGAATAACCTTCATGGTTTCAATCATTGGAATAAAGGTGGAAAGACAAAGCTTGACGGTATCAACAGCGTCAAAAACAGCCTCCTTATCCTCCTGCATATCCTTGTTATATGCAAGGGAAAGTCCCTTCATCATCGTAAGCAGAGTCGTAAGATCGCCGTATACTCTGCCGGTCTTGCCTCTTATCAGCTCGGTAATGTCCGGATTTTTCTTCTGCGGCATAATAGATGAGCCGGTAGCGTATGCGTCGTCAAGTTCTATAAATTTAAACTCCCACGAGCACCACAGCACGATCTCCTCCGAAAATCTTGAAAGATGCATCATAAGTATCGAGATCGCAGACGCAAGCTCTATGCAGAAATCCCTGTCAGAAACGCCGTCCAGTGAATTCTGCGTTATCTCGTCAAAGCCCAGCAGATCGCATACTCTCTGCCTGTTGATAGGATAAGTGGTGGAGGCAAGCGCTCCGCTTCCGAGCGGCATTATATTGGTCCTCTTATATGTATCCTCCAGTCTGCCCAGGTCCCTGAGCAGCATCTGAGCGTACGCCATGAGATGATGTGCAAAGGTTATCGGCTGAGCCCTCTGAAGATGAGTATATCCCGGCATTACTGTAGTAAGATTTTTTTCGGCAAGACCGGTAAGCGTTGCTATAAGCTCCTTTACAAGCTTTTCTATCTCTTTTATCTCTGTCTTTAAATACATTCTCAGATCAAGAGCGACCTGATCGTTTCTTGAACGTGCGGTATGAAGTCTTTTTCCTGCGTCGCCTATTCTTGCCGTCAGCTCCGCCTCGTTGAACATATGAATATCCTCAGCAGTCGGGTCAAACTCAAGCTTTCCCGATTGTATATCCGCAAGAATCCTTTTTAAGCCCTCGATAATCTTCAGGCTTTCCTCAGAGGGAATTATTCCGCATTCCCCAAGCATTGTAGCATGAGCGATAGAGCCTTCAATATCCTGCTTATACATTCTTGCGTCAAAGGAAATAGACGAATTAAAGTCGTTTACCCTTTCATCCACTTCCTTTGTAAATCTTCCTGCCCACATTTTCACTGACATTTTCTCAACCTGCCTTTGTTATTATACTTTTTTAGCATAGATTAATTGTAAAAGCTGAGTGACAACTCTTACATCAATAAGCATTAAACCACCACTTGAGTGGTGGTTTAAGCAAACTGTGCAACAATTCCTTAAAGCTGTTATTACGCCTGAACGTCGTTTTTCTTTTTTACAAGATAGTGGATCGAGGTAAATCCCAGCACTATGAATATAAGAGAGATAACCACGACTGCAATTATATAGACCATAATCTGGTTTTCAGAAAAATTCTCGATCTCATTGAATTCAGCGGCTGTCATACCAAGGTCAGAAGCGGTTACATATCTGACAGAATCGTACTCGTCAAGAATCTCGCACACTTTTGATATGATGAGATTCGCCTTAAATGCAACAACAGAAAAAATCGCGCCTACCAGAATAAAGAAAGTTCTTGCAACAAGACTTATCTTTTTACAGAAAGTCTGCGAAATAAAACTGAGAACAAGAGATACAAAAACTCCCGCTGCCATAAAAGGATAAACATTAGATGCGGTTCTAAGAGCGTCATACATTGCCTCGTCGTCGCCGGTTTCTATAAATCCTGGCTTAAGGACACCCACAAAGCATATGATCGCAAGGATCGCTGTTAAAATCACTATTATTCTGAATATTGCCGCTATTTTTATATTTTTTGTCATGTACTTCTCCTCCATAAAATAATAGAACGTCCCGCATCTTACGGCAGACTTTTTCTGTTGTCTGCGTTACTCCCCGTTCAATACGGGACGCCATCAACTTTTTACGCCGTTATTCCTTTTCGTGCTGCTCAAGCAACTTCTGAATATCAACTCCGTTGATTTTCAGACCGTCGATCTTGCAGTCGTTGATCTCAACGTTTGAAAGATCGCAATGTATGAACTGAGAATTTTTAAGATCGGGGTTTTTAAACTCAACATTGTTCATTATGGAGCACCCGAATCTTGTGTTGCTCATATTAACGCCGAGAAATCTGGAATTTACCATATACATATCGGTAAAATCCCCTTCGGTCATGCTTATATTATTAAATTTTGCGCTGTCCATGTTAACGTCATCAAAAACAGCTTCCTTCAGATTTACGTTGCTGAACTTTGCTCCGCCGAGATTTACGTCCTCAAACGTAGAATTCGGAAGACTGTCGTATGATATCTCAACTTTCTTATCGAAAGCCGGCTCAAATGTTTTTGTATCTGACATATCAATAACCTCCCTCACAGTAATCGATAATTACATACAGCCAAACGCACGTGCGAAAGCGTCCGCTTCATCGGACACAGCCCGGTACACTACTATTTATTCCCCTGTCTTTTCTGCTCCAGCTTAGCGCGGACCTTGATAGGCAGACCGAACAGATTGATAAATCCGGCAGAATCAGCCTGATTGTAAACGTTGTCCTCGTCAAAGGTCGCTACCTCTTCATCGTAAAGAGTATACGGAGAAGTAACTCCCGCATTGATAATGTTACCCTTATAAAGCTTGAGCTTTACGTCGCCCGTAACGGTTTTCTGAGTTTCCGTAACAAATGCGCTCATAGCCTCTCTCAGAGGAGTATACCACTGACCGTTGTATACGATATCCGCAAACTTGATGCTCAAATACTGCTTAACTCTCGCAGTTTCCTTATCGAGAGTGATCGTTTCCAGAACCTCGTGCGCATGATAAAGGATTGCTCCGCCCGGAGTTTCATAAACGCCTCTGGACTTCATTCCCACAAGACGGTTCTCAACCAGATCGGCAAGTCCGATTCCGTTTGCTCCTCCAAGTTCGTTAAGCTTTGCAACCAGATCAACACCGTTCATTTCAACGCCGTCAACAGCAGTCGGAACGCCTTTTTCAAAATGAATAGTTACATATGTAGGCTTGTCAGGAGCGTCGACAGGCGATACGCCCATTTCGAGGAAGCCCGGCTTTTCATACTGCGGCTCGTTTGCAGGATCCTCAAGATCCAGACCCTCGTGAGAAAGATGCCACAGGTTTTTATCCTTTGAATAGTTGGTTTCCCTGTTTATTTTAAGAGGAATGTTATGCGCCTCTGCATATTCGATTTCCTGCTCTCTGGATTTGATATCCCAGATTCTCCAGGGAGCGATTATCTCCATATCCGGAGCGAAAGCCTTGATAGCAAGCTCAAATCTTACCTGGTCGTTTCCTTTTCCCGTACAGCCGTGGCAGATAGCGTCTGCACCCTCTTTTATAGCGATCTCCGCGATCCTCTTGGCAATGATCGGGCGAGCAAAGGATGTTCCCAGAAGATACCTGTTTTCATAAACGGCTCCCGCCTGCACCGTCGGGAATACATAATCCTGAATAAACTCTTCCTTAAGATCCTCGACATAAAGCTTTGAAGCTCCCGTCTTGATCGCCTTTTCCTCAAGACCGTCAAGCTCGGTTCCCTGTCCTACGTCTCCGGAAACGGCGATGACCTCGCAGTTATTATAGTTTTCCTTCAGCCATGGAATAATGATTGAAGTGTCAAGACCGCCGGAATAAGCCAGAACGACCTTTTTGATTTCCTTTGCCATTATAAATTCCTCCGTTACAATTATATTTATGGTAATAGTTCATGTAATCAACCGCATTACAATCACCATTATACACCATTGCTTCATAATGTCAAGTGGTTTTGCATAAAAGTTTTATTTTTATACATAATTTCAGACCTTTTTATGCATATTAACAATATTTATACGGTATTTTATGCATAAAAGTTGTGTTTATACATTTCTTCCGCATAACGCGCCGGCGTCAGAATAAAGTTCTTTCGACCCGCATATAATCATTACAAACGAAACTTTAAGCGGATAAAACTCAAACAAACCGCTTATCTGAAATACTTAAATAAATTATAGCATACGCCTGTATTAAAATCAAGTGCAAATTGCGTTTTTTCCGAGAAATCAGTAGTGATCCCGCAGCATTAATAACACATATGTACAGTGTTGCAATTTTGTACGTTACATGATATAATAACCTTGAAACCAAGTGCTGACGCACTTGACGGAACTTTCAGTTCCGGTTTGCTTCGCAAATTGTTTCAAGAACATTTTATCGTATTAAGGAATCGCCTTACGGCTCTTTTTATGATATAATAAATTTATAAACCTCCGTTTTTCAGCGGAGAACTTTTATCATTTTTATTTAGTTAACGAAAGGATGCGCATACCATGAGCAATGCAAAAACATTTGACGAACTTGGATTCACAAAAATATCGCCGTGCATACTTGATACGGACGGCAATATCAATCCTTTTAAAATGATAGGCAAGGACTGGATGCTTGTCACCGCCGGAGATGAAAACGGATGGAACACAATGACCGCCTCATGGGGCTTTATGGGAGTAATGTGGGGTAAGAATGTTGCCGTTGCCGCGATCAGACCCCAGCGGTATACAAAGGAATTTATAGACAAATCGGAATACTTCACTCTCAGCTTTTTCACGGAGGAATACCGCTCTGCTCTTGCATTCTGCGGAAAATACAGCGGCCGTGACAAAGATAAAGCCGCCGAAACCGGTCTTGCTCCGATATTCGCCGATAATACGACTGCATTTGAGCAAGCAGAAACGATAATTGTTTGCAGAAAGCTTTACGCTCAGGACATGAAGCCGGAATGCTTTACTGACACATCCTGCGACGAACAGTGGTATCCCAACAAGGATTACCACACCGCCTACATCGGCGAAATCGTCGCCATGTACCGAAAGGAATATTGACATCTGAGCTGTACGCAAATATCGCTCAGTAAAAAAAGCCGTTCAACGGACATTTACGCTCCGTCGAACGGCTTTTTTATTTTATACCTCGTCCGGGCACCGATAAAGCCGGCTGCAAATTCAACGAAGTATGGTTCCTCCGCCGATAACATAATCGCCGTCGTAGAAAACTACTGCCTGACCCTTTGAAACTGCGGTATGAGGAGAATGAAACTCCACCCTTGCGCAGCGGTTTTCAAGAGGATACACGGTGCATTCCGCCTCTCTTTGATGATATCTTGTCTGAGCGGTACATTCAAAGGGCTTATCCGGCATATCGAACGGAATATAATTAACGTCTCCGGCTATAAGGGAATCGCATACAAGCTCGTCCTTAGTACCCATGACCAAAATATTTTCGGGTATATTCTTCTCTATTACAAAAAGAGGCTCTCTGTAGGAAATTCCTATTCCTTTTCGCTGTCCTACAGTATAGTTGATAAGTCCCTTATGCTCTCCCAGGTACGTTCCGTCGCTCAAACGGATTTCGCCCTTTTTCTGCTCTCCAGAACGCCGGATTATAAAATCCGCATATTTACCGTCCGGAATAAAGCAGATGTCCTGACTCTCCGGTTTGGACGGATCCGCAAGACCATCGGCGGCAACTATGCCCCTTATCTCATTCTTGCTTTTTTCTCCTGCCGGAAAAATCGTATGGGCAAGCTGATCCTGAGTAAGGGAATATAGAACATAGCTCTGATCCTTCGCCCTGTCCGCCGCCCTTTTCAGAAGCCATCTCCCGGTTTTGTCGCAGTATTCCTTTGTAACGTAGTGACCGGTAGCTATGTACTCGTAGCCAAGTTCTCTGGCCTTATCCAGAAATCTGCCGAATTTCAGATGCTTATTGCACTCCACGCAGGGATTTGGAGTCCCGCCGCTGAGATAGGTATTTACAAAGCTGTCCATTACTTTTTCCTTAAACTCGGCGGAAAAATCAAACACATAAAAATCTATTCCGAGCTTATCAGCCGCAAGTCTTGCATCCCTTACGGCGTCGCTTTCTTCATCCGAAACGAGCTTCATTATGGCTCCTCCGCAGACATAACCGCCGTCCAAAAGCAGCTTTACCGCGGCTGAACTGTCCACGCCTCCGCTCATTGCGGCAAGCACCCTTTTCTCACTGTTATCGGTCACGGTAAACTCTCCCTTCAGTCATGACAATCATGACAGTCCTCGCAGCTTATGCAGCCCACTACAGGCTCCGGATCAATGCCGTTCCTTTTATAGTAATCGGCAATAGCCGCCTTCATCGCCTGCTCCGCAAGAACCGAACAGTGGATCTTTGCGGGAGGAAGTCCGTCCAGCGCCTCCACAACCGCCTTGTTTGTAAGCTTAAGTGCTTCTTCAATACTTTTTCCCTTTATCATCTCAGTTGCAATCGAAGAGGTTGCGACTGCGGCCCCGCAGCCGAAGGTCTTGAACTTAACGTCTGAAATAACGTTTCCGTCAACCTTAATGTACATTTTCATTATATCTCCGCACTTTGCGTTTCCAACCTCGCCTATTCCGTCGGCGTTTTCAAGCTCTCCCACGTTTCTTGGATTAGCAAAGTGATCCATTACCTTTTCACTGTATATCATTTTTCCGTTCCTTTCTTTACACTTCAATATTTTCCGTTGCGCATATCCTCTCCCAGAGCGGAGACATATCTCTGAGCCGTTTCACCGCTGCCGACACTGTTTCAAGAATATAATTTATATCCTCATCGGAAGTTTCTCCGTTTATCGTAAGCCTCAAAGAGCCGTGAGCCGTCTCATGAGGAAGACCTATAGCAAGCAGAACATGAGACGGATCAAGGGAACCGCTTGTACAGGCTGAGCCTGATGACGCCGCTATTCCGTACATATCAAGCATAAGCAGCAAGCTTTCGCCCTCAACGCCCCTGAAGGAAATATTAACGTTTCCCGGAAGCCTGCTTATTCTGTCGCCGTTAAGCCTTGTCTGCGGAATTTTCAGTATTCCGTCAATCAACCTGTCCCTCATTTTTTCAAGCTTTTTTGCCTTTGCCGGAATGTCCGAACAGGCGTCTGAGATTGCTGTACCAAGCGAAACTATTGCCGGAACGTTTTCGGTTCCCGCCCGCTTATTTCCTTCCTGTGCGCCGCCGTAAATCAGATTAGGTATATTAATCCCCTTTCTTATATAAAGCGCTCCGGCTCCCTTTAAAGCATGGATTTTATGACCCGAAAGGGAAAGCATGTCTATATTCATTTTCTTGACGTCTATTTCCACATTCCCTACAGCCTGAACTGCGTCGGTATGAAAGAGCACACCCTTTCTGCGGCAGACCTCTCCTATCTCCGCTATCGGCATAATTGTTCCGATTTCGTTGTTTGCAAACATTACCGTTACAAGACAGGTGTCATCCCGTATTGCCTTTTCCACCTGCTCCGCCGTAATCAGTCCGTTTTCGTCAACCGGAATATATGTTACCTCAAATCCGCGTTTTTCAAGATAACGGCAGGTATGAAGCACGGCATGATGCTCTATTGCAGTTGTTATAATATGCTTTTTACCCTTTTCCTCACCCTTCTCGGCGCATCCTCTGATAGCCCAGTTATCCGACTCGGAACCGCCTCCGGTAAAATATATCTCATTGGTATCGGCGCCCAACGCCTTTGCAGTCTGCTCCCTTGCTCTGAGAATAGCTTTTGCCGCATTCATTCCCATCGAGTATATGCTGGAAGCATTGCCGTATTCCTCGGTAAAATACGGCATTGCCGCATCAAGAGCTCTTTTTGAAACTCTGGTCGTCGCCGCATTGTCGGCATAAACAAATCTTTTCTCCAAGATAATCATTCCTTTCCGCCGAATATTCCTTCAGAATCTGTATTCACAAGCATATACGTTCGTCTTTTCCCGTATTCCGTAATGAAAACAAGAACATTATGCAATACCTCACAATGATCGTGCGCAGAACCGTCAGAGCACAAATGAATCCGCTTCACAATCAGTAACATTTACACGTTCACATCGGCTTGTAAGTAATTATATACCCTTTGGACAAGGAATACAATAGTGTTAAAGAAAAATTTACTGTTTTATATATGAATAATATGAAATGCGATTTAATACAGCTGAAAATTTCGTAAAACAGCTGAAATAAAATCACAGCAAATCAATATGATTTACTGTTTCATTCTTTGCGATTCAGCTACCGCCAGCTGATCGCAGCGTTCATTTTCAGGATGTCCGGCATGACCCTTTACCCAGATAAAATCCACCTTATGCATATCAAGCAGCGCCAGCAGCTTTTCCCAGAGGTCAGAATTCAGCGCTTTCTTCTTATCGCCTTTTACCCAGCCGTTTGCCTGCCACTTTTTAGCCCAGCCCTTTGTGACCGCGTCGATAATATACTTTGAATCGCTGTAAAGCTCGACCTCGCAAGGCTCCTTCAAAGCCGAAAGTCCGGTTATTACAGCGGTAAGCTCCATTCGGTTGTTTGTCGTTTCCCTCTCCCCTCCTGAAAGTTCCTTTACGCTTCCTTTATATCTTAAAATCACACCGTAGCCTCCGGGACCCGGATTTCCCGAGCAGGCTCCGTCGGTAAATATCTCGACCTTTTTCATCAGATAGTCCCTTTCTTATTCTGTATTGATTGTTATTGATTATACCATGAATTTAAACATTTGACAAGCGTTTTACTGCGGCGCATCTGCTCGCCGATATTATACAGTTGAAAAATCCGTCCGTATATGATATAATATAATTCGCAGCCAAGTTAAACGGCTGTCAAGCCATATTTAAAATCATGGAACAAATAGCCTTAAGGCGTAAAATGCCGTATGCAATATGCAAAACGGCATTTTATACTGCGTTCCGAAATTAAAAGAAGGTGTTTTTTTGAACGCAAATAATACTGCTGCCGACGAAAAACTGGGTACGGAAAATATATGGCGGCTGATATTTTCAATGGGAATACCTACGCTTGTCGCGCAGGTCATAAATCTTCTGTATAACATTGTTGACAGAATTTATATCGGACATATCAAGGACATAGGAGCGTCCGCCTTAACAGGCGTTGGTCTGACTATGCCTGTAATAGTTATAATTTCAGCGTTTTCAATGTTTATCGGAGGCGGAGGACCTCCGCTTGCAGCTATCTCGCTGGGGAAGGGCGAACGTGAAAAGGCGGAAAAAATACTGTCAAACGGCTTCACTGTTCTTATTGTTCTTTCGGTAATTCTGTCCGCGCTGTTTCTGATAATCAAGAAACCTTTTTTATATCTCATAGGCGCCAGCGATTCCACATTTCCCTATGCCGACGAATATCTTTCCATATATCTTCTTGGAACCGTTTTTGTTCAGATCACCGTAGGACTGAACACCTTTATCACAGCTCAGGGGCGCTCCAATATCGCTATGCTTTCCGTACTTATAGGCGCCGTCCTCAATATCGTTCTCGATCCGCTTTTCATTTTCGTATTCGATATGGGCGTCCGCGGCGCAGCTATCGCAACAGTGATTTCACAGGCTTTCAGCGCCGCTTGGGTAATCAGATTTCTGACGTCTGAAAAAGCCGACCTTAGAATAAAAAGAAAATTTCTCAGACCCGAAGCGGCTGTTATAAAGTCCGTTGCCGCGCTTGGAATCTCGCCTTTTGTAATGCAGTCCACCGAAAGTCTTATCTCCATTGTTATGAACAGCGGACTTCAGAAATACGGCGGCGATTTATATGTCGGTTCTCTTACGATAATGCAAAGCGTAATGCAGATCATGACCACGCCGGTTTCCGGATTTGCTCAGGGAATTTCGCCGATAATAAGCTATAATTACGGCGCAGGAAAAACCGACAGAGTGAGAACGACCTTCCGCAGGCTTGCCGCTCTGATGTTCGGGTACACCTCGCTCATAGCCCTGGCGGCGATCTTGTTTCCTCAGGTCTTTGCCGGAATGTTTACAAACGACGCAGAGCTTATAAGCCTTACCTCGAAAATTCTGCCGATATTCGTTTCCGGAATGCTGATTTTCGGAATTCAGCTTGCCTGCCAGAACACGTTTATGGCGCTGGGCCAAGCGAAGATCTCGTTATTTATCGCAATGCTAAGAAAGGTCATACTCCTTATTCCTCTGACGATAATTCTGCCGAAATTTTTCGGAGTTATGGGAGTTTATTATGCGGAGCCTGTTTCGGACGTTACCGCAGCCATAACCTGCGTCATACTATTTTCCTTGAACTTCAAAAAAATACTTTCTCACGAGAGATGACAAAAAGCTGTATGCCGAAGCCTGAAAATACAGGCTTCGGCGTACAGCTTTGTTTTTACTGTCTTACTCCGTTGGAATCAAAGGTATATTTCTTTCCGTCAATAGTTCTGGTGGTATCGGTATAGGGAGTTCCGTCGTTCCGGCAATAGTAACGCTGAGAATTCCATTTTACCCAACCGCCCTTTATATATCCGTTTTCTCCTATAACGTAATAAACTCCGTCTATATAAACAGGACCTCTGAGCGGAACGCCGTTTTCAAGGAAATATCTCTTTCCGCCTATATCGGTCCAGCCGCGCTGAAGCTTTCCATCGCCGCCGAAATAATATTCGATACCGTCTATAGTCGTCCAGCCGGAAGCCGCTTTTCCGTTGCTTCCGAAATAATAGGTGCCGTCGTCAGTATTTACCCATTTATCTGTAACCATACCGTTTCTGCTCATATAGTAGACCGAACCGCCTTCGGAAAATATTCCGTTTACAAGGCGGCATTCGCCGTCAAAATAATATCTTTTTCCGTCGATCTCATGCCAGCCATTTACGGCGTAGCCGTCTGCGTCAAAATAATATGTGTGCCCGCCGGAGGTTTTAAAATCCTCCCTTATCCAGATATCGTCATTTTCTTCAGTCTTACTCTGAGCAAACCGCAGACCGTCATCCGTTTCCACAAGTCCATCAGCAAGCGCCCCATCCTCCGAAAAGGTATATTCCTCGCCGTCAATAATAACGGTTCCCGTTGCTGCGGCTCCGCAAATTCCAAAATAATAGCGTTTTTTATCTATGGTTTTCCAGCCGGTAGCTTTCAGACCGGTTTCCTCGTCAAAATAAAACCTGTATCCGCTTATCTCCTGCCAACCGGTAACCATGTGATTATCCTCGTCAAAATAAAGCTGGTAAAAAAGCTCCTTGCCGACCTTTTTATAAGCTTCAAGCATAAAGGCGTCATAAGTTCCGTCCTCATACTGCTCACTTATTTCATCCAGCCTCTCGCTTTCCTTTTCAGAAAGCTTGGTCTTTTCGTCTGTCTGTGCTTTAAGCTCCTTATCGAAAAGCTTTGAATCGCTCTTGAACTGAGCTATCTTTTTCTTTTCATCCGAGCCGTATTTATAGATTTTTATCCAGCCCTCCACGGCGTTGTGATCTATCGGATCAAAATAATAGGTTTCTCCGTCCCATTCCATAAAGCCCGACTCTACCACTCCGTCCTGTCCGAAGTAATATGTTTTGCCTTTTATTTCCTGCCAACCAGAAAGCAGTCTACCCTTTTTGTCAAAATAATAATAGTGATCCTTTATCTTGACAAAGCCGGTATCCGCCGATCCGTCCGCTGCGAAATGATATTTATAACCATTATCCTTGAACCAGCCCGTATCCATAACTCCGTCGTCGGAAAAATGATACCGATCTTCTCCGATGGTTTTCCATTTTTTCACCATTTTATATTCGCTGTCAAAATAATATGTTTTTCCGTCGATTTCGGCAAATCCCACATTGAAAGCGCCGGTAACCTCATCGGCGTGCATATAATCGCTGCCGTCCTTTTTCCAGCCGGTAAACATTGCCCCGTTATCGCTGAAATAATATCGGCTGCCGCTTATATCCTGCCAGCCGGTAACCATATGCCCGTCCGGAGCGAAATAATAGGTTTCTCCGTTTATTTCAAGAAAACCCACCGCCATCTCGCCTGTATTTTTGAAATAATACTGTATTCCGTTAATCTCTGCCCAGCCGGTTATCTTTTTTCCGTCAGCATCGTAGTAATAATCTCCGCCGTTTACTTTATTGAAGCCCGAATCGGGAAAGCCATGGTCATTAAAATAATATTCTATTCCGTTGAAATCTCTCAAACCGGTGCGAAAAATCCCGGAATCGTCTGCAAAATAATACTCCTCGCCGTCTATCTCGACTCTTCCTCTTACCATAACTCCTGACTTGTCAAAATAATAGGTCTCGCCGTCGTATTCCTGCCAGCCGGTAAGCATATAGCCGTTTTCATCAAAAAGATAGGTGGAGTTGCTTATAAGCTGCATTCCGGTAGCGCGTTCTCTGTCATCTCTGAGAATATAATATGTACCCTCGTCAGCGGTATGCCAGCCGGGAGCATAATACATTCCATAATAAAGATAACCTCCGAAAGCCGCGCCCATAACGACAGTACACGCCGCTGCCGCTGCGATTATCCGTTTTCTGCCTTTATCGGCGTTCCTGCCGCCGCTGTAGGATCCGGTCATTGTACTCATTGTAACGCCCGCTGTCAATGCAGAGCGACCGCTCCGCAGCGCAGACCTGCACCTGCCTTTCACAATTATAATAAAATTCCATCAGATATACTCAAATAAATTATATCACAGTATATCCTGTCTGTCAAACGAAAATCATGTGAAAATGCCGTGATAAAAAATCGTCTGCAAGCAAATGCAGACGCTGTAAGCCAACTGTATTTGTTGTTAACCGCTGAACATGAACAGGTCTATTTAATCACAAAGCTCTGCGACAACCTTACTTATAAGCTTTCCGTCGGCCTTTCCTTTAAGCTCGCCCATTACGGTTTTCATGATAATACCTTTATTTTTAGAAGCGATTACGTCGGCAAACTTTTCTGTAAGCACCGCTTTTATCTCCTCCTCGCTGAGCTGCTTGGGGGCAAACTCTTTGATTACAGCAATATTGGCGGCATATTCCGCTTTAAGCTCCGCTCTTTCGTCGGGGCAGGTATCATACTGCTCCTGGGCTGATTTAAGCTCCTTCAGAATCACGGCGTCCACCATGCTGTCGGGAATATTATCTCTTACTCCCTCGTCTATCGCCACCTTTTTAACCGCCGCTATCAGATTGGATACAGATTCCTTTCTCGGCTTATCCTTAGCTTTCATTGCGGCTATCATTTCGCTCTGCAATTTCTTGAATTCCATTTCAAATCGATCCTTTCTTTAAAACCTGCCCGGATAAACTTCCGACAGATGCGATATGCTATAAATATATTATACCATAAACTTCCTCGGAAATCAATACTCGTTGTCTATCTGAATAACGCAGTTATACCGCTCATCGGACTGTAAAAGTCTTTGCTTTATGCTTTGGATATCGCTTTCAAGCTGTGCGTCGGAGATCCCATAAGGAACTACCATATCAAATATAAGATTTATTTTGTTCTCGCCGTCAACAATTCTGAAATCGTGAATACTGTATTCTGAATTGGTATCGGCAACTGCGGAAACCACCTGTCCTTTTATCTTATCCGACCGCTCGCAGTTTACCGAGACCGGATCCATATGAATCACCATGTGAATCCCCATTTCCGCTTCTATACGCTTTTCGACAGCGTCTATGACCTCATGGACCGCAACTATATCGGAATCGTCGGGAACTTCTGCATGAATTGAAGCCATTACACGTCCCGGACCGTAATCGTGCACGATAAGGTCATGAACTCCTGTTATTCCTTCGCCGTTAAGCACCTTTGAGGAAATCTCGTTTACAAGTTCTCTGCTTGCAGGCGTTCCGAGCAATATTCCGACAGTATCTCTGGCTATCTCAAAGCCTGTTTTCATAATAAGCAGAGCAACCACGGTTCCGACTATTCCGTCAAGGGCGGGAAAATTCACAAATCGCCCGATAACGGTTGTAAGTATAACCGCGCTTGTTGCAATAACGTCGTTAAGCGAGTCCCGGGCTGCGGCTTTCAGCGTTGAGGAATTTATTTTTTCGCCCATGTATTTTCCGCTGAAATACAGCCACACCTTAACCAGTACAGACAGCGACAGAATCACTATAACAGGCAGACTGAAATTCATCTTCTCCGGCTTGAAAATTTTCACTGCCGAGCTTTTAAGCAGTTCAAAGCCCATAAGCAGAATAATAAACGAAACTATCAGCGAGGATATATATTCAAGCCGTCCGTGTCCGAAGGGGTGCTCCTTATCGGGACGCTTTCCGCTCAGCTTAGTGCCGATTATCGTGACCAGCGATGATCCCATATCCGACAGATTGTTGAATGCGTCAGATATTATCGCTATACTGTTCATAACCGTTCCGGCGCACAGCTTAAGAACAAAAAGGAATGTATTGCAGATTATTCCCAGCACTCCGCCGAGAATGCCGTAGCTCTCCCTTACCTTTTTGTCGGACACGTTTTCGCTGTTTTTTATAAAGCGTTTTACTATTAATTTTATCATACGCCATAGCCTTTCATCAAACATACGGGCAGAAAGTTTCTGCCGTCAAACTTTATTATACTATTATGCCGGAGCCGTGTCAATGTGAATATGCAAAAAACTTCTTCATAAGAATCTACCGTAACTGCCGGTATGCCGAGGCGCATTATAATATTATACGAACAAAAATTCAGCCCGCACACAAAATGCGGACTGAACCTGATAGCTTTGCCGTCGTTATTTATCTTTTCTTCAATACCGTAACCGCCGCGCCTGCAATGAGAACAGCCGCCGCAATTCCTGCCGCCGCTCCGGTAACGGGGTTGCCGTCTGTCTTGTCTGAAGCCTGAGAGCTTGTCTTGCTGTCTGCCGACGAAGAATCAGTTGATGCGTCGGAAGATTCTGCCGATGCATCATCGCTTAAGCTGTCGGCAATTGAACTGTCATCACTTGAGCTGTCTGCATCGGATGAAGCTTCGGAAGAGCTTTCTTCGGAGGATACGTCGGAGCTTTCCTCAGACGATTCGTCCGCCAGAGCCGTTCCCTCCGCCGTTCTTGTATCGGTTTCGCCGCATCCGTAGTCGCACTGTGCGGTTTCCGTTCCGTCAACCCCTATCTCGGCGTCGTTATTATATACGTAATTCGTAAAGCTGTGAGCTGTTACGGTTTCCGTATTTCCCTCATCGATCTCGATCGTTCCGTCAGAATTGCATGCGATCGCAACCGTTCCGTTGTTGATTATCTTTGCAGTATCGTCCGCTTTAAGCACACTTGCTCCGTCAGCAAGGGTAAGAGTAACTCCTTCGGGAATGGTCAGCGTTCTGCCGGCAGAAACTGTGAAATCTTCTTTAAGGGTATAATCGGTATCAAAAGAAACAGCGTTTCCATCTCTGATTGAATAGCCCTCTACGACTGCTCCGCTTTCAACAGAAATGGAGGCATTTGCATCGGCAGCCCTCAGCATCTGCCTATTGCTTTTTGACAGAAGCTTTGAATCGGCGTCTACCTTAATCTCTCCTCCAAATATAGCCAGTCCCGCAGCGCTTTCAACATTAACCGTAGAATTAATTATTTCTATGCTTTCTCCAAGCAATTCATATTTGCCGAGCGTTCCCCTGCCGCAAAATATTCCAAAGTATTTGCCTTTAAGAGTAACTTCGCTGTCTTTCATGGTAATCTTTGACTTAACAGAATAATCGTCACTTGCTATAGCCGCGCCAAGTATCGCCGCGGTACCATCCGCCTCAGCTTCAAGAGTCACAGTACTTTCGTCAATAATAAGATTTCTGGAGCAATAAATCGGAGTACCTTCTTGAACGGTCGTTCTAACGTTAAAGGTCAGCCATTCCGAATTTCACAGTCTACATAGCATAAAAATCCGTCATCAGTATAAGAATCAACCGTTGCATTGTCTACTACTAAATTGTACACGTTATTCGCCGCATATTTACAATCGGTAATTTCCAGCGATCCGCCCCCGGTAATTTTTACTGCGCCGACATTATCTAAATCGTCACTGTTCGCAACAATATCGTCAATCGCTTTGTTAAAGCCTTTTATGTAGTTTTTTCCGATCAGATTTATCGTCACATCTTGATCTTCTATGATCTTAACAGTAATTCCGGTTCCGGTGCCGCCACCCTCTATAGAAACGTTATCAAGCGTAAGCGTTTTTGTATCGGCGTTCCATGTATATCCGTCTCCGCTTGCAAAGTTTTCTGCGGTAGTATCAAGCCCTCCGGTGATCGTCACACTTTCTTCAGCAGAAGCAGTAAACGCCATGCAACCGATGGCCACCGCTG
>ERZ780218.915-NODE-915-length-22815-cov-4.507689_pt1 | contig 22815 bp, 20 predicted proteins | sample MGYA00510975_ERZ780218 | MGnify/ENA primary metagenome ERZ780218 (study PRJEB29588, sample SAMEA2152063) | human gut metagenome | biome: human gut; feature: human-associated habitat; material: faeces | place: Denmark | collected 2008/2010 ... | reverse complement strand
ATCATTTTTTCTACTTGTTTTTCTTTTTGGGTCTCACATCTATTGTAACATTACATAATATTAATCTTAAAAAGTTAATTTTGCTTGAAATTCAATTCATTATGTGGTATAATAAAAATATTTAGATTGTAATTAAAGGTGGAAAATAAAATGCCGATAAAAATACCGGATAATCTTCCGGCTTTTTCTACGCTGGAAGCTGAAAACATATTTGTAATACCTAACGACCGTGCCGATCATCAGGATATACGTGCGCTGAAAATTGCTATTGTAAATCTTATGCCTAATAAAATAGTTACTGAGACACAGTTGCTGAGACTTTTGAGCAATACTCCGCTTCATGTGGATATTGACTTAGTACAGATGAATCATATTTCAAAGAATACTCCCCAGGAGCATATGCTTGCATTTTACAAATCTTTTGACGAGGTAAGAAGTAACAGATATGATGGACTGATAATTACCGGAGCGCCTGTAGAACAGATGGAATACGATAATGTAGATTATTGGAGCGAGCTTTGTGAGGTTTTTGAATGGTCCAAAACAAATGTATATTCAACTATTCATATATGCTGGGGCGCTCAGGCTGCGCTTTATTATCATTATGGCATACCTAAGTATCCTCTTGACTGCAAAAAGTTCGGGAACTTCAAGCATCATATAGATTATCCGCAGAGCCTTCTTCTTAAAGGCTTCGGAGATGTTTTTCATTGCCCTCATTCACGTCATACGGAAATAAGACGGGAAGATGTAGAGAAAGTATCCGATCTTATTATCGTTGCTGAGTCTTATGAGGCCGGTATCCATGTTATTTCCGATAAATCCGAAAGACAATTTTATCTTCTGGGTCATTGGGAGTATGACCGCGATACGCTGGCAAAGGAATACTTCAGAGATGTTGAAAAAGGTCTTGATATAGAAGTTCCATATAATTATTTTCCGGACAATAACCCGAATCTTACTCCTATATTCAATTGGAGCTGCTCCGCAAATCTGATGTATGCAAACTGGCTTAATTACTGCGTATATCAGAAAACTCCATATAATCTGAAAGATTTGACTCCTGTAAAACACTGAAAAATACCGCGCAAAGCACATTTGACAGCTTTGGGCGGTATTTTTACAGCAAATTGATTTCTATAGATTCCAGAATATTCGATGCAATCTGCAGTAAGCACATTACACATTTAATATGAATAAAACCCACAGAGATCATCCCTGCGGGCGATATGCTACATTATATTCCTGTCAGAATATCACGCAAATTGAAGCACATCCTTAAACACTGCTACTTATGTATCTCAGATTATATCATCTTCCTGATTAGGAATGCTAAGCTGCTTTTTAGGAATACGCTTTATAGGATCATATACCCATTTTTTGCAGTTATAATCAGCATCAACAAGCCCCTGCTTTTCACAAAGAACCTTGTTGCCCTCCTTGGAACGGTTGCCGAACAGGCAATATGAACAGGAAGGCTGAATTTCATTCCCAAAAAAGTTTTTCTTCTTAGCCATATATATACAACTCCTTTAAAGTTATTGTTTATTTACTTTTATATTATATCACAGTTCTTTTGAAAATGCTAGTCTTTTCTTAAAACTAATAGAAAAATCATCATTATTAAGCAAATTGACGGAACAAAATTGTTAAAATCGACGATTATTTGAGTGTTTTGTGAAGAAGCCGGCACATATTTGGAGCTGAATAACATAAACACCATTGAACTTACAATATATTGAATTGCGAAAAAAAGTATCCTTGACAGAAAAAATTTTTTAAGAGAAAACATATTGGCATTAACGGCTGTTATTTGAAGCATAACGCATAAGCCGCCGAATCCGCACAATGAAGTTATAAGCGGAAGAAATCTGTATGGAGCTCCGGAAAGCTGAGTGACAGATGAAATTTCAAAAAAGGCTTTTATTAAAACCAAACCGTTGTAGGATATATTGAATTTACCGGCTATAAAATCAAACACATTGCAGCTTTCCATCACAGACATAACGGTAGAGAAGAGAACTATCAAAATACACATTACAAAAAGAGATTTTCCTGCATCTACTGCCGAGTTTATAATGACTTCAGGGCTGAGATTCAAATTTTCACCGGTATCATTGCCGTTGATTTTATAAATTCTGTTTAAAATTACAGCCATAAGTATATTGGATATTAAAACCGAAGCAAATATAAGCAACCCGATCTTTTTGTTCCCGAATACAGCTAAACCTACCGCTCCGGTCAGAAATGCCGGTCCGCCTGCATAACAGTAACAGCTCATAATTTCAGCGTTTTTAGCTGAAATTCTACCTTCTTTGACCATTTCTGAAAGCAGCTTTATTCCTATAGGATATCCGCAGACGTTGCCCAAAATAAATATGAAAAACAGATTATCGGGAAGTCTGAGCACATACTTGCTGATAAAATGAAAAGGTCTTGAAATATAATAATAAAGCCTGCTTTTTATTATTATACCTGAAACGGCCATAAAAGCAAACAAAGAGGGGATAATTATATTGATACATCTGACTATCGAGTCGATAATTCCTTCCGATACGGCTTTGGCGTTTACAATTAAAGCTATGCAGTAGCAAAATGCCGCAACGCCTAGCAGGTATGGTTTCTTCTTTTTAGATTTTAATATCATAAGGCTTGTTTCCTCCTGTAACGTGCCGGTTTTCTTTTACATTTAAGTATATGTCCGAGTATCGTATAATATAATTGTATAAAAAGAAAACGGAGTGATCTTTATGAAAAGAAAAGCACCAAACATAAAATTTACGGGAAAAGCAAAGGAATTTATGTGTCTGAACTCATATATTAATATTCTTGATAATAAAAAGGTGATAATAGAAAACTGCAAGCAGATACTTGAATGCAACGAGGTGCTTGCACGTGTGGCAACAGGAAGCTTTCAGGTAGAAATATGGGGGCACGGACTTTCATTAAGCAATTATTGTACGGATTCAGTGGAGGTAACTGGGGTTGTGGAGTCAGTAGCCCTGACTTCCAGAAGACTGAAGGAGAGGGAAGTTTAATTTTTTTATAACAAACCCCACCATAACATTGAAAGGAGGCATGCTCCATATCCGGAGCATGATCATATAATAATGAGCCTTGGAACCTTAAGCTATGAAATAATCGGAGACAGCTATGAAAAGCTATACAAATATATAATGGATGAAAATATTCCATGTAAAAGCATTACAGAAATAAAAGGCGTACTTTATCTTGAAATATCCGTATGGTGTAAAAGCATTATAGAAGAAGAATTTGATAAGCTTTCTTATGAATATAAAATTACAAAGCAAAAGGGTTTATTTTTTATTTTAAAAAAGATCATAAGCCGAAAGGGACTTGTGTTTGGAGGACTGACAGTTTTAATCATATCTTTTATAGCTTCCAATTTAATGCTGAATCTTGAAATTTTATGCGAGGACGAAAATATAAAAAAGGACATCACCGCCGTTTTACATGAAAACGGAGTTACTGCGGGATGCTTTATACCTTCTATAAACTGTACCGTAATAGAAAGAGAACTAAAACAGAAGGTAGACGGTATTTCATGGGCTGGCATAACCTGCGACGGATCTACCTTGATTATTGACGTTGTTGAGAATGTTGACAAGCCCGAAGCGAGAAAAATAAGAATGCCATGCAATCTGGTTGCAAAATATGACGCTGTAATCGATAAAATCGAGGTGTATGACGGTCAACTGGTAACTACAGTAGGAAGCGGAGTAAGAAAGGGAGATATACTTGTCAGCGGAACGGTTATTACAGAAAAGATCTTCTACGAGGATGGAAAAGAAATAAAAGAAGTATCTCAGAAATATGCCAGGTCTCTTGGCAAAATATATGGAACATTTTCACTGACTCAGACTTTTTATCAGCCCTTTGAAGTTGTTGAGGAAGTAATTGACGATAAGGCAATAAACAAAAATTATCTAAAAATATTTGACGCTGCTATTCCTCTTTTTATTTCAAAGGAGGAGGGAAGATACAGCGAAAGTTCAAGCAGCAATATGTTTTCAATATTCGGCTTTGAATTGCCTGTCGGTATAACTCATACCGAGCTTTATGAAATCACTCTTCAGAATGCTGCATATACGGAAGAAGAAGCATTGAAGCTTGCTGATAAGCAGGCAAAAAAATATGAAAATAACTTTCTGAAGGAATATGAAATAAAAGATGTAAAAAGAAGTGAAAAATCCACAGAAAATGGCGTGGAGGTAACGGTTGAATACACGCTGTACGGGGACATAAGCCAGGAGGTCGAATTCTTTATAAATAAGTAACGATATTGTCTTAAAAACGTCTTTTAACGCATTGCATTTTGAACATAAATGTGATATACTAATTAAGGAATGAAATTATTGCTAAGGCTTATATAAATGCTTATGGAAGGACCGATAATTATTAATGATAGATAAAACCATAAATGTTGACAGAATGGAAGTAGTTTTAAATCTGTTCGGAAATTATGATGAAAATATCAATCTAATCCAGCGTCAGTATAACGTGGTTATACTTAGCCGTGGAAGCGATATAAAAATTACCGGCGAGGAAGAAAATGTGTATTCCGCCTCTAAAGCTATAGAAGCCCTGATAACTCTTGCCAACAAAGGTGAAAATATTAATGAGCAAAATATAAGATATGTTTTTTCCCTGGTTAAAGAAGGGGCCCAGAATGAAATTCAGAATCTGACGGACGACGGAATATGTGTTACCATGAACGGCAGAATTGTCAAGCCCAAAACGATTGGACAGAAAAAATATGTTGACGCTATAAGAAGTAAAACTATAGTTCTTGGGGTAGGTCCGGCCGGAACGGGTAAAACATATCTTGCCGTTGCAATGGCGGTAAAGGCTTTCAGAGCGCACGAGGTAAATAAGATCATCCTTACGCGTCCCGCTGTTGAGGCAGGTGAAAAGCTTGGCTTTCTTCCGGGTGATCTGCAAAATAAGGTCGATCCTTATTTGAGGCCTTTGTATGATGCTTTATTTGAAATGCTTGGACCCGAAACCTTTGCAAAGCAGCAGGAAAGAGGGTGTATCGAAGTGGCTCCGCTTGCATATATGAGAGGCCGTACGCTTGACGACTCTTTTATTATTCTTGACGAGGCGCAGAATACAACTCCTGAGCAGATGAAAATGTTCCTTACCCGTCTTGGCTTTAATTCTAAAATTGTTATTACCGGAGATGTTACTCAGATAGACCTGCCCGATTCAAAACGTTCGGGACTTATTGAAGCGACCCGGGTTTTGAAATCCGTTGACGATATAGCTATAAATCGTTTTACTGAAAAAGACGTCGTAAGGCACAAGCTTGTTCAGGACATTATAAAGGCATATGAAAAATATTACGAGAGAGGAAATGCATTAAATCATGGGAAAGGTTAAAGTTTTAATAACAAATAATCAGAATGTTTTTAAAATTCCCGTCGGCATTCGTCTTTTGATCAGAAAATGCTGTCATGCTGTTCTTGTAAGTGAAGGCATGAACGAGGATTATGAAATAAGCGTTTCGTTTGTTGACGATGAGGAAATACATCGTCTTAATAAGGAATTCAGAAATATTGACCGATCAACGGACGTGCTTTCTTTTCCTCTTGGTAAGGACGGGATATACGATAAAGATAATGAGACAAACTCTTATCTGCTGGGCGATATAGTAATATCTGTTGAGACGGCATATAAACAGGCTGAAATATACGGACATTCAATAGAACGTGAAATCGGTTTTCTGACAGTTCATTCCATGCTTCACCTTTTGGGGTATGATCATGAAGAGGGTGCGCTTCAGGAACGTTTGATGCGTGAAAAGGAAGAAAGTATTCTGTCAGTTCTGGGAATATCCCGTGATCAGAGCTTTGTAATAGACGAGCATGAATATAAAATATAGTTTAAAGCGTTTTGCAAAAGGCTTCGGATATGCTTTCAGCGGAATAATAGCTTCGGTAAAATCGGAGAGAAATCTCAGGTTTCATTTATGTGCGGCTTTTTACGTGATATTGTTTATGAGTTTTTATGAGCTTACAAAATGTGAAAAAGCAGTGATTTTTCTTGCTATCGGCTCAGTTATCGGCTTTGAATTGCTAAATACAGCTGTTGAGCGCTGTGTGGACTTGCTTTCACCGAAATATCATCCGATCGCCAAAAAAGCTAAGGACGCCGCTGCCGGAGCCGTTTTGTGTCTGACCTTTTTTGTCGTTGCTGTTGGAATAGTGTTTTTCTGGGATTTAAAGGTTTTTGATGAGATATTTAGATTTTTCTCCGGAAATATTATAGCATTAATCGGTTTGATAATTTCAGCTGTAATCTGGTTTTTCTTTATTTTCTTAGTAAAAACCGATAAAAAGAATGTAAAAAGATAAGGAAATTGAATTATGAGTAATACAAAAAATGCTTTTGTTACAATTGCCGGAAGACCTAATGCCGGCAAATCCTCTCTTCTTAATGCTTTGGTAGGGGAGAAGATTGCTGCAGTCAGCTCAAAGCCTCAGACCACAAGAACTAAAATAACCGGCGTAGTGACCAAAGGCGATATGCAATACGTTTTTATGGATACTCCGGGTATGCACAGGGCTAAAAATAAGCTGTCAGAGCATATGATGAAAGCGGTCAGCGATTCCGTTGCCGACGTTGACATTGTACTGTTGGTGGCCGACTGCACAAAAACTATCTCCCAGAGCGAACGAGAGCTTATCTCCGGCATAAGCCGCAAAAGTAAGGTAATTCTGGTTCTGAACAAGATAGATCTATTATCGGAAAAGTCTTCCATAATGAAAAAAATCGCGGAATATTCCGAGCTTTATAATTTTGTAGAAATAATACCTGTAAGCGTTATTGAAAACGACGGAATAGATATTATTATTTCTGCTATAAACAAGCTTGCCGTTGAGGGACCGCATTATTTTCCGGATAATATGCTTACAGATCAGCCGGAAAAGGTCATAATGGCGGAAATAATACGCGAAAAGGCGCTTAATAATCTTAATGAGGAAATACCGCACGGAATTGCCGTAACAATTGAAAGCCTCAATGAACGTGACAGCAAAAACGGAGAACCGATTTTGGATATTTCGGCTGTGATTTATTGCGAAAAGGAGTCGCATAAGCGAATAGTTATCGGCAAAAACGGTTTAATGCTGAAAAAAATCGGCGGCGAAGCAAGAGCCGAGCTTGAGAAGTTTTTTCAGATAAAAGTAAATCTTCAGTGCTGGATAAAGGTTAAGGAAGGCTGGAGAAACAGAGAGGGTATGATAAGGAATTTCGGATTATCTTAAATTCTGAAAAAATTTCCGTTTATAACTTTTTTGCTATATGCAAACAATATAAACAGTTTCGATATAAGGGAGCTGTTAAAAATGAATTTATGGGAAAAATTTTTCAAGAGCGGTAAAATTGAAGATTATCTTAATTATAAAAATTCCGAAGAGGGAAGAGTAAATGAAGACCTTTAAAGGGCTTGTAATTCGGGAAGCAAGCAGAGGTGAATCCAGCAAGTCAATAACGGTTCTGTGCGCAGAATACGGCGTTATAGATATTTTTGTGCGAAGCGGAATGAAAAGTCTGAAATCATCGTCCGCTACTCAGGTGTTTTCATATTCAATATTTTGTACCGATGAAAAAAAAGACTCACGCGGCCGTGTAAATTACTATCTGAACAGTGCAGAGTCGGTCAATATTTTTTATAATATCAGGCTTGATGTAAAAAAAACCGCGCTGGCAAGTTATTTTACTGATCTGCTTTGCTATTCGAGAATAGAAAATGCCGATTGCAGCGAGATTTTAAAGCTTACGCTCAATTCCTTTTATTTTTTGGATAAGTGTACCAGAGAACCTGATCTTTTAAAGTCGATATTTGAATTCAGACTGCTTTGCGAGCTTGGGTTCAGACCGTACCTGATAGGCTGCAATCATTGTTTTGTTTACGAAAGCGATATAATGCACTTTAATTTCAAGACCGGTCTGCTTGAGTGTGAAAAATGCTGCCGCAATCCGGACAGTATTTTTGACTATAAGCTTGACAGAACTATGCTTTATATCGTACGATATATTGCTCTGACCGACTACAACAAGCTTTTCAGTTTCAGGCTGAGCGACGCTTATCTGAAAAAGCTTTCTGATTTTACGGAGAAATTTACAGGATATTATTTTACAAACGATTTTGAAACCTTAAGATTTTATAAAATGATTTAGGCGGTGAAACCTTGAATAAATATTATGAAACGCTGGAGCTACATAAGATACTGGAAATGCTTTCAAATGAATGTTCCAACGATAAAACCAGACAAATGGCGCGGGAAATAGTTCCGTCAGATGATTTTTTCACAGTACAGCGTGAAATCAATAAGACCGTATGCGCCTTCGATTTATCTGTTAAATTCGGCACGCCTGTATTTACCGGTATAAAAGATATTTCCGCTGCGCTGAAACGCGCAGATTCCGGAGCGGTTCTTTCTTTAAAAGAGCTTCTGGAAATCAAGCGGGTGCTATGGCAGATAAATATGCTTTCCGACTGGTATAAAAATATAGAGAATAATGATAATGAACTTGATTATCTCTTTGAAGGGCTTTTTCCCAATAAGTATCTGGAAAGCAAACTTGAAGCAGCAATTATCGATGAAAATACGCTGGCAGACGATGCAAGCCCTGAGCTGGCGTCAATAAGAAAGAAAATTGCCAATTCAGGAATCAAGATCAGAGAAACTCTTGATAAGATGATCAAATCATCAAGTGTAAATAAATATTTACAAGATTCTATAGTTACGATTCGTGACGGAAGATTTGTCCTGCCGGTAAAAAGCGAGCACAAAGGCCAGATTAACGGTCTTGTTCACGATACGTCAGCAACCGGATCAACACTGTTTATTGAGCCAATGTCCGTAGTTGAAGCAAATAACGATATCAGAATTCTTAAGGGCAGAGAGCAGGATGAAATCCACAGAATTCTTTCCGAGTTTTCCTCAGAATGCGCTCAGATAAAAGAGCAGCTTGATTCCGGCTATAGTTCATCGGTTGAACTTAACCTTTATTTTGCAAAAGCAAATCTTGCCGCTAAAATGAATGCCTGCGTTCCTGAATTAAACGATGAAAATATAATTGTTCTTAATAAAGCCCGCCATCCGCTTATCAATGCGAAGGATGTTGTGCCTATAAATTTTTCAATAGGGGGCGAGTACGATACACTAATTATTACCGGTCCCAATACGGGCGGAAAGACCGTCGTTCTGAAAACGGTAGGTCTTCTTACTCTTATGACAATGTGCGGGCTTTTAATTCCGGCTTCAGACGGAAGCAGAATCTCGATTTATAAGAATATACTGGTTGATATCGGGGATCAACAGTCGATCGAGCAAAGTCTTTCAACATTTTCCTCGCATATGAACAGAGTGATCGAGATACTGAAAAAAGCTGATCATAAAAGTCTTATACTGCTCGACGAGCTGGGTTCCGGAACTGATCCGGTAGAAGGTGCCGCATTAGCCGTAGCTGTAATCGAAAAGCTTAAATCTCAGGGTTCAACGACCATTACCACCACGCATTATCAGGAGCTTAAAATGTATGCGCTTGACACTCCTTATGTGGAAAACGCATCGTGCGAATTTAACGTTGAAACTCTCAAGCCTACTTACAGACTTATTATTGGTGCTCCGGGTAAATCAAACGCTTTTGCTATATCGGCGCGCCTTGGAATGCCGGATGAAATAATCAAATATGCCGAATCGCTCATTACTTCGGAAAACAGAAAATTTGAATCAATAATCGACAATCTTGAAAAAACCCGGATCAGTCTTGAGGATAATAATAAGGCGGCAGAAGAATACAAAAAGGAATGTGAATATCTTAAGCTTCAGCTTATTGAAGAGCGCGAGCGCTTGTACAACGAAAAGGAGGAGGAGCTTGAAAAAGCCAGAAGAGCCTCTGCTGAGATTGTAAACAATGTTCAGCGTCAATCACAGAAACTTATTGATGAGTTAGAAAAAATAAAAAAAGAGAAAGAAAAATCTGGATTTACAGATAAGGTACATGGAGCAAGACAGCTTCAAAAATCGACAATGAATAAGCTGTATCTGGAAGCAAATCCTGTATCGGAAAGCAGGAATGATGATTACGTTTTGCCAAGACCGCTGAAAAAGGGAGATAACGTATTAATAGCCGACACTAACAGAAAAGGAATACTTGTTTCACCTCCTGACAGCAAAGGTATGTGCTTTGTACAGGTGGGAGTAATGAAAACAAAAATTGATTCGACAAAACTAAGACTTATTGAAAAGACGAATACGAAGAGCGGTAAGAAGCAGCAAAAGAAACCTAAATCATACGTTTCAACAACCGGCGTAGAAAATCGGATGACGCGAAAGGTTCAGACCGAGCTTGACATAAGAGGTTATGCTGTAGACGACGGTTTATACGAGCTTGACGATTTCCTTGACAGCGCCGTTATGTCAGGTATAAGTATGGTTACTATTATACATGGAAAAGGAACGGGTGTGCTGAAAAATGCAGTACGCAATCATCTGAAACATCATCCTCATGTTAAATCGTCACGAAAAGGCGTTTACGGAGAAGGCGAGGATGGAGTCACTGTTGTAGAACTGAAATAAAAGCGGCAGGTAGAATTTCTGCCGCTTTTTGCTTGACTTTTTTTCGTAAAAGTGATATACTGATATTTACAATAAGTTGCACTAAATAAAAATTTAGTGCAATAGGGAACAAGAATAAAAAAATAATAAGGAGCATTTTTATGAAAAAAGAATACGTTGAAGATTGCCCGGATTACCTTGAAAGCTTTTTGATGAATCTAAAAATCGTAAAAGATCGTGCTGACCGAACTGAAGAAGCTTATTACATTGATTTAAGAACCTTTTTGAGATACCTTAAACTTAAAAACAATCTGGTTTCTTTAAGTACAGACTGGCATGAAATAAAAATCTCCGATGTACCGCTGAACTTAATAAAGAAATTCACGTTGAACGATGCATATCAATATTTAAGATTTCTTAAAGACGATAGGAATAATTCAACTGCCACCAGGGCCAGAAAAACATCAGCTTTAAAGCAATTCTATATTTATTTGCACAAAAAAGCAAAGCTCATAGATGAAAACCCTATTATAGATCTGGAACTTCCAAGAGTGAAAAATAAGCTGCCCAAATATCTTTCCCTTGAAGAAAGCTTGTCTTTACTGCAAAATGTTGATTCTAAATTTCAGGAGCGCGATTTTTGTATTATACTTTTATTCTTGAACTGCGGAATGCGTTTAAGCGAATTGGTAGGTCTTAATCTAAACGATTTCAGCAGGGATAACCGCTCGTTAAGATTATTCGGAAAAGGCAGCAAGGAGCGAATAGTATTTCTTAATGATCCATGCATTGAAGCGCTGGATGATTACTTGAAAGTTCGCCCGCCTGTAGAATGCAATGCAATGTTTTTATCCGCTAATAAAACAAGAATTTCAAAACGCCGTGTGCAGCAGATAGTTGAAGAAAACTTAAAACGTTCCGGTCTTGGTAACCTTGGGATAACTACCCATAAGCTGCGCCATACGGCTGCAACAATAATGTATCAGCACGGTAATGTCGATACATTGGTGCTGCGAGATATATTAGGACATAAAAGCATAGCAACTACAGAGATATATACGCATCTGGCAGACGATAATCTGCGCAAAGCCGCAGAAACCAATCCGATTGCAGAGCGTCTTGAGAAAAATAAAAAGTAAAAAAGCATCTTTGTAAAATTATCTTAGCTATCGAAGCTGCCAGCTAAATTCCTGCTGTCAGCTTTTTTCATATACTTTTCATCAAAATCAGCTGCGCTGATAGGTCTGCTGTAAAGATATCCCTGACCGATGTCGCAGCCAAAATTACGTATAAGCGTTTCATCATCCGGAGTCTCTACGCCCTCGGCGACTGTGGATATACCAAGCTGACCGGCCATGCGTATCGTATGCTCCATAATAAGCCTTACACGACTCTGCTCTTGATCGGATGCATTCAGCAGAAAATCCCTGTCTAATTTAAGTTCATCTATCTTAAGTTTTCCAAGAGTGTTCAGGGATGAAAAACCGCTGCCGAAATCGTCAAGTGAAATACGGAAGCCTTCTTTCTGCAGCTGAAGTATTTTAGAATTTATCTCATCAATATTCTCCAGCGCCAGCCCTTCCAGAATTTCTAGAGTAATAAACTGTGCGGGTACGCTATATCTACGGACTAATTCGATTAAATTACGAACATAGTCCGCCTCAAAAAACATAAGCTTTGATTGGTTTACCGAAATAGGTATTGGAGCAATTCCTTTTTTCATCCACAAATATATCTGTTTACAGGCTTGTTCCAGCATGTACAGATCCAGTTTTGCGCAAAAGCCGTTGTGCTCAAACAATGGAATAAACTGATCGGGAAAAATCATCCTGCCGTCGTTTGTTTGCCAACGCACTAAAGCCTCTGCACCGCTAAGCATACCACTGTGAAGATCCTTTTTAGGCTGTAAAAACAGCTTGAACTCCCCGTCTCTCAGCGCCTGATGCATATGACTTTCTATATAATTCTCTAATTCTTCTTTTTTGTGTAGCTCAGAGTCAAAAAACCAAATTGTGCTTGAATGAGCACCCTTTGCCCGATCCAACGCAAATTGCACGTGAGTCATCATGCAATCGGCAGTCTCTTCAGGATTACTGCATCTAGAAGATTCCACCACACCGCAATAGAACGCCAGCTGATAATTGGTTTTACTGATATCAGCGCTGAGGTCAAATTCATCAATCAAAGACTCCATACGTTTGCGTACAACGTCCGGATCAGATTCATTGAAAAAAATATAAAACCGATCATCTGTATCATGACAGAAAAACTCGCCGTTATTCAAATGCTGTTCAGTTATCTCTTTTATCTGGCATAGAAGTCGGTTTGCTCTTTCCTTGCCGAATATCTCATTGATAAATGGGAACTGGCGAATGCTGACTGCAACAACACTTCCGCCGGAATTTTCCAATGCTTCATTTAATCTTTGCCGAAAACGCGATAAGTTTTCAGCTCCTGTCAGAGAATCGCAATAAGCCAGATTCATCATATCCCGATTATAATTGCGCAGCAGCCGGTAACCATACAGCATCAGAAAATTCACCAGCATCAGCACAACGATAAACGTGATTTGCGTCACTATTGCGGAGGTGGATGAATTTGTGCTCAATCCTTCTCCTGTATTTACACAGAACAGATACCATCCATTGATCCCGACCGGTTCCAGAAGAAATGGATATGACTTTCCTTCATAAGAAAAGCTTGAGAAAATTCTTTCCTGACGCTGTAAGGCCTCTTTCACCTGACTCCTGGAGTCTTCAGAAAGATATGGTCCGCCAAAAATGGAGGGAGTCTTATCCTGTACGATCATTTTGGACGAACGGATCAAAAAATTACCGTCAGCGTCAAGCATATGTATATAGCCGCCTCCGCCCAACACGGTGTTACCGGATATAATGTCGGAAAAAATTTCAATATGATCGCTTGCAGCCAATGCTCCGATGACCTCGTCGCCGTCATAAACCGGTACGCTGTACACAAAAACACTGTTATCGGAAATTACGCTTTCAAACAGCTGTGAAACTGAGGCAGTTCCCTCCATTGCTTGCTCAACAACTCTGCGACCTTCAGAAGACAGATCTGACAGTTTTGCGTCTACATCAGGGTCTTGTTCCATAGTAGATATCACGCCATTTCCATTGAGATCATAGCATACTATGGTCAGAAACGTATTGTTCTGATTTGCTTCATCTAAACGTTCTGCTAGAAGATTTTTATCAGTGACAAAGCTGTTATCGATAAAAGCAGAAATCGTAGACAAGGTTTGGAAGTCCGCCTCAAGTTGTTTTTTTATGCGGGTTTTGTATTCCTCCGCCTCTAAAATTACCTGGTTTCTTATTGATTCATTTCGTGTGTTGTACATAAAAGCGGAGAACAGTCCGCTGCCTATCAGCAGCACAACAATGATGCAAAGTACTACAATTATGGATTTTCGCAGCCTTTTTTGCAGCTTTTCTTCTATCATGTGATTCTCCTTTATATTATGTTGCGGTGTTTATTGTTTTTCAAACCGTTTTAATTCGTCCAAAGCCTTTGCATAGTACCTATAATTATTTTAGGATAGGCTGAATGTCTTTGTCGTTTTTATGTTTGCGAGAACAAATCCACAGTATTTTTAGTGTTTTAGTCGTTTGTAGGAACATGTCCACAAAACTGAAATTTGCACCTTGTTTAATCTAACACAAGATTACCAATAGATTTTTCACCCGTTACCTGTTCGCCAAGATTATTAGCCCACTTTTCTGTAAAAAAAGTGCCATAAGGAATCTGCTCGTTCCTGCGCTTCCTACCTCCTAAAAACCCCCATAGTGTGGATGGTATTCCAATGGCAATCAGGTATAATGGCCCCAAAATAAGAGATTGAATTGTGTGCCCATATTCATGAACTAACAGACGATTGGAAATTTCTTCAGTACTTATCTGCCCTTCAAATTTCTTTGCAAAATAAGGTTCTGAAGTGACAAAAACAAACAAACCTAACGATACACTGGTTTTTGGCTCCCATACCGTGACAATTGCTCCATGATAACTAAAATGTTTGTTTTTAAAATGCATCAAAAAAACAACAAATCCCAGCAATGTTTGTAAGCTTCCCCATGTACATTGCCATATTCTATATCCAATTAATCTCATAAAATCCTCCGTAGAATTCAAATTTACCATTCACTCAAAAGTCGGAGCAAAATATTCGTCGGAAACCGTTCCTGCCAATTCAATATATTCCTTTAACTTTCTCTGCAACAGGTTATTATCAATCTATTATTTCAAGGCTTTTCGCGCCCTATTTCTCAATCCTTGTCATCATCACCACGCACTCCACATGCGTTGACCTCGGAAACATATCCACAGCCCTGCACTTAACCGCTTTATATCCCAGCTCTTTCAAAGCTGCGCAGTCCCTGGCGGCAGTTGCATGATTGCAGGATACCATGACTATGCGTTCCGGAGCCATCTTGGCCATGTATTCAAGTGTTTCCGGCGTGCAGCCTTTCCGGGCAGGATCGGCAATTATTACGTTCGGGCGTTCGCCTCTTTTAAAAAGCATTTCTGCTGCCTGTTCTGCGTCGGCGCATATAAATTCCGCGTTGAAAATTCCGTTGGACTCGGCGTTTCGTTTTGCATTTTCAACAGCCGATGGAATTATTTCAACTCCGATCAGCTTTCTTACGCTGTCAACCATCGAAAGTCCTATTGTTCCGGCGCCGCAGTAGAGATCCAGCAGTATTTCATTCCCGGTAAGCCCGGCATATTCATTTGCAATACTGTAAAGCCTCTCAGCCTGCACAGTATTTACTTGATAAAATGACAGCGGGGAAAGCTCGATTTTTATGCCGCACATAATGTCCGTTATCGTATCGCTGCCGTATATTGTTTTTATTTTATCTCCCAATATTACATTTGTATTTTTACTGTTTTCATTCAGGACAACGCTTTTAATAGCGGAGAAATTTTTCGCAAGCTCTTCTGCAACTCCGCTAAGTTTTCCGCATTTGCCAAATGAAGTCACAACAAGACAGACCATTATTTCTCCGCTGTGCTCTCCACGTCTTAAATATATATGCCTCAGAAGTCCCTGACGGGATTCTTCGCTATATGCGCTTATCTTTCGATCGTTGCAAAAATCAAGAATAAATTTTACTATTTCAGAAAAGATCGCAGGCTGAAGTCTGCAATCGGTAAATTCAATAACTCTGTGAGAACGTTTTGAATAGAATCCGCATACCGTTTTTCCGTTTACCTCGGCAACAGGATACTGTGCTTTATTACGATATGCGTTGATCTTTTCGCACCCAAGAATAGGCTCAAATTCAGGATCGATCTTTCCGATACGCCTGAAGGAATCCTCAACGAAACTCTGCTTGACTTTAAGTTCCTCTTCATAAGAAAAATGCCTGAACGAACAGCCTCCGCATTTTCCGAAAACCTCACAATCCGGCGAAACTCGCCGCTGAGATTTTACAATATACTGAGAAATTATCCCGTAACAGTAGCTTTTGCAGACTTTTACGATTTTGCATGAAATAACGTCGCCGATTGCTGTGAACGGCACGAAAACAGCGATTTGATCATATCGTCCAACGCCATTGCCCTCGTTAGTGATACCAGTTATTTCTAAAGTTATGATCTCATTCTTTTTCAGCATAGAACTCCTCTATTTCGTTCTTTTTTTCAAGCATCAAATCAAAATGCTTATTGTATTCCAAAGGAAATTTATAGTTGAACACTCTTTCCAGACGACGTTTCTTCAGATCCACAAGCTTGGTAGACCCACCCGCTCCCAGCGCAATGATCGTCTGAATTTCCTCCATGATATAAATATTATACAAGCTTTCAAATCCGGGCTTTGCCCAGCCGATGTTTTCAAGATTTTCAAGCATATTTTTCTGTCGGTAAAGGTAGTATGGCCTGTAGCCGCTTTCAAGTAAACGCTTTGATGCATAGCTAACCATTTCACCGGCGGCATTTTTCAAAACGCTTTGCTTTTCTCCTGACTGATTCAGCCTGGCCGCTCTTTTTATCGAAAGGGTATGGACAGTTATATTCTCAGGCTCAAGCGCAATAAGACCGTCTACCGTATTCTTAAAGCTCTCATATGTATCTCCGGGCAGGCCTGCGATTATATCTGTATTTACAGAGCCGAACCCCGTATTTACAGCAAGACGATAGCTGTCGAAAAACTGTTTTGCCGTATGTTTTCTTCCTATAGCTTCAAGAACGCTGTCGCTTAAGCTCTGAGGATTGACAGATAATCGAGTGCAGCCCTTTCTTTTCAGAATATCAAGCTTCTCGGCGGTTATAGTGTCAGGTCTTCCCGCCTCGACTGTATATTCGCGCACATTAGACATATCAAAAGATGATGAAACAGCGTCCATTATTCTTGATAGCTGCTGTGCCGACAGAGTTGTGGGAGTTCCTCCGCCGAAGTAAACCGTATCAAGTATAAGTCCGATTTTATTTACAAGCGTAGCCGTATACCTTATCTCTCTGCAAAGATTGTCCACATACTCCGGAATAAGGCTTTCACAGTTTTCAATAGATTGTGAAACGAATGAACAATATGAACACCTGGTAGGACAAAACGGAATGGATATGTAAAGGCTGAAAGTTTTATCAGAAAGCTTTTTTATGATATTTTCCTGAGTCATTGCCGTCATATATGCAATATCGCACTTTTCGGCGCTGACAAGATATTCATTTTGCAGAATATCGTAAATCTCGCTTTTACTCATGCCTTGAGAAATAAACGTATTGACCCTCTTCACAGGACGTACACCTGTAATAATTCCCCATTTAGCCTCTGCATCTGTCAGCTTTGTCATTGCTTTAAAAAGCAGCCGTGAAAGGATCAGCTCGCATTTATTGTCAAAATCTTTCGCATCTGATGATATCCTTGCGGCACAGCCTGCCGTATTGCCGTTAACGCTGCAATATACATATAAAAGGGTATGTTTTTTGCATATTCTGCGTCTGATAAAAGCAAAATCTCCGCTGCATTCTGCAGCTCCGTCCGTATATATATGATTAAAAAGCTGAGCTGGTATAAAAAGCTTCATTACTCCCTCAAGCTCATATTTGAAAGCGTTTCCGCTGAAAATCAGAGTCATATCAATATTCTCCGAATCCGCCCCTTAAATAAGGGTTATACTTTTTTTCCTCGTCAAGAGTCGTGGCAGACATATGACCGGGATAGACGTTCAGATTTCCGCTCAGTTCCATAATTTTTTTCAGAGATTTTATAAGCTGCATAGGATCACCGTCGGGCATATCCGTTCTTCCTACGGAGCGTGCAAACAAAGTGTCTCCGGAAAACATTTCGTTTCCGCATATAAAGCATACCGAGCCACTGGTGTGTCCGGGCGTGTGAAGAACGTCGAATTCAAGCTCGTCCAGAGTCAGGATATCATTTTCTCCGAAAGGAATAGCTTTGTCAAATTTTCTTGCTCCTTTTATTCTGAAAAAATTAACAAGCATACCCGAATCGTCGGTAAGTTTTTTCATATCCTTTTCGTGAATATATACCTCGCATCCCGTTCTGTCATACAGATCGGCAACGGCGCCGACATGATCAAAATGACCGTGTGTAAGAAAAATTTTTTTCAAATTAAGACCAAGCAAATCTATCTGTTCAAGAATGTAATCTGCATCATCGGGAGCGTCGATAAGCGCGCAGTTGTTTTCTCTGCCGGCAACTATATAGCTGTTTGTATCGCATACACTCAGCGGTTTAAGCTTTATTATTTTCATTTATGACTATGCCCCGAAAAGGAGCATACCTCCTCTCAAAATTCTGTAGCGTCAAAATTCAACTATTATTTTCCGCTTCTTTCTACGGAAATAACATTTTTTATTTTTTTGATCTTTGCTATGACACTGTTAAGCTGCTCCATTCCCGCAACACTGAGGGTAACTGACAAAATAGCGTTGCCGTTTTTCAGCTCGCGCGACGCAGACTCGTGAATGTAGATATTAATCATAGCAAGCGCGGAAGATACGTCGGCAAGCAAGCCGATTCTGTCAACTGCAATAATATCAAGAGTTGTTTTGAAATAACCGTTGTTGTCCTCTGTAGTTGCCCACTTTACCGGAACCCATCTTGGAGCCATATCCGCTTTGTCCTTTTGCGTCTGATAATTAACGCAGTCGCACTTGTGAATGGATATACCATGTCCTCTAGTTATAAATCCGACGATTTCGTCTCCGGGCAGAGGATTGCAGCACTGAGCAAACTTTATAACGCAGTCATCAATGCCGTCAACAATTACTCCTGACGAATTCTTTGAACGCTGAGGCTTTATGTCCTCAGTTATATCGGCGGTTATCTTCTCACCGTATCTTTTGTTATATTCGGCTTTAAGCCGCTGCATAACCTTTGAAAGCTGTACTCCGCCGTAGCCGATAGCTGCAAAAAAATCGTCCAGCGTTTCGCAATTGTGTCTGCGCATATCCAGCTTTAAAAAGTCCTCAAGCTCATCTTCGGGAACTTTTATCATATTTCTGCGGAATTCACGCTCAAGAGCGTTTTTTCCCTCAAAAATATTTTCTTCGCGACGCTCCTTTTTAAACCATGAGCGTATCTTTGATTTTGCTTCATTTGTTTTGCAGATATTCAGCCATGAGCGGCTTGGACCGTGACCTTCCACATTTGTGGTAAGTATCTCTATGATTTCACCTGTTTTTATCTGATAGTCGTAAGAAACCATTTTCTTATCAGCCTTGGCTCCGCACATACGATGTCCTACCTGCGTATGAATTGCATAAGCAAAATCTATAACTGTTGAACCCATAGGAAGCGTTATCATATCACCTTTAGGAGTAAATGCAAAAACATCCTCGGGAGCCAGGTCGTTTTTGATCGCTCTAACAATTTCCTCAACATCGTTTGACTCCTGCTGAGATTCGATGATCTGTCTTATCCAGGCGAGTCTGTTGTCATCTTTTGAACTGCTTCTGACTCCCTCTTTATATTTCCAGTGAGCGGCGATACCGTATTCCGCAGTACGGTGCATTTCCCATGTGCGTATCTGAACCTCGAAAGGTATGCCCTGTCTGCCTATTACGGTTGTGTGAAGCGACTGATACATATTAGGCTTAGGTGTCGATATATAATCCTTGAATCTGTTAGGAATAGGCTTGAACATATCATGAATGACACCCAAGACATTGTAGCATTCTGTAACTGTATTTACGATTATTCTTACCGCATACCGGTCGTAAATCTGATCGATTTCCTTTCCGTCGCGGTAAACTTTCTTATAAATTCCATAGTTGCTTTTCACCCTGCCCTCGATCTGAGGAACAGGGTCAAAATCCTGTGAAAGTCTTTCCCTTATACGCTCTTTTATGTCCTCAACCAGCTGATCGCGCCCTTCTTTACGCAGATTCATCTGTTTGTCTATTTCTTCATAGGCATACGGATCAAGATAATAAAAGGACAGATCCTCAAGCTCATCCTTGATTGAGCGTATACCCAAACGATGTGCTATGGGAGCATAGATATTCATAGTTTCGTGAGCGATTATTCTGCGTTTTTCTTCCCGGCAGAAGTTAAGGGTCCTCATATTATGAAGACGGTCGGCAAGCTTTATTATAATGACCCTTATATCCTCGCTCATTGCCAGAAGAATCTTTCTGATATTCTCAGCCTTCTGCTCGTCCTTGGTGAAAATTTCAACTTTTTTAAGTTTTGTAACGCCGTTTACAAGCATGGCTACATCGGTACCAAACTGCTTCTGAAGGTTTTCCAGAGTGCAGTCGGTATCCTCGACTACGTCATGAAGCAGCGCGGCACAGATTGTATCCGTATCCATTCCAAGCTCTAAAAGAATATAGGCAACAGCAAGAGGATGAGTTATATAAGGCTCTCCCGATTCACGCTTCTGACCGGAATGATATTTATCGGCAAGCTCATATGCAGACACTATTTTTGAAAGGTCATACTGCTTTTCGCCGTCAAGTATTTTCTGAATTAAAGCGTCGATTGTATATTCGTTTTTGGAATTGGAAAGATAATCTTTATTATTAATGCCTTCCATATCAGCGTCCTCCTTTGCATATTTTATTTCTCAGCTCTTTAAGTACAGGAGCGTTTTCCAGATCAACTTTATTTTTCACGGGAAGCAATTTTATATTCTGAGTTGACGGAGTAAAAGCTGCAAGTCCGGTTTGAACAAAAGCGTCGATGCATATTCTCAGCTTGCAGTAATTGAAGTTTGGACTGTTCAGCTTTAAATACAGATCGTCAGCGGATATTTCATTGAAACTTTTTAAGTATTTATAAATCCATACAAGTTCTTTTCTGTCGGGATTTATTTTACGCAGAAAAGCCTCAGGAAGCAGGTCTCCACATCTGTATTTTTCATAACAGTCTTTTGCTGCAAAATATTTCTCCTGACTTATTCCATGAGGACGAAAATCAAGAACCTTAACGCATACGCTTTCTGCTCCGGCATAGGAATTGATTTCAAGGTTCACCGCCAAATCGGCAATATCTCCCGGAACAAAAGGCAGTTTTTCCGGGCTTCTGCCGAAAACAAGTGCCTGCGTGTGCAAACTTCCGTAGGTTATATCAAGCTTTGTATGCTTACCCTGCGAAAGAGGTATTATCCTGTCTATACGAGCGCCCGATATAGCGAATACCGGCTGAGGATTTCCCGCTCCGAACGGCTCTAAGGCAGAAAGTCCTTTAATATTTTCAACGGTTATTTCTTGTGGACGTATAAGCATATCACACTCAACAGAAGCAGACGGCACTGATTCAAGGGAATCTGCATATTTATAAACTCTCTTAGTAAATTCCGGTATGTTTTCTTCCTTTACAGTAAGACCGCCTGCACATTCGTGTCCGCCGAACTGTTCCAGCAAGTCTGCAGCCTCGCTCAGGCATTTAAAAATACTGAATCCCTTTACGCTTCGAGCAGATCCCCTGGCCGATCCGTCATTATCTATAGAAATGAGAATATTGGGCTTTGAATACATTTCAAGAATTCTTGAAGAAACGATTCCGATAACGCCGTGATGCCAGTTTCTCCCCGCTAAAACAAGAATACGACGATTAAGTATATCGGGATTTTCGTCTATATATTTAAGAATTTCAGTTAAGATTTTTTCTTCCGCTTCCTTGCGCTGATTATTCAGCGTAATAAGGGTGTCAACATAGTTTTCAGCGTCCTCTTCATTCTCGCTGAGCAGAGCCTTTACTGCAGTAAGAGGAGATCCGAACCTGCCCGCAGCATTTATTCTCGGAGAAATCTGATAGGCGATCGCCCCTGCGGTAAGCCGGTCTCTTTTTACTCCGCATTTGTCTATAAGAAAATTCAAGCCCGGATTCTCGGTATTTTTTATATACAATAAGCCTTTTTTTACAATTGCTCTGTTTTCGCCGGTAAGAGGAACTATATCGGCTACAGTTCCTATAGCGCAGATATCCGAATACTGCTCCATAACCATAGCGTAATCTCCGCCGTCAAGAGCTGCACAAAGCTTTAAAGCGACTCCTACTCCGGCAAGCTCCTTGTATAACGAAGGGCAGTCGATCCTATGGGGATCTACAACAGCGGCGGCTTTAGGCAGCTTCTCCGACGGCTGATGATGGTCGGTTATAACCAACTTTATGCCAAGCTCGGAGATCAGTTCGGCTTCGGTATGAGCTGATATACCATTATCGACTGTAACTATAAGCGATACTCCTATTTCAGCAAGTTCTCTTACCGCCTCGCAGTTCATTCCGTAACCTGCTTCGCGTTCCGGAATATAGTACATAACGTTTGCGCCCATGCTTTCAAGATAATTATAAAGGATAGCTGTTGCGGTAACTCCGTCGCAGTCGTAATCACCGTAAACGCAAATAAGCTCATAGCTGTCAACAGCACTGTTTATAGCATCAACCGCCGCCTGCATATCTTTAAGCATAAATGGATCGGACAGATCGGTCTCACTGAAAACGTCGGCTATCTGCTGAAAATCCGTATAACCTCTTGAAATAAGAACCTTTAAAGTGAGGAGACTTAAATCACATCTTCTTCCAAAATCGGCAGCAAGCTTTTCATCAGGCTTTTTTACTTTCCATCTTTTCATTACAACAAATCCTAACTGATAAATTACATTCCATAATATTATAACATATTCAAGTCTTTTTTTCAATAGCAGAGAAAAATTATTACAAGTCTTAATTGTAGGTTTGTCAATGAAGCGTTACAAAAGATTCAGAAAATTTCGCCGGTAGTTA